>Ga0335085_10008572_pt1 | contig 15587 bp, 7 predicted proteins | sample Lox_Sample_45_FD_206712 | JGI IMG/M metagenome (GOLD analysis project Ga0335085, IMG submission 206712) | Soil microbial communities from Loxahatchee National Wildlife Refuge, Florida, United States - Lox_Sample_4.5 | ecosystem: Environmental > Terrestrial > Soil > Wetlands | place: USA: Florida...
GACTACCCTGGGCCTGGAGTCGCCCCTGACGCGCATTTATGATGCGACCACTGTAAACGTCAATGCCAATGCGGTGGTGGCAACACAAGGCGAGACCATGAATGAAATCCTGGGCAGTGGCGATGCCACCAATGCGGCGCTGCAATTCACCTTGAAGCAGTCCCCCTTGACCTACACCAGTTCATCGCTCAGCAATGGTGCGGCTTCGACCCTTCAGGTATGGGTGAACAACCTGCGATGGCACGAGGTGGATAACTTTCTTAATTCAGGCGCCAGCGATCGTGTTTTTATCACTCAAATCGACGCCAATCAAAAAGTGACCGTACAGTTTGGCGACGGCGATGAGGGGGCGCGTCCCCCCACGGGGCAGATGAATATCCGGGCCGTCTATCGCAAGGGCATTGGGGCCGCCGGCAATGTTCAAAGCGGCCAATTATCCCAGGCGCTCGACCGTCCCCAAGGGCTCAAGGGGGTAACCAATCCCGATCCTGCCACGGGCGGTGCGGATCCCGACTCAGCCGGCAATGCCCGGGTCAGCGCGCCCTTACACGTTCTGACCCTGGATCGCGTCGTGTCGCTCGAAGACTATCAAAACTATGCGCTGGCCTTTGCTGGAATTGCCAAGGCGCTGGCCACCTGGACCTGGTCCGGCCGAACGCGAGGTGTTTTCCTGACGGTCGCCGGCGCCAACGGGACCATCTTTAAGTCAGATGACCCCACGATCACCAATTTGAAGGCGGCGCTGTGGAGCGCGGGAAATCCTTATGTTCCGCTCCAGGTTGTGTCGTATAGCCCTGTCCTCTTTGAAGTCGCAGCAATTGTCCGGGTCGACCAGGACAATTACGATCCCACTCAAGTGCTGGCGCAAGTGTGGCAATCACTCTCCACCAGGTTCAGTTTCGATCAACGCCAGATGGGTCAGGGAGTGGCACAAAGTGAAATCATCGCGCTGATCCAGAGAACCCCGGGCGTGATTGCCGTGGAATTGACCGCCTTCAACCGGCAAGGCCACCCGCGGGGCCCGGGCGCGCTGCTACCACCGGTTCTGCTCGCCGCCTCCCCATTGGCCGGCCAAGAGGGCATGCCGCAAGCCGCTGAGATGCTGTTGTTAGATCCAGCGTCGCAAGGGAATCTCGAGGTATGGTCATGAGCCTGGATGCCGCCCAACTCTACGCCTTGCTGCCGGCCATTTATCGCACCCGTGATGCTGAAAACGGCAACCCCCTCCAGGCTTTGCTTGCGGTAATTGCGGCGCAGGGCGCGATTCTGGAAGAGAATATTCAGCAGCTTTACGATGACCAGTTCATCGAAACGTGCGCGCCTTGGGTCATTCCTTACATCGGCGACCTGATCGGCTCCAACACGATTTATGAGATTTCCGGAGCCGTGAGCGGCCGGCGCGCCGAAGTGGCCAACACCATCGGGTACCGGCGGCGAAAAGGTACTTTGTTGGCGTTGGAGCAGGTGGCCATGGACGTTTCGGGCCTGCCCGCTGCCGCGGTGGAGTTCTTCAAAAGACTGATCACCACCGAAAGCATGCGTCACATTCGCCCCTATCACTCGGCTACCGTCAACCTGCGCCGGGGATTGGCGCTGGAGCGAATGGGTTCCGCTTTCGACACGCTGAACCGCGCCGTGGACGTCCGGCGCATCGTCCCGCGCGTATGCACGGTTTCCGAGCCGGATTCGGCCCCAATGGATATAGGTCTGCACGGGGGCGGCCGATTCAACATTCCGGACGTGGGCGTCTATCTCTGGCGATGGAAGTCCTTTCAGGTAACTCAGGCTCCGGCGTTTCGTGTAGACGCCCAGCGGTACATGTTCAGCCCTCTGGGACAGAACATGCCTTTGTTCAATGCCCTTCCGCCCCGCGATTCGTTCAGTCGTCTGACCACGCGCCTGGATGTGCCCCAGCCGATCTTGCGGCGCGAGTTTTACCAGAATCTCGCGGAGTTCTATGGGCCGAACAACAGCGTCGAGGTCTTTGCGGATGGCGTGCTCGTTGATGCTGCAAAAATCTGCTGCCGTAATCTCTCCGATTTACCGGACCATTCGTGGGGTTGCACTCCATCAGGGAAAGTTGCCATTGACCCCGTCCTGGGAAGAATCCAACTGGCGGCGGACTTTCCAATGCCAAAAAAATTGCGGGTCAGTTACTACTACGGCTTTCCCGCTGAAATCGGCGGGGGTGCGTACGACCGTACCCCGAACCTTCCAACGCTCGATCCCAGCCAATTCAACCTCGTCGCGCAAATCGGATCCGCCGCGGCGCCCACTCTGGAAACAGCCATTGCCAAATGGAATCATCAGCCCGCGGGCTCAAAGGGGCTGATTATTCTGCCGGGTTTTGAAACGCTCGATGTGAACCTGACAGGTGTGGCCGCCATCGCTCTGCCCGCGCAGAGTCAATTGTGGATTCTCTCCGCTCAAGTGCATCCTTCAGTGGCGGACGACTTTACTTATGACGAATCTTGCGTACTCCTGCGCGGCAATATCGAGGTCCGTGGGCAAGGGGGCGGCATAAACGTGTCCCCTTCCGGGCAGCTCTCCCTCAGTGGCATCTGGATCTCCGGAGCCCTCCGGATTCTCGGCGACGCGGCCAATGTCCAATTGATGGATTGCACGCTCGTACCCGGAATCGCGCTTGAACGTGGCGGTAAAGCCACCATGCCGGGCCAGCCGAGCATTATTTCCTCCGCGACCGAGGTGAACCTGAGCCTTATCCGTTGTATCGTCGGGCCGATGGGGGCCTCCGTGGGAGGTACAACCCGCATCTGCTCGAGCATTGTGGACAGCGGTTCGCCTTGCAGCGTTGCTTACGCCGCCGCGGATTTGGTCTCGGAAGGCGGGGATCTTCATATTGAAGACAGCACGGTCATCGGCAAAGTTCACGTTCGCCTGATGGAATTGGCGTCGAACACGATTTTTCTGGCACGCCTGGCGCCTCGTGATGCCTGGAAGGTAGCGCTGTGGTGCAGTCGCCAGCAGGCCGGATGCATGCGCTTCTGCTTTCTACCGGCCACCGCGGTCACACCCCAGCAATTCCACTGCCTGCCGGCAGATCCCACGCAGGAAGATGCCTTGCAGCCCAAGTTTGTCATTCTGCGCTACGGCCATCCGTCCTATGGTTTGCTGAGTGGCGATACGCCGATGGTGATATGGAACGGCGCTGATAATGGTTCGCAAATCGGCGTGTACAACTTCTTGCAGGAAACCGAGGCGGTACGCAACGTCCAGTTGCGGGCGCAGGAGTACGTGCCCCTCGGGCTGGAAGTGGGGGTCTTTTTGGAGCCCTCGCGTCCGGTGGTATTCAAGCTGCTTCCCGTCGCCTACGGGTACGGGCAATTAGGCCAGCACTTGAATCCTTGCGGTGAGAGCGAAGAGGACGATCTGCGATTCGTGGGTGTTGGTGCAACATTGATTTAAGAAAACAGGAGAAGCTCACCATGAAAGGCGACTTTAGTAGACTGCGGTTTAGTCCCAAGAAGAATTACACATCCGTCCTTCAACAGCAGGGACGGGTTGCCCTGGATGCCGACGCGAACGAACAGTCCGCGATTGACGACTATCTTCGCACTACGGAGGCTGGCGATGTTGTTGGCAGGGTAGGCGGGCCCGTCCACGATGAAGGCTTCCAAATCACGGTCCAAGGCAACGCTATTGAGATCGGCGCGGGTCGCTATTACGTGGAGGGGATTCTCTGTGAGAATGCGCAACTCCTGCCCTATTTGGAACAGCCTTTCCTGATCGGCCCCAACCCGACCGATCAAGCGCTGCTCAACGGCCTTCGCACGGGCTCGATCAGCGTTATCCAGATCTACCTCCAGGTTTGGCGCCGTTTGGTAACGGTCCTGGATGACCCCTGCCTGCGCGAGCCGGCAATTGGCCAGGCGGATACTACCGCCCGCGTGCAGACGGTGTGGCGGGTAGTGGCCCAATCCGTAGCGCCATCCACTTCAACGGGGGCTCCCAGCGCGCCATCCACTCCTGTGCTGGGTGTTGCGACCAACGTGAATCCGACCCCGCCGACCCTTGTCGGGGTTGCGGCGCCACCGGCCCTTGTTGGCGTCGCAGCCCCACCGGCACTTGTCGGTGTCTCGGCATCACCGGTCCTAGTCGATGTTTCGGCCTCCAAGAATTGCTGCGATGCAATGTATAACCGACGCGTGTTGGTGTTGGCGCCGGGGACTCTGAGTGCGCAAACCAGCGGAAGCTCTGGAGACTGCTCCTGCCAGCCCACACCGGCGGCCGGTTACCGCGGCCTGGAAAACCAGCTCTATCGCATTGAAATTCACCAAGCCGGCAACCAGGCACAAGCAACCTTTAAATGGTCGCGGGAGAACGGCTCCGTGGTGGTGGCTATCACGGGCATCTCCGGAAAGCAGGTTTACGTTGACAGTCTCGGCCCGGACGCCAACCTCGGTTTCGCTCCCGGACAATGGGTAGAAATCTCCGATGACAGCAGCCTGTTCGGGCAAGAGCCCAACCAGCCGGGCGATCTCTATCAGATTCAAAGCGTAAGTCCGGAAACGCTGAGCCTCACCATGACCCAACCGGTGGCGTCCGTCGACCCCGGCAAGAACGCACGCATGCGACGCTGGGACCAGTCTGGGTCCTCCGCCGGGTCGAACGGCGTGAGTCTGTCGGCAGGTACGTGGCTCAATTTGGAAAATGGAATCCAGGTCGAATTCGGCACTGGGCATTTCGAGTCCGGAGACTACTGGGTCATTCCCGCGCGGACCGCCACGGGCAGCATTGAATGGCCCCCCTGCAATAGCGACGGCAGCGCATTCCAACCACCGCGACGCATCGAAATCTTCAGCGCCCCCTTGGCATGCATTCAATGGGACGGTCAGAACCGTGTGGCCCATGTGCAAGACTGCCGGAAGCCGTTCTATCCGCTCACGGAATTGACTCCACCCGCGTCCGCGACGGCCCTGCATGTTTCCAAATTCAGTTGGGCAAATGACGATGTAACGACTTTCGATCAGTTGGTGGCCAATGGACTAACGATCGCGCTCGACCAAGCGCCGACCGGTCCCATCAACGGAGCGAACTTCGTCGTCACGGTTGAACCTGCGGCGCCGCCTACCAGCACCAACGACGTGGCCGTATTGGCGAGCTCCAGAGCCGCCGCCGAAGGACTGCCCTCCACGATTCTGCGCGGCATTACGATTGTGGATGCGCAGATCGCCGTGAGCGGCACAACAGTTTCCTGGCAATTGCCCTACCTCCAGGCGAACACGGCGCAGCGGATAACTATTCTGTATTTGGATAGTCTGCTTTCCTTTGGCGCGCCCGCCGGATGGTTCGCGCGGGTGCGCGTCCGATTGCTGGGCCGCGCCATCTTCGCGGGAAGCGGCGCCAGTCAGCTTTTCCTGGACGGCCAGAGCTTTGGCCAGTCTGCCACGCGTGCGGACGGCAAGACAACGCGCACCGATCTGCAACTGCCCTCGGGCAACGGTGCGAAAGCGAGTGACTTCGAGGGATGGTTCTATGTCGCGCCCACACTCCTGCTGGGCTCGGTCACCGTGAATTTTCCCGCGCTGACGGTGGTTGTCAGCTTGAATAACGTCGTGACCGGTGTGACCGCTACGACGGCTGCCGGCGCTGCTCCCCAACCCGTCTCTCCTCAGGCCACGGTCACGGTCAGCTATCCCGCGATTGCCGATACGACGATCAATCTTTCGCTCTCCGGCGCCAGCGGCGTAGGCAGTGTGGCCAACATTCCCTCCAGTGTAACGGTGAAGGCAAACACCACGAGCGCCACTTTCCCCATATCGATTCGGAGTAATCCCGGGGCAAACACCACTCTCACTTTTCAAATCACCGCGTCGCTGAATTCAGCGGTCGGACCGGTAGGCGCCCAGACCGCTTCCTTTACAGTGACCGGCGTTCAGCCGGTGATCATTGTGTTGAAGTAGAAGGCGAGGGAAGGAGCGCGGATAGATGCGAGCCGTTTGGTCGTTCTGGAGCAAGCCGTTTCATGCCTACTACGGGAACATCTGGTGTAAGCCTCTGCACCATTTGTTGGCCTGGGGGCTCTCCGTCCAAACGGCCAGCCGGCATTATCCTGACACGGTTTTGATCACGGACCGGCCCGGGAAAAAGCTGCTTGTTGACCAACTTGGCTTGCACTTTGCCGAAGTCTCGACAGAATTAGACCGGCTGGACGGCGTCGACCCCGGATGGTGGGCATTGGGGAAGCTCATCGCCTATAGCCTGCAAGACCGGCCTTTCGTTCACCTGGATTCCGACGTCTTCTTGTGGAAGCGGTTGCCCCGTCACCTCTTGGATTCTCCAGTCGTTACGCAGTACCCGGAGGGCTTTTACGATCACGACCCCCATTATCGCCCTCAGGATATTGAGTGGGCATTCGCGCAACAATCAACGAAGCTCCCGAGGGAGTGGGAGTGGACGCGGTCAAATCGCCGCCATTTCCCCGCCGAGAATTGCGGAATTCTGGGAGGTTCGCACGTCGAATTCCTGCGTTACTACGCTCAGACCGCCATGGATGTAGTCTTGCGGCCCCAGAACGCTGCGGCGTGGTCACTCCTGCACGACAAGCGGTGTTACAACGTCGTGCTGGAGCAGTTCTTCCTGTCGGCGTGCGCGGAGTTCCATGGTTCCCATTCCACTTCGCCTTATGAAGGGGTACGAATAAGCCGTCTTTTCGCCTCATGGGAAGAGGCTTTTGATCCAAATTACGCCGCGCGCATCGGATTCACCCACCTCGTGGCCGGGGCAAAATCTCATCCGGGCGTGGGAAGACGCCTGGAGGAACGCGTTCGCCGCGAAGATCCAGCGTACTTCCGCCGCTGCGAGCAGGTGCTGGCGAAGGCCGATCGATTAGTTTGACCCGAAGAACCTGAATTCGGTCGAGTATGGCTCGACCATTTTGAATTAACGCACGACCAAAGTAAAATCGCCGAGTCCCGATATCGGCAATCTAATCGTGAGGTTTTGACATGCCTTTTCCTACTGGAGCTGTTCCCGGGATTGATGTATCCCACTACCAGAGCCATGTGGATTGGACCGCGGTAGCGGGGGGTGGTGAACGATTTGGTTTCGCCAAAGCCAGCGAAGGTGCGGCTGTTCCTGACCCTTACTTCTTGGATAATTGGAACGGAATGAAGGCGGCAGGTCTTTTGAGGGGCGCATATCATTTTTTTCACCCCAATGCAGATCCGCAAGCCCAAGCGAACAACTTTCTCAAACGTCTTGCTTTGGCGAATGGCGGCAGTCCTTTGCTTGCGCAAGGCGATCTGCCGGCTGCCCTCGATATCGAGGTGACCGATGGTGCGCTGGCGGCAACTTTGCTCGCGGGTGCCGCCACTTGGCTGGCAGCGGTTGAAGCCGCGACGGGCAAACATCCCATCGTCTACACCTATCCGAGCTTCTGGAGGAGCACGCTTGGTAATCCTCAAGCCCTCTCTAATTATCCTCTGTGGATTGCCCACCTCAACGTTGCGGCGCCTTTAGTGCCGGGAGGCTGGCCGAGGTGGGTGTTTTGGCAGTTTGACAAACAACCAGTGATAGGAGTGCCTTCCCCAATCACCGACTTGGATGCCTTCAATGGGACCGCTAACGATCTACAGAGCCTGGCAAGTTAGCTCTGCGCTGGGTAGTGGGTCAATTTAATGTAGGGGCGGCTTCGCACCGTCATTTGGCGAGGTTAACTCGCCGCAACAACTTCAAATTGATCCACTACCATGTGATGTGATCGGGGACTTATTTGAATCGATTTAGAGCAACTTGCCGTGCGGCAGTCCCAGCTTGAAACGCATGAGGTCATAATCCCGCATTGGCGCAAAGATCTCAGGTTCCTGAAACGGCCAGAGCTGAGCCTTGGTGGCAGTGGATCCCGAGGCATCGATGAGCGCGTTCACGCATCGGCGGGCCGCCTCATTGGCTCCTTCCATGGTAGCGAGATCGGTGTAGGTGCGCACGTAGTCAGAGGCCAGGAAGAGGTTGGAAATCTCTGTGGAGGCCTCGGGGCGGTATTGGAGCGAACCCGCAGGATTGATCAGGAGCGGCTCCGCGTTGGTGACGGCGTTGGGATTCGGAAATTGAATGTCGGGGTCGAGAAACCACGACAACAGGTTGCTGTCGCTGATGGGTTCCGTCCCACTGGTGTTCAGGTGGGACTTGAGTTGGGCCCATACCTCGGTTTTGATCTCTTCCGCGGTGCAGCTTGTGGCAGGTTTTCCGTAGACGATCCCCGCCGCGTCCCAATCAGAAATGACGACGGAGAGGATGCCTCCCACCTTGCCGTCACCCAGGCCGGCAAAATCCACTCCCGGCCAGAACTGCCTTTGAGAAATCGAGGTGAGCGCCCAGGGAGAATCAAGATAGTTTGAATGCCCATGCACCAGAGGAACGTCACTCTTCAAGTAGAATTGAATCCCATTCATCCAGCGCGTTTGAAGCTTGTCCAGATTGGCGAGAGAGGGTGCCGCGCTCTTGATGTCACCGGCCACTAATCCCGTCATGATTTCGACCGGCAACGCACTTACATAGAAGTCGGCGGTTATCGGGGAAACTTTTCCCCCTTGGTCGATAAGCACTTTGCCGACCTGCCGGCCGTCCAGCTCAATCGAGCGCACCGCGGAATTTCCCTGCAAATTGACTCCGAGGCCATTGAGGTGGGCGGTCCATGGATCGATCCAGGCCTCGTTGGTGGGGCCGTCGAGAACCCGGTCAAATCCCCCCGGGCTGCACATAAGCCCCAGCATCAGTTGGAGGTCGATGTAGCCCACGGTCCGGGTGCTGCTGATTTCCGCTTTCATAGCGACCAGCGAACGAGTCAGGCCTTCGCCGAGATACCGCTGAAAGCTCAGAGATTTATTCTTCGCATCGACAAAATCCCACCAAGCGATGTTTTCGTACTCAGCGAGCCGGCGCTCCTGACAGGTGGTCAGGAGTACCAGTAGGCGGTCGATAAAAAACATGAGTTCGTTATCAGGAATGCCCAAATTGCTGAATAGAGACTTGAAGACGGTTGTCCAATCGTCGAGAGTCTGGGGGAATCGCGTGGGCTCAAGGAAGGCCACTTTTCCCGTGCGGGCGATTTCCACTCGCGTGGAGTAAACAAGATTGTCAAATACGGATTTGCCTGCAAAAGGAATGCGCTTCATGGTATCCGGCAGATGCTTGTAGAAACTCGGGAAGAACCGGAACCCATGTTCGCCGGGCAAAGGCTTTCGGCCGGGCGTGGCTGAGTTGGGCACCGGAATGCTGCGCGCCTTACCGCCAAAGTCCGGCCTGCGCTCGTAGACTGCAACTTCAAAACCCCGCTCGGCGAGCTCCTGGGCCGCGCTCAGGCCGCCGACGCCACCACCTAGAACCACGACTCGAGTGCTCATGATCCACCTAAAGCGTTTTCATAAATTCGATTAAGTCCCACTTGTCATCATCCTTCAGCTCGGTGCCGAAAGTGTGACCCATGTTGGAATTTCCCGGCAGACAGACTTCATACCTAAAGCCCACCTTCTCAGCATCGGGGCCGGAGGTGATGAAGCCCACCATCTTGGGATCATAGACGTCATATCCTGAGTAGAAGGTTGTCGGCCGCTTCCCGACGGGCTCGAGCAGGTCCCAGAGCGTCGGGACGGAGCCATTGTGCAAATAGGGTGCGCGCGCCCAGACGCCATCCAGGGGAGTATTGCTGTAACCGTTGGTCTTGCGATAAGCGTCAAACTTGAAAGGCGGAGTCTCGTAATTGTGGAATTCATTCACCAGGGGTTCAGTGAACGAGTCCAACCGGTGGCGATCCGTCCCGACGATGTCAATCGCCGTCACTTGACCTGTTTGGGGAGAACCGAACGCGTGGCAGGAAGCGCACTTGCTCTCGTAGATCGCTTTGCCGCGCGTTGCCTTGGCCTGGTCAATGGGAAATGGGAAGGCGGGCGGGTGCAAGTCGAGCAGGAAATCGGTGACCTGCTTGAAGCTCGCGGGGATTACGGATTTGGGTGTGGCGCCGACTGCCATGGCAGCGGCGTAATTGCGCTCCTGGATCTTGTTGTTGTTGCCGTCCCAGTGCAGGTATAGATTCTCACGCGGGCGCTGGTTCCAAATCTGCGGTAGGTCGACGGTGCCGATGGTGCCGTCATCAGGCATATGGAAGACATTGAACTTGGTGGGATTGAAGGTGTCCACGCGGCCGCGACCTTCTGTCGGCCGGCTGTCCTGCCAGCCGTAAGCAATCTTCTGCCCAAGCAGGCCGTGCTTGGTGACCGGGATAATCGCGAACTGGTAGACGAGACCCTCCAACCAAGACGTCTGGTGAACCTGGTTGATGGCATTTAGCACGTTGGCCGGCGTAAAACGCGGATCACTCGCACAAGCAAAGAGAAAATGCTGGAAGGCTTGGAGGTCGATGGTGTGCGCGGGCGCCCCCAGGATCACTTTCGGGGTATCAGTGGGTGATGCCCGGTACACGCTCGTGTGGCAGAGCGAGCAATTGGCCTCTAGAGCGGGATAACCAATCTTGCGCAATGAGAATCCGACGGGGATATCCTGGCCGGGCTCGAAGATGAATCCAAAGGAAGCCCAACCCTCCGGCCGCGGCAACTTCTCGGGAAACATGGTGGGCAGCACCTGCCAGATGTAATATGGCAGACGGCTCTCGGTGCTAAGGCCGATGGCACCGTGCTTGAAGTGTTCCTCAGGTGTGGCTCCTTGGAAGTCGGGCTCTGCGCGCAGCAAGTAGTACCACATGACGGTTCCACCCAGTGCGATCCCAACCAAAACAACAGCGAGGGCAACCTTCACCCACGTAGTGTGCCAAAGGCTTTTGAGCCAAGCGATAAATCCGGCGATGGCGCTTCCCATGCTGTGCGGGCTCACGCGATTCTCCTGCGACAGGGCGGGATTCAACAACAAGAGGAGCACAATCCCCAGCGCGAGGTCCGTGAACAAGGAGGGCCGGACGATTCCAGCGGGGGCAGATTGCCTCCCGAGAATGAACCAGAAGACGGCGGAAATCCACCGCGACAAAACGACCAGTTTGGTGTGCGTGGGATGGCGCGAGGGAGCAACGGCCGAAGGCATATAGAAGATGGACAGCGCCACCAACAACACCCCCACGTTTTGAAGCCATAGCATGGACGGCTCGGGCGGCTGGTCAAGGCCGGCAAGGAGCATGTCCGGCGCCAATATGGCGGGGATGGCAAAACAGATGTTGAGAAGGATTCCGAGCCACACAATTCGGCTGAACCACTTTTCGCCTGTGCCCATCACGCCTCCTTAATGACAACCAGGAACATCGATTTGGTAAACAACCCTCTCCCCCAAGGGGGCGAGGGAAGAGGGATTCCTAAATTGGTCAGGCTTCCCGGCGTGCCGCCGCTACTGTGTTGCCTCCAGGTGCTCCAGCACGAAGGGATAAACATCCTTCGCTGCGTTTTTGCCATAGATACAGTCGATGTGCCCGTAGCCGGGGATCACGTGGCGCTTGTAGAATTTGCTCCCATTGGCCTTGGCCAACTCGTCCATCGTGGCTTCGGTGCTTTCAGGGAGAAAGCATTCGTTCTGCGCCCCGTGGATAAAGGTGATGGGGATGGCCAATCGATCCAGATGGGGCATGTAAACCTCGCCGCCGTTAAAGTCGACCAAATGGCTGGTGTTGGCGAGGCGCGCGAGGTGCATGAATGCTTTCATATTGGCCACGCCAAACATTTCGTGAAGCGCATTGTGTGTCGCCTCGTTCAGGTTGGCGTGCTCATAAAGCGGAGCGTACATGAAAGTGATTCGATGACATGTGGCGTTGGTACACCGATTCTTGAGTTCGAGGGGGTAGAGCTTCAGGCCCGCGTCGTAGATCCTGGCCAACAAGTTCTCATGATTATCCACATAGGCCGTCAGGGTTTGGATGCCCACGGCTTTCAGGAATGAAGGTAAATGCAATCCCGTCTTGAGGCGGGTGGCAAGCGGTGCCCGAATCTGGGTGGCGATCTGCGACGCCACGGCCGACCTTACACCTTTGAGCCCGGCCAGCATGGCCATGAAAAATGTGGTTGAACCCCAGCAATGGACCACCATCTGGACACTCTTGGCGCCAGTAAGTTCCTGGACTTTATTAACGGCGGCGGGATAGTCCTTGGTGGCTACGTCGTCGCCGCTCGCCTGGAGCGTGGCGGCGGGGAGTTCGATGCTCGAACGGTAATCGAGCAACCACACGTCATAGCCGTGAGCGTAGAGGTATTCGAGCAGATTGGTTTCAATCGTGTCGATGGAGAAGATCAGGCTGGAGACGCCCAGCCCGTGCGAAAGGATCACCGGCCCCTTTCCGCCACCCTGGTAGCGGGTAAGACGCAGGCCCACTCCATCTGAAGTCTTGAAATACGCCACTTGCGGCGCACCCACGCGCAATGGACGCTTTTGGCGGGGTGGGGCATCCGCGTTAAACACGCTGGGACGGACAAACACGTCGGCATAGGTGTCGAACAACGGCCCCATAAAGAATCGGGCGAATTTGGCCCCCGCTGTGATGCGCTCGCTGAGGCTGCCGGCGTTGATGATCTTCATGGTGGTTATTTGCCGGGCGAAATCCTCTGGCGCAATGTGGAGAATTCCCTTGCCCAGGATCGGGCTGGCAGCGCTCTCGCCATCGTAAACCGTGATGTAGAGAGTCGATGTAGCGGGCCAAGATTGGAGGACGCTGTCGGGGTGCGTTGCTTTAAAGCCATCAAAGTAGAAGGAGCGGCCTTGCTCCGTTATCATCTTCATCCGGTAGCGCATGTTGTGGGTGTCAACGTTATTCGCGTCCACCGTGAAGAGGTTGAAAACCCCTTCGGTAATGGTAAGGGGTTGTGGCGATAGGGCAGGAGCCACCACCGTTCCTACCATTCGCGCCTCGTGCGCGGGATTGGAGACCATGTCGTCCACGTTTTCACTCACAATGGTAAGGGTGAACTGGAACGGCGAGTTTCCCGTCTCACCCGAATTGAACCCTTGCTGGTAGCTGGCGTCGAGCTGTAGCGGCGGTGTAGCCGTCTTTACTCCCGAAGAAAAATAGCCCTTCATCGTCTCCGTGAACTCAACCCCTGCCTTCACGGGAGCTGTGACTTTCGCCGCAGAGGGCAGGGAATAATCAATCTGCCAGCCGCGATCCTTCGCCATGAGGGCCACTGATCGCTCTGCGACCGCCGAGATGGTAAGCAGGGGATTGACTCCCAGGGGGGTGGGAATCACAGAACCGTCCGCCACGTAAAGACTGTCGTAAACTGAGTTCCCCGCGGTGCCCGAAAACACCTGGCCCTTGTGATTGACCACTCCTCCTTCGGCATTGTCCGCCATGACGCACCCGCCCAGAGGGTGTACGGTGGTCAAATTCCGATGGAGCAACTTGCTCCATAGAGGGTTGTGGATGAATGTACCGCCCAGCGCTTCGGTGGCCTGCTTCAGACGCTCGTTCGCGCGCTGAAAGATAGGTTGATCGCCTACGCCTGGCCAGTTCAGGGCCAGGCTGTCTTGCGCGTCCAGAGTCATGCGGCCGCTGGCGTTGTCATGGGTCATCACCAGATAGGTTTGCGTGCGATGCACGGCGCCGTGATAAGGTCCCTCAAAATCGGCCAGCAGCTCACGCTCCTTTTCCTGGATACGCTCCGTCAAGGCGACCGGTTCAGGCGTGCCGGCAACCTCCGCAGCAGCGGCAAATGCTCCGGGCAGAAACACGCCGAGCGCTCCCGGGGCCGAACCTTCTTCCGCAACCATCCCGTCCACAAGTGCCGGCTGGTGGCGCATGTCAATGACCCCGGTGATGCATGGTCCTACCGGAGGAATCTCCCCTTGCGCGTGATGGCCCCAGCCCACACCGTTAATCTCTTGTCCGGTGTTGTACCCGAAGGCAAGCACATCACCGTTGCCGGTGAAGCGCTCACCAAGTTGGTTCGAGAGGGATAGGCCGTGTTGCGCAGACCGGAGCAGAATCTCGGTCGAACCCAGCGCCCCCCCGCCCAAAACCACCAGGTCGGCGGTGAGAGCAACCATCGGCGCCTTAAACTTCTCGCGCCCTACTCCGAGTACCTCACACTGCACGACCCACTGGTTGTTCTTGCGCTCGATCCAGCGCACGGAGACCTCGGTGAAAATCTCCGCGCCGTGATTGGCGGCGTCCGGTAGGTAGTTCATGATGAGGGTGTTCTTGGCAGAGTAGTTGCAGCCGGTAACGCAATCACCGCAATTTGTGCATTTGTGTTGCTCCACTCCCACGTGGTTCGCGCCCTCGACAGTGAAGTTGACGTTGAGTGGCAGGCGATAGAACCTCTGGCCCAAATGCTGGGCAGACTGCTGGAGGGCCCGGAGCTTGGGAAGTTCCGGTGAGTCGTGAGGATAGGGAGTGGATTTGAGCATCTCCTCTGCTCGCGCGTAGCCCTCCTCGAGCGGCGTGGCATGGTCGATTTCAAGTATCGGGTCCGCTGGCTGGGGGTCCCTTAGCTCGCGGGGCCACCGAGGGTCATCGAATACGCGAGGCTCAGCACGCAGGGCCACATTGGCATTGACGAGCGAAGTGCCGCCCAATCCGCAGCCGACAAACACGTTGATGTCCGGGTTGATGTGAAAGTCGTAGAGCCCGGTGCGCGAGCCGATCTGTGCGCAATCCGGCGTGTGAGACTGCATCTCGGCAATAGCCTCGGTAGAGCGGTTGGGGTATTCACCGGGTTGGAATTCGCGTCCCCGCTCAAGTATGCAGACCTGCTTTCCCGCTCGCGCCAGGCGCGACGCAACGATAGCAGCACCGTAACCGGACCCGATTACGACCACCGCATAGTGTTCCTTAAGCGTTTCAATCGGCGATGCCAAGCGTGCCATTTGGCCTCCATGTTTTCTACTTCATCGGTTGTTTGTCGTTCTGCCCTTTGTGATCCGCCCAAACCTGACCCGGGTTTGCAGCGCCGCGCGATTCAGATTTGCTTCCCTCGCCCCCTTGGGGGAGAGCGAAAATAAATTCCATGGAAGCAAGCAGCTTCACACCCGCGGGCCCTTTTCGCGCTCTTCACTTGCAAAAACCACAAATCTGGAAAACAGGCGCCTTACTTCAGGTTTGAGAGCGCGAGTCGAACGGAGAAACGCAGACCTCAAGGGCGGAGGTCGCTACTCCCCTGATTACGGCAATGACTGCGTGAGTATGGGCGTGTCCTCGTCGCTATCCTGATAGTAAGACAACTTCCCCGCGGGCCCGTCGATTTCGATGATCGCGTAGCCGTGGTTGCAAAGCCCGCCGGTGGAGCCGATACGAATGTTGTTGCCGTCGGCATCCTTGGTTACCGGCACGTCGGGATACTTGGGGACTTTGGGCAGCTCGTCCACGCCCACAGGAAAGGCTGCATGACCGAGGCAGCAGCTTCGCTTGAGGCCCTTGTAGGTGTCGTAGGGCACAAAGTCGTGCTCATGGCCCCAAATCCATAGCGCCACGTTGGGGAGCAGTGGGGCGACTTGTGGATAGAGCCGCAGGTTGACCTCGTTGTTGTCGATCGTGTCGTATGCCGTGAAAAGCTGATGATGTGAGAGCAGAACGGTGCTCCGGCCACCGGCATTGTTAACCTTGTCGGCCAGCCAAGTGACCTCTGTATCCTGTAAGTATG
>Ga0335085_10008574_pt1 | contig 15586 bp, 12 predicted proteins | sample Lox_Sample_45_FD_206712 | JGI IMG/M metagenome (GOLD analysis project Ga0335085, IMG submission 206712) | Soil microbial communities from Loxahatchee National Wildlife Refuge, Florida, United States - Lox_Sample_4.5 | ecosystem: Environmental > Terrestrial > Soil > Wetlands | place: USA...
GAAGCGCGCGGAAGAGCGGGCGCAAAGCCAAAACAATGAGGTCAAACTCGCCTTGAACGCGTTTGTCGAGGAGTTGGATTTGAATCGGTTTCTGGGTCATGTCATCAATGGCTTGGTCAAACAATTTCAAGCGACGGCTTCAGAGCTTTGGCTGTCCGAGGATTACTCCAGCACAGCAAAGCTCTTTATGACTTGCGAACAAGGCAAAGTAGTCCGGATTGACGATCGGGAACCAACCGGCCTCCCGCCCAGAGCCACGCACATTACGCGGGAGCGCCCCGACATTGGCAGAACCCCGAGAATCATTGAGCTTCCGGCTCATAAATCCATGCTCCGGCCCGCGCACCTTGAGTCGCTAAAGCATCAAGGTGTCAAAACACTACTGTTGGTGCCACTGGTGCTGGGTGAACACAACTTGGGCTTTGTTGAATTGCGCTTCGCGGTGGCAACACGGCTCACGTCTGATGATCTTAATCTCGCCCAGGCACTCGTTCATCACGCGACACTCGCCCTGCAACTCAGCCGTCTGGCGCATCGGACCGAGCAGATGGCGGTGACCGAGGAACGAAACCGGATGGCACGTGAAATCCACGACACGCTGGCGCAAGCCTTCGCCGGCATCGTCCTGCACTCTGAAGCGTTGGGCACTTCTTTGGAGGGGAGCAAGGCGCGGAGCCGGAAATCGCTTTTAAATATACAAAAACTGGCGCGATCCGGGTTGGAGGAAGCGCGTCGCTCCGTGCAGGCGCTCCGACCAAAGGCACTGGACGATCGCTCGTTGACTCAAGCCCTGGAGGAGGAGGCGAAACGGTTTTCAGAAGATGCGAAGCTCTCTTGTGAATTCAAACAGCGCGGCAAGGCCTTGGCGATGCCGGTTGAGATGCAAAACGAATTGTTCCGCGTTGCCCAGGAAGCGATGACCAATCTAAGGAAACATGCGCGGGCCAAATCGGCTTGGATCAACCTCGAATTCAGGAGCCAGCGGGTGATTCTGACGATTCGGGACAACGGGGTTGGTCTTGCCGCGACCACTTCCTCAAAACGAAAGCAGGGTTACGGCATGGCGACCATGCGCGAAAGAGCGCTACGCATCGGCGGCAAACTGGAAATAGAAAGTCCCGCAAGCGGAGGCACAACGATTCGCGTCGAAGTGGCATTGGCAGAAAAGGAGAAATGATCAAACCACAGCTTATGAAACATCCAAAAATTAAAATTCTGGTCGCGGATGATCATCTTATTGTCCGCGATGGAATTATTTCCATCGTGGAAGTCGAAAAAGATATGCGCGTTGTTGGGCAAGCCAGCGACGGCGTGGAAGCCATGACGCTTGTGAAGAAACTTCTGCCCGACATCGTGCTTTTGGACTTAAGAATGCCGCGAATGGACGGGCTGGAGGTCATTGCGCAGATCCAATCCCTCCATGTGCCAAGCAAGGTGATTGTGCTGACAACCTTCGAGAGTGAACAGGATGTGCATTTGGCGCTCAAATCTGGGGCACGCAGTTACTTGCTCAAGGATACCCCCCGGTCAACCCTCTTGGACACGATACGCCAGGTGCATCTCGGCAAAACCTGTATTCCGCCGCGAATTGGACAAAAGCTCGTGGAGAATATGAATCGCCCCGCCTTGAGCGGGCGCGAGTTGGACATCATCAAGCTTGTCGCTGAAGGCAGGAGCAACAAGGAAATCGGTGACCGGCTGGGCATAACTGAAGGCACCGTCAAGACGCATGTCAAGAGCCTGCTCAAAAAACTGCAAGCGCCCGGACGGACAGCGGCTGTAAGAGAAGCGGTTCATCGCGGACTTGTTCAGTTGGCATAAGCCGGAGTAAATGCGGCACGATGCGCGACCCCGGCGCATTCGCTCTTGGAATCGTATCGTTGAGAATTTATGATGTTCGAGCCATGGCCGAAACCGACCAAATAACGCAGGTATTGCAGGCGATTGGACGCAGCGAGAGCGGGGCAGCCGAACAATTGCTGCCGCTGGTATATGAAGATTTGCGCCGATTGGCGACGGCGCGGATGGCCAACGAAATGTCAGGCCAGACGCTGCAGCCCACCGCCTTGGTGCATGAAGCCTGGTTACGCTTGGTAGCGGACCAGGATCGGACTTGGCAGAACCGGGCGCATTTTTTTGGCGCCGCCGCCGAGGCGATGCGCCGCATTTTGATCGAGAAGGCGCGGCGAAAGTCCAGGTTGAAGCACGGTGGCGGTCAGGCGCAATTTAACATTGAGGACTTGGAACTGGCGGATTCAACCCCTGACGACAAGGTTTTGTTGATTAACGAAGCGCTGGAGATTCTCGAAGTCCAAGACCCCGAGTCAGCCCGCATTGTGGTGCTGAAATTCTTCGGCGGCCTATCCAGACAGGAAATGGCCGAGAGCTTGAATATCTCCGAGCGCATGGCGGATCGCCAATGGGCTTATGCCAAGGCCTGGTTGTTGCGGCACATACGAGCGCAACATTAAAATTGGGTCTGCCGGAAATCACGAATTCTAAATAAGTGACATGGAAACCACCGTCTTTGAAATGACTCGTTTTGAAATTTCAGTGCAAGCATCAAGGCGAATTCCTCGTCAGCAACTTTTTTGGCAAAAGTAGTTCCCGATTGGCGCATTATTAGTAATAGAGTCATGAGTGTTCCAATTTCACGGGAAAAGACGGTGTTTTATGCCGCAATGGAAGTGACCGACCCTGCGCAACGCCGGCTGTTCCTCGACGAGGCTTGTGCGGGCGACGTGGAGTTGCGAGCCGCTGTCGAGGAATTATTGTCAACCCAGGTGGAGGCCGAGCAACTTTTTACCGAAGGTTCTTCTTCCCTGGCAGAACTCACCAATGAACTTAAGAGCGCCGACAGCCAGGCCGAAGAGCGGAATGAACCGACCTTTGAAGAAAAGCCCGGCACGGTCATCGGACGTTACAAGCTGCTTCAGAAGATCGGCGAAGGCGGTTACGGGGTGGTTTACATGGCGGAGCAGGAGCAGCCGGTACGGCGACGGGTGGCGCTGAAAGTGATCAAGCTGGGGATGGACACCAAGAATGTGATCGCCCGGTTTGAAGCCGAACGGCAGGCGCTGGCTATGATGGATCATCCGAACATCGCGCAGGTGTTCGATGCCGGCGCAACGGAAACCGGACGGCCTTTTTTCGTGATGGAACTGGTGAACGGCGTGAAAATCACGGAATATTGCGACCAGAACCAAGTTGGGCTGGAACAGCGATTGGAACTGTTCATCCAGATTTGTCACGCGATCCAGCACGCGCATCAAAAAGGAATCATTCATCGGGACATCAAGCCGTCGAACATCCTTGTGACGCTGCATGATGGCGTGCCGGTGCCGAAAGTGATTGATTTCGGCATTGCCAAGGCCACGGAAGAACGACTGACGGACAAGACGCTTTTCACGGCCCACGCGCAATTGATTGGCACACCCGCCTACATGAGTCCCGAGCAGGTGGAATTAAGCGGTTTGGGGGTTGATACTCGCAGTGACATCTACAGTCTCGGCGTCCTGTTGTATGAATTGCTAACGGGGAAAACGCCTTTTGACACAAAGGAATTGTTAAAATCCGGCGTGGATGAAATGCGGCGCACATTACGGGAACGCGAGCCGACGACTCCGTCGGCCAAACTGCGCACGCTAGCGGGCGAGGAGTTAACCAAAACGGCCATGCAACGGCAAGTCGAGCCGCCGCAACTGCTGTCGCAACTGCGCGGCGACCTTGACTGGATTGTCCTGAAGGCGTTGGAAAAGGACCGCAACCGCCGGTATGAGACCGCCAACGGTCTGGCGATGGACATTCAGCGCTATCTGGACGACGAACTGGTGCTGGCGCGTCCGCCAAGCAACTGGTATCGGCTGCAAAAACTGGTGCGGAGAAACCGGATTATGTTCCTCGCTGGCTGCGCAGTGGGCGCGGCCTTGCTCATCGGGACGATCACTTCGACGTTACTTTTAATCAAGGAACGCGCCGCCTTACGCCGTGCCGTCGCTGCACAACAAGAGGCGGAATCTGCCCTCCATGAAGCTGAGTTGCAGCGCAAAGCTGAACTGCGCGGAAGGATTACCCAAGCCGCATTGTTGATAGCGCAAGGAAAATACCAGGAAGCCGACAGGTTGGTGGGTGGGATTCCATTGAATAAGCCTTTGGCCGATCCGGCGGTAGTCTTCCGGTCCTTGGGCTATTGGCACGCCTTGGAGGGCCGCTGGCCGTTAGCAGTTGAAAGGCTTGAGACGTTGATAAAAATGGATCAATCCGATAAACTTGATGTCGTCACACTTGATTACACAGCACTGGGCACCGCCTTAATCGCGTCCGGCGATTTGAATGGATATGACCGTTTCCGACAGACAGCCATTCTCCGGTTCACGGGCACTAATAATCTCTTTCCAGATCGGATTATCAAATTCTGTCTGCTGTCGCCCGCGAATCAGCAAATGATACAGGACTTGCATGCCCGGGCGGATTTTGTAGAGAAACAGATTTTGGCAGAAACAAACAGTCCTGAGTCAAATTTGGCGCCGTGGCACGAGGTGGCATTGTCATTATTCGAGTACCGCCAGGGGGACTATGCGAAGGCGGCAGAGTGGTCCCGACGCTGCCTGGCTTATCCTGCTCCTGATTACGCTGCGGGCCGGAGCGCCGCGGCAAATGCGATTCTGGCAATGTCATGCTGGCGGATGAACCAAAGGGATGAGGCACTGTTAGCGTTGAGACAGGGTCAGGGCGTGGTCGAAGTAAAATATAAGCCCGGGACTAACGAGGCAATTGCCCCCAAGGGTATTTGGTATGACGTGGACTTCGGACGCATTCTGTTACGTGAAGCCACAGGGCTTCTGGCAAACATGCCCAGCCAGACTAATTCCCCGGCCCAATAATCCATCACGCAGCCCGCGCCTTTTCTCAGAATTCTTGGCAAGCTTTGAAGCTGTTCGTCGCATTATTGTGAGGAATGGAGTGAGTGTTCAATCGTTGGAGTTGTTAGACGGCCAGCGAGGAAACCTTCGCGTCATCTGGAAGATCCGCGTTCGGGTGCCTTTGGCGGAAAAGGGTAAAAACGTCAACTAAGCCAAACCAAATGAAACAGTCAAGAATTAGAATTCTCGTGGCGGACGACCATCCCGTGGTTCGCGATGGCATTGTTTCCATCATCGAAGTTGAAAAAGACATGCGTGTCGTTGCGCAGGCAGAGGACGGCGTGGAGGCTGTGGAGTTGGTTGAAAAATTTCGGCCCGACATTGTGTTATTGGACTTGCGAATGCCGCGCCTGGACGGGTTGGAAGCCATTGCGCAAATCCAATCTCGCCATGTGGCGGGCAAAGTCATTGTTTTGACAACTTTCGAAAGCGAGCGGGATGTTCATGTGTCACTCCAAGCAGGGGCGCGCGGCTATTTGCTTAAAGATACTTGCCGGCAAGCGCTGTTGGAGACGATCAGGCAAGTGTATGGCGGTAAGACGTGTATTCCCCCGCGCATCGGACAAAGACTGGCTGAAAGCATGAATCGTCCTGGATTAAGTGCGCGTGAACTGGATGTTCTGAACCTTGTTTCCAAAGGAGAAAGCAACAAAATCATCGGAGATCTGCTTGGGATCGCCGAAGGCACTGTGAAGACGCACGTCAAGAGCTTGCTAAACAAGCTCAAAGCCCCCGGCCGGACAGCGGCGGTTCGGGAAGCGGTTCATCTCGGTCTTGTTCGTTTGGCATAAATTTTCTGCGTTAATCACCCTCTCTCTTTGTGAATAGGCGCGAGTCTGCGTTGCGTCCAGTTGTGTCCGCCTGAGTGCATTCATAATGTGTTACGGTTCTATTTATGGGCCGGTTGCAAGTGGCAACGCGGAATGAACGGCCGATAAAAAACCAACAACAGTTTTATCAAACGGTTAAACAAAAGCTACTATGCCTACTTTATTTGATCCTGTATGCATCGGTGCGTGGGAACTTCCCAACCGCATAATCATGGCGCCGCTGACCCGGTCGCGGGCGGGAACTAAGCGCGTTCCTAATGCGCTGATGGCCGAATACTACACCCAGCGTGCGTCGGCGGGCCTGATTATTTCTGAAGCGACTGCAGTAACGCCGATGGGCGTTGGTTACGCCAATACCCCTGGCATTTGGTCGCCAGCTCAGGTTGAAGGGTGGAAGCTGGTGACGCAATCGGTCCACGATGCGTGCGGAAAAATCCTTCTTCAACTTTGGCACGTTGGACGGATTTCCGATCCCATATTTTTGAACGGCAAATTGCCCGTGGCACCCAGCGCCATCGCGCCCCCTGGTTACGTTAGTCTGGTTCGTCCAAAGAAACGCTTTGTCACGCCCCGCGCGCTGGCGCTGGAGGAAATTCCGGGCATTGTCAAGGCTTATCGGTTTGGCGCGGAAAATGCGATGCGTGCTGGCTTTGACGGTGTGGAGGTTCATTCCGCCAACGGCTATTTGCTGGATCAATTTCTACAGGACAAGACGAACCATCGCACGGATGCCTACGGGGGTTCGATTGAAAATCGCGCCCGGCTCCTGCTGGAGGTCAGCGACGCCGTGGTTTCCGTCTGGGGCGCTGATCGGGTCGGAGTGCATCTGGCCCCGCGCGGCGATTCCAACGACATGGGCGATTCCAATCCGTCGGCCACTTTCGGATATGTAGCGCGTCAATTGGGCAAACGGCGGATCGCGTTTATTTGCGCCCGTGAATCGCTCGGCGAAAACCGCATCGGGCCACAGTTGAAATCGGCTTTCGGCGGCAGTTACATTGCCAATGAACAATTTACGCAGGCAACCGCGAACCAAGTGCTGGCCGCAGGCGAGGCGGACGCGGTTGCGTTCGGCGTGCCGTTTCTAGCGAATCCGGACCTCCCCGAGCGTTTTCGCCAAGCGGCTCCGCTCAATCAGCCTGATCCATCCACCTTTTACCCGCCTGGTCCCAAAGGTTACACCGACTATCCCTTTTTGCAGCAGCCAGCTTGATGAAATAAAATTTCCAGCAGGCTTTTCCCTCTCTCGTTGTGGATAGGCGAGAGTCTGCTTTAAGCCCAGTCGTGTTCCGCATCGGCAAGCCCTAGTCTAATGAAGACGAATGTGGGCGATTACTTTGAAAGGACTGGACGAGATGAAATTCTTTGGTGCCAACATGAAAGCACAGAAGATCGAGGTGTTGAAGAACATCCCGATTTTTCACGAGCTTACCCACAAGGAGATACTAGAGGTGGAGGAACTCCTGCATGAGCGCATCTATGAAAAGGATGAGATCATTTTCGAGGAGCATGATCCGGGCCATGGAATATTTATCGTCGTCAGCGGCAAACTTCGCGCGGATCCCGGTCATAAGTTGTTGAAGAACGCGGTTCTTGATTTTGGCCCCGGCGAATTGGTGGGCGAATTGTCTCTCTTCGACGAGGCACCACGCACCGCCAAGGTTGTTGCCATTGAGCGCACGGTGACAGTGGCTTTGTTTCAAGCGGAATTTTCTTCGCTGCTGCTGAAAAATAAAAGCATCGGCGCAAAGGTATTGGTTGAGATTGCGCGAACCTTGAGCCGCCGGGCGCGGCAGCTTCTGCTTCAAGAGAGACATGTTCCGAGTTTATGAAGCCCTTCCCGCAACCCGGTGCCATCACGCTCTTGGTGGTCATTTTGATCACCTGCGCGCTGCTCTTTTTGCTCCAGAAAATGACGTGGTTTGTCGTGCCGGTTTTGCTGGCGCTGATGTTTTACTATTGCGTCCGGCCTGTCATGCGCGCGTTGGTGGACCGTGGAATGCGGCATAAAACCGCCGCAAAACTCGTCTGGCTCCTCTTGCAATTAGTGACCGTGACAATCGTGCTTGCGGGCGGACTTCTAATGGCGGCCAAGGCCGGGACGTGGCAGAACGAACTCGGCCGATATGTCGCCGGTGGACAGGCGCTGCTGCTGAAAACCGCAGGAGCGCTTGAGCGGGCGGTTCCGATTTTCCAAAGCATGGATCTGACCGCCCAGATTGACCAGAATGTTCAGCAATTCACCAACCGGTTCGCCGAGAAAAAACTGCTGCCGATCTTCCTCCAGTCCTTGAGGTGGCTGCCATCCTTGTTGCTCGTGCCCTATTTCATCTATTTCATGTTGAACGACTCCGACCGGCTGAAGAAATACATTATTCAGAGCGTGCCCAATGCCTTCTTTGAGAAGGCGCTGCTTCTGTTTTCACGTTTGGACACCAGCCTTCAAAACTACTTTCAAGGATTGCTCCTGCTCACGCTTATGGACACTACCTGTCTGGGGCTGGGGCTTGCTGTGCTGGGAATTCACAACGCGATTTGGTTGGGACTGGCTGCCGCTGTGCTGGCCTGGATTCCTTATGTTGGTTCAGTCATTGGTTGCGTCTTGGTCGTTTTGATTGCTGCTACTGATTTTCCTGAAAAAACCTGGACGCCTTATCTTTGTCTGGCCTTATTTCTAGGGGTTCGCGCACTCGACGATTTCGTTTTTTTGCCGTTGACGATTGGACGCAAGCTTCGCGTCCATCCGTTGTTGAGTGTATTGATGCTGTTCCTCGGCGCGACAGTGGCCGGCGCAACCGGTCTTGTTCTTGCCCTGCCTTTGTTCGGAGTGATCGCGGTGATTGGCGAGACGGTTTCTCAAGTCGTGACCGACCGAAAGTTAAGAGCGCGTTACCGGGCAGCACGGCAATTGGTCCTTTCACACGAAAAGGTTTGATTTAAACTGATTCGTCTCGGTGTCCCTCGAACGAGAGAGCACAAAACCTCTCTTTCGGCCATGGTTCCGTTCCCCCGACATGAAGAGATCAAGACCTGTCGGACGCCCAATGGTTGCGGGATTCTCGTTTGGTTATCTTGTTCAATGAACATGGAGCGCCTGAAGGGGCGGCATCGCTCGCAGAAGATTTAACATGATGATTGAACTCGAACACGTCTGTTCAGATGAAAATTGATGGTACATACGCCGCTTTCAAAGCGGTTGCATGGTTTGTGGCAATCAGCTTCTTATGCCCGTCTCACGCATCTGCGCAGTCAGATTCTTCAGATGATGTGCTTAAGGGACTCAAGGCACCCGCATCGGCTGAAAGACCTTGGCAGCAGCCGGACATGACGGGATTTGCCGAAACGCTTAATGCCAGGGGGGAACCGGAAGCCGATCCAAAAAGAGTTTACGATCTGGCCGGACTCATTGACCTTGCCGAAAGCGCCAATCCGGAAACGAAAGTTGCCTGGGAGCAGGCCAAGCAGGCGGCGGCAGCCGTCGGGCTGGCGCAGAGCGAATATTTTCCGATCCTCGCGTTGAACGCTTCAGCCGATTATTCCCGCGAACCGGTGCCGGTGCCGGAATCGGCCAACACGGCGGGTTATTTGGATCTCAAAACCGAACAAGCGCAACCGGTTGCAACGCTCGAATGGGTGCTGCTCGATTTCGGACGGCGCAAATCCGGAGTGCTCGCGGCGAAAAATCAATTGCTTGCAGCCAATCTTGGTTTCAACACGCAACATCAGCAGATCGTTTTCAACGTGCAAAGCGCCTTTTACGAGTATTGCAAGGCGCGCGGGCGCATTGACGTGGCCCAGTCCGCGCTCAACTCGGCGCTGGAGGTCCAGCAGGCGGCAGAGGACCGTTTCAAAAACGGTCTGGCCACCGCGCCCGACGTGTCGCAAGCGCGGCAACAGGCGGTGGCAGCGGCGTTTGATCTGGAAGATGTTCGGGCCAAAGAACGCGACGCGCAGGTGGTTCTTGCTGAAACCATCGGCATCACGCCCACGATTCCGCTGCATGTGATGGATTTTTCAAAACTGCCAGTGCCCACCAATCTGGAAGACACGGTCGAGCAGGTGATTGACCGGACTTTGAAACAGCGCCCCGACCTCATGGCACAAGTGGCCATTCTGCGCGAGAAGGAGGCTGAAATTCGACAGGCTCGCACGGCTTACTACCCGACTCTTGCGTTTGAAGGCGAGGCGGGCGGGTCGTTTGACAATTCGCAGATGAAATTTGCAGGCAATACGCTTCCGTGGTCGTCAACCCAACAGCCGGTCTGGGGCGTGGGGCTTTCCTTGACATGGTCGTTGTTTGATGGCGGCTCGCGCAAGCACAAGCTGGAGCTGGCCAAGGCCGAACGCACGGCGGCGCAGCACGCGCTGGAAGATTCCCGCGACAAGGCCATTTCGCAGGTGTGGCAGGCCTACACGGACACCAAGCTAGCAATCAGTCGATTGGATGTGGCCACGGCATTGGTTGACGCCTCCGACAAATCCTACCAGCAAACCTTCGAGGCTTACCAAAGCGGCTTGAGCAGTCTCGTAGATGTTTTGTCGGCGCGGCGTGAACTGAGCCAGGCACGCTATACGCAGCTCGACACGCGCGCGACGCTGCTCGAATCCACCGCCGCGCTGGCCTTTGCTTCCGGGGACCTCGGCCCGCAACTGCTGGAACGAAAATTTGGAAACTGAAACCTGGACCATGAATTTAATCAGACCCGACAAAATCCGCGCGGCAGTCGGCCATCTCTTTACCGGCAGGGTGCTGTGGCGAACCGCGGCCGGAATGAGCCTGGTATTGCTGACTGGCTGCCGGGGCGCGCCGTCCATCAATGTGCTGGGTTCGTTCTTTCCGGGGTGGATGTTTTGCATGGCCATCGGCGTGGTGGGATCACTGCTGCTTCGGCTGGTTTTCATCAAGAGAAACATTGACGCACATCTGCCGATGCGGACGCCGGTTTATGTTTGTCTTTGGGTGCTGATCACATTGCTCTCATGGCTGCTGTTTTTCAGGAATTGAAATTATGCCCGAAGAGAATCCCATTCCCGCCGAGCCAGCCAAACCGGATCCTAAACCTGATTCGAAACCGGATCCAAAAATCATCGGTCAAAGAGTCACCCTGGCCATCATAATCGCCACGGTGCTCGTGACCATCATCGCGGTTTGGACGCATGATTACCGGCCGGAGACGGATGACGCGACGCTGCGCGCGAATTTCATCGGCGTCGCGCCGCACGTCAGCGGCCACATTGTCGAGCTATATGTGAAGGACAATCAATTCGTGAAGGAAGGCGATCTGTTATTTGTAGTTGATCCGCGCCCTTACGAAGACGCGGTCGCCAGCGCCAAAGCCAATTTGAATCTCACCCGAAAACAAGTGGCGTCTTTGGCGGATACCTTGAAAGTGACGGACGCCTCGATTATACGCGCGGAAGCCCAGCGGCTGGCCGCGGAAGCTTCCGTCGAGCGCGCCGAAGCGGAATTCAAGGACGCCGATGATCACGTCAAACGCCTGGAACCGTTGTTGGCGAAAGAATTTGCCACGGCTGATCAACTCGAAGCGGCGCGCACCCGCCGGCTTGTGGCCGACACAAGTGTTCGTGAAGCACAGAGGATGCTCGCGTCGGCCGCCGCTGCGGTGGACGAAGCAAAAGCTCAACGCAACAAAGCCGAGGATGACATCGGCCAAGAAGGCGATGTGAACGCGCATATCGCCGCCGCCGAAGCGCAGCTCCACGAAGCCGAGTTGAATCTCGAATACTGCCGCGTGAAAGCGCCGTTCAGTGGCAAGGTGGTGAATTTCAACATTTCCATCGGCGAGTTCGCGCGGACGGGCGTGGACGTCTTCACGCTGGTGGACACGAGCACTTGGTATGTCGTCGCGAATTTCCGTGAAACGCAACTCAAGCACATCGAGGATGGTTCGCCGGCGGAAATTTATCTGCAATACAAAGGCGGAAAACGGTTCAAGGGCAAAGTCGTCGGCCTCGCGTGGGCCGTCGTTCCTGAAGACGGAACGAGTGTGGAAGGGTTGCCAGATGTGCCGCGCAACCTGGACTGGGTGCGGCTGGCGCAACGCTTTCCGGTCCGGATTCAAGTGGAAAATCCCGACGACAGTTTCCGCGTAGGCGCGTCGGCCGTGGTGACCATCATCGGACCGGCTCCTAAACCAAACCCGGCGGCAAATCCTTAGAACTGGAACGCTTGTGACCGCGACGCTGACAGCTCCCAGTTTGTGGATTTCCCAATTCTCGGAATTCCTGCGCCGCGAACTCGCCCCGACGCCCGGCCGTTGGCAGGCCACGCTACGCATCACACTGGCCTGTATTGCTTGCACGATTCCAGTCATGGCCTTTCATTTGAAAGAGCCGCTCATGGTGATGATCGGAATGTTCATGGTCACCAAAGAGGACATTTCGACCACGCTGCTGGGAACAGTGGTGGCCATCATTGGCGCCGTCGCTGCTTGCGGATTGCTACTTCTTTACTATGTATGTTTGCTCGACTTGGTGTGGCTTCGCGTGCTGTGTGTTCCGGCAATCATTATGTTGGGCTTGCTGTTGGTCCGGGTCGGGAATCCCAGCGTCTTCGGATTAGCCGTCGCCGTTATCGTTGGCTTCGGCCTTACAATTCCCGACACCGTTTCCAATATAGAAATTCTGAATCGCACGCCGTTCTATTATTGCTGGGCCTGGACGCTGGGACTCAGTGTCAATCTGGGCGTGCAAATTCTGTTGAACCCGCAAACCTCGAAGTCCGTGCTCCTGCGTGGATTGACCACCCGGCTTGACGCGGTCGAAGGTCTGTTGCGGCGGCTGGCCGCTGGCAAATCCGCCGGTGCAAAACCGTCGTCACTCGTTCCCCTCGCCATGGCGGGCGTGGTGGAACAAATGCGCCAGCTCAAGCTGACCGGCACAGTCGAGCCGTGGCTTAAAAAATACGCGGCCGAACTACGCGCACACCTCATCGTCGTTGACCGCCTCGTGACGGCGGCGGCCGTGCTCGAGGCGCAGGGCATCCCGTCCGCGAATGAAGCGGTGCAGCAACGGCTCCTAAATTTGGCCGACGCCTGCGCACGCTGGCGCACCGCGATTGAAAATCACAAGCCGCCGGCAATTTCCAGTGTGCCGGCAGCCGACGCCGGAACCATTTCGGATCAGGACGCCTTGCCGGCGCTTGCAGAAATGGAGCGCGCGGCTCAACTGATGCCACTCACCTTTCCGGGCCGGGAATTGCCAGAGGAGCTGAAGCCGGCACCCAACCAGGATAAAGGCGGATTCCTCGCTCCCGACGCCTTCACCAATCCAGAATACATTCGCTTTGCCATCAAAGGGGCGCTCGCCGGTTTTATCTGCTATCTCATTTATACACTGTCGGCTTATCCGGGCATTTACACTTCTGTCCTCACTTGCGTCCTTTGCTCGCTCTCGACGGTGGGAGCGAGCCTGCAAAAGGGCATCCTTCGTTTCGCCGGCGCAGTCGTTGGCGGCGTTCTTGGAATCATATCGCTCATGTATGTCTTCCCGCAACTCGACTCGCTCGGTGGCTTCTGGTTTCCGTTTGGAGCGGTCATTGCATTGGCGGCCTACGTGAACTTCGGCAGTGTGCGGATTTCCTACTGCGGCATCCAGATCTGTCTGGCCTTTTGCAAATGCACCCTGCAAACCTATGGCACTTACACGGAACTGCGCGTGGTGCGCGACCGGCTGATTGGCATCGCGCTTGGACTTCTGGTATTTGGATTTATTAACAGCCGGCTCTGGCCGGTGACGGCGTTGGGCAACCTGCGTGCGAAACTGGGGTCCATCCTGCGCGCATTCGCGAAGCTCGCCAGCCTGCCCGACACGGATGAAGAACACGGACTGCGATTGACCAAGGCCTACGCCCTGCGTCTGCAGGCGTATCAGAATTTCGGCACGGTCAATGAATTGCTCGAAAGCTCGAAGTTCGAGTCCGGCGCGGAACAGCGCAGGCGGTTGGAAGTTATCGGCGACACAGCGCAGGCGCTGTTTCTGCATCAGTTGGCCATCATTCAGCATCGGTCTGACTTGCGGCCATCCTCCGTGCCGGCGCCGCTGCGCACGGCGACAGCCCGATTCCGGACCACGCTGGCAGAAGTGCTGCTGAATCTGGCCGACCACGTTGAACGCAAATCCGAACGCCCCATGCCCGACTTGCGAGCCGCATTGGTGGAACTGGAAAAAGCCGTTGCCACACAAATCAAAAATGTGACCGACGCCGGCGTCGCCGCGCAAATCCGTGCCCGCCTTACGCTCTACCAGGAAACGGTTCCGTTTGTAATGAAGCTGATGAATTTGCGAACTACATAAAAACGCCGTGACTACCACCGCACAGCACGAATTGACAACTGACATTCAAGCCAGACCCGACGGTTGTATCCGTGTGGTTCTCTGCGGCCGGCTGGACGCTCAAACCGCAGTGGGGTGCTGGAACCTTCTGGAGCCAAAATTGGGAGCGGTGAAAATCAAAGTCCTCGAGGTGGACGCGGGTGGTTTGCAATTCTGCGACGGCGCGGGCCTGGCCTTGCTCCGCTATTTGAACATGAGGAAAATGACGCCGTCGGCAACCGTCTCGGTCCTGGGATTGGAGCCGGAACTGGAAAAACTTTTCCTCGGGTTCACGTTCGACGATTACGAAGCGTTCCGATCGACGGCAGGGGCGAAAAGACATTCCCTGCCGGAAGAAATCGGCGAATCGGTCAGCCTGGCCGCCGCCGACTTGCGCGAACAGGTGGCCTTTCTTGGCAACATCGTGGCCAGCCTGCCGCCGACCCTCATTGATCGAAAACGAATGCGATGGCCGGAAGTGCGCCGTGTTTTTGAACTCGCCGGCGCGAACGCCGTGCCCATCGTCTCGTTGATCAGCGTGCTGGTCGGGGTGATCATCGCGTTCGAGTCCGCGCAGCCACTGGCGCAGTTCGGAGCGCAAATTTATGTGGCCAATATGATCGGGCTGGTAATGGTGCGCGAGCTCGGCCCGTTGCTCGCGGCGATTCTGCTTGCGGGCCGCTCGGGATCGGCGTTCGCGGCGGAAATCGGCACGATGAAAGTGAACGAGGAATTGAACGCGCTGGAAACGCTCGGCCTTGATCCCATGCGGTTTTTGGTGGTTCAGCGCATCACCGCCGGAATTCTTCTGACGCCGCTGCTGACGTTTTACGCGACCTTCATGGGAGTGCTGGGCGGCGTCCTGATCACGTTGAGCCTGGGCTTTCCGCTCACGCTGGTGTTTCATCAACTGACTTCGAGCGTTCATCTGAGCGACGTCGCCCTGGGTGGTGCCAAGGGCATTGTTTTTGGCGCAATTGTTTCCGCCGTTGGCTGCCTGCGTGGTTTGCAAACTCAGCAAGGCCCGAGCGCGGTCGGCATTTCGACCACCCGCGCAGTCGTGACCAGCATACTGCTAATTGTCATCGCGGACGCCGTGTTCTCCATCCTTTTCTTTTTGTTAAAAAAATGAGCGTATCGCAAGAAACCATCATCACGGTGCGCGACCTCAAAATCGGTTACGCGGAGAAGGTCGTTCTTCAGAACGTCAATTTCCAGGTCCGGCGCGGTGAAGTGCTCGTGATTCTGGGTGGCTCCGGTTGCGGGAAAAGCACGCTGCTAAAAAATCTGATCGGTCTTTACACGCCGCTCGCCGGTGAAGTGTGGATTGAAGAAGGCAATCTCATCGCGGCGAAGGACAGCGAACGTTTGCGAATGCTTCGCAAGTTTGGCGTCATGTATCAGAGCGGCGCTTTGTTCGGCTCGATGACCGTTCTGGAAAATGTGCGCCTGGCACTCGACGAATTTACCGCGCTGCCCGAACCGGTGAAGGAACTGGTC
>Ga0335085_10008575_pt1 | contig 15586 bp, 13 predicted proteins | sample Lox_Sample_45_FD_206712 | JGI IMG/M metagenome (GOLD analysis project Ga0335085, IMG submission 206712) | Soil microbial communities from Loxahatchee National Wildlife Refuge, Florida, United States - Lox_Sample_4.5 | ecosystem: Environmental > Terrestrial > Soil > Wetlands | place: USA...
TGATGGATCACACCGACAAGGCCGGCCGGCCCAAGCTGCTTAAATCCTGCCAGCTGCCGTTGACAGGCGTTCGCTGCGTGCATCGCATCATCACCAATCTCGGCGTGTTCGACGTCACGCAGAGCGGATTGACGGTGGTCGAGACGGCTCCCGGCATAGCGCGCGAAGAGATTGCCTCAAAGACAGAAGCCGCGCTTGTCTGATCCGCACAGAACAATTTCGCGTTTCAGCGGTAACAGCGGATGATCGTCAGCGCCCTAAAGGGCTGGACGCGCCAGCAGAAGCACGTCGTCGCGGCAAGCTATCTCGGCTGGACGCTCGACGCGTTCGACTTCTTCCTGCTCACGTTCGTCGTCACCGATATCGCACGCGAATTCGGCACCGACGTTCCTTCCATAACGACGGCGATAACGTTGACGCTGGCGTTCAGGCCTCTGGGCGCTTTCATATTCGGGCGCCTCGCGGATCGTTTCGGCCGAAAGCCTGTCCTGCAAGTCGACGTGGCGCTATACGCGTTCTTTGCGTTTGCGTCTTCATTTTCGCCGAACCTGATCGCATTCCTTGTCCTGCGCAGCCTGTTCGGCGTCGCAATGGGTGGCGAATGGGGAATCGGCGCGTCGCTGACGATGGAAAGCGTGCGCCCGGAATCACGCGGCCTCGTCTCGGGCATCCTGCAGGTCGGCTATCCGAGCGGCTTCCTGCTCGCGTCGATTGCCTATTACCTCCTGTTCCCGCACTTCGGTTGGCGCGGACTTTTCGTGGCAGGATTGGTGCCCGCCCTGCTCGTTCTCTATATCCGCAGCAACGTCGCGGAGTCGCCCGGCTGGAATCACGAGCGCGCCAAAGCAAGCCGGATACTCCACGTGTTGCGGCCGCACTGGCAGCTTGCGCTCCACGCGGTCCTGCTCATGACCTTTCTCAATCTCCTGAGCCATGGCACGCAAGACTTGTATCCAACCTTCCTGAAGGTGGATCACGGCTTCGATCCCGGAATGAAGAGCGCGACGGTTATCGTGGCGAATATCGGCGCCATTCTCGGCAGCCTTACGTTCGGGCTGCTCTCCCAGCGCTTCGGGCGGCGGCGCATGCTCGTTGTCGGGGCCATGCTCTGTCTGCCGATGCTGCCGCTCTGGGCATTTTCCCAAAATGGGCTACTGCTCGCCGCCGGCGGTTTTGCGATGCAGTTCATGGTGCAAGGCTGCTGGGCGGTGATTCCCGCGCATTTGAACGAGCTGTCGCCCGCAGACGCTCGTGGTACTTTTCCGGGTGTGGTCTACCAGCTCGGAAACTTCTTCGCTTCGTACAATGCGCGGCTGCAGGCGCAGTTCGCCATCACTTATGGCAGTTATGGATTTGCGCTGGCCGCCGTGGCAGGCGTGGCTGCGCTGGCAACGGCATTTTTTGCGAGCGTTGGGCAGGAAGCCAAAGACATCGATCTGCACGCGCCCGCTGTCGTAACTTAGAGCGAAGCGGCTTTCCTTCGAATCTTCGCCTCAATAATCGCACTGCGTCGACGAGCTGCCGTCGGCGCCATGGCTGATGGCGGGATACTTGCTCGAGAGGAATGCCTTGCACGTCAGCCCGTCGCTTCCCACGGTGACCTTCTCCATATGGCTGATATGAGCGCCAGCGCCGAGCGGTGCCGTGAGCGCGAAGCAGTCATACTGCTCGCCGTTCGGCTTCGCCGTAATATAGAGATTGATGATCGTCTCGGCCGGCAGCGCCGAATTCGTCGTGTTGCGGATGTCGAGCATATGATCCTGCTCCATCGACTGGCCGAACGAGCAGGGCAGGTTGGTTTTGATCTGTGGCGTTGCCGAGGCGCTCGTGCAGGAGATCGCCGCGATCGCCGCTACGGCAATTGTAAGACGCAATACCATGTTCGTAGCCCCTTCCTTGCGCCCGGTGGCTTTGACCGGATCGCAGTTCTCCAAATGCCGTCACGAGAGATAAAATGGCGGCAACAGCCGCTTCGACCCTCAGGCGCTTTGTACGATGCACATATTGGTGCGCCCCCACGAGCGGCACAAGGCATATTGCCGGCCGGTATTCTCAGATGTTCACGAATTCGCGTACAACCCGCACCCGCATGTAAAGCCGCCCGAGCAGGGATCCTGGCGCGATCCAGTCGTAGTAGATTCGCTCCAGCCCGCCGAATTCCCTCTTGAACCGATTGATGTTCCTCAAAGCCGTCGACTGAGGCGACGGCGCAATGCCTCCCCAGTCGTAATTCGTGAATCCGCGCCGCTTGAATTCGATCATGTCCCGCCAATGCAGAAAGCGGTTTGCACGCCCCGCCAGCTGCGGTGCGCCGGAGATTTCCACCGCGATGCGCTGCGCCGATTGGTACAGCCGAATGTTTGCGCCGCACGCCACGTAGGCATGCCGAACGACAATTGCGTCATTGCATCGTACGGAGGAGAGATGCAATCGCCCTGCGTCGGCGGCCGCCACGAGCCATTTTTTCGAACCCGCGCCGAGTTTCTTGGAGGCCGCAAATTCGTCGTAAAACGCGGCATATTCCTCGATGTCGTTTTTTGAAGGCTGTGCCCGCTGTTCGCATGTCAGGCCATCTTTGGCTTCTGCCCGCCGAATATCGTAGCGCGTTGTCTTGTCGATAGCCTGCCACAAGTTGTGTTCGGCCGGTGTCAGGTCGTTGACGAGCGAAAGAAACTGCGTCGCCCGGGTAACCGCCTCCGTCGTGAACCTTTGCCGGAAAATCAGGATGTCCGGCGTCGGTCCGCTAGGTGCCTCGTCGAACCACACTTCGCCATAGGATAGGAACCTGCCAGCCGTGCGGATCATGGCGCTTTGGCCGCATCCTGCCGAAACTCGTCCAAGGTTTGGCCGAAAAAGCCTTGCGAGGCGAAGTCGAACAGGGCCTCGAGGTCGTCATAAAGCTTTGCGATTGAATCCTTCGTCGGGAAACCGGGACTGCCGCCCGGCATCAATTCCGAGGAATGCAGCATGAATTCGACGTGTCGCCAGTTTTCGCGCCGCGCCCGCGCGAGTATCGCGCGCATGGCATCCAGGTTGGCGCCATTGGGCCTCAACCATTGAATGGGCCAGAAGCGTCGCGCCAGGCGCTGCCCGAGACTCCGTTCGGCATTCTCGCTTATGCCGAACGCCCGCAATGGGGAAGGAGCCGGATTGACGACCGTCATGGGGACTTCGAGCAGGGACGAGGCGCCGTGAAGGGACGGATCGTGCTCGCGAAGCCAGTATGGCTGCGCCGGAAACGCGCGGTAATCGACGGAACATATTTCCGTTCTGCCTTCCTCTTGCCGGCTCCATTTGATGTGGGGTGTCACCGAGCAGTCTGCGCCGTATCCCTGTTCGCTCAGCACCGAGGCGTAAAACGAATCGAATGCCCATCGACCGGCCCGATGGCTGCGCATCTTCGTCGCGAAGGTATCCTCGAGAAGCCCGGTCATGAACGCAATCTTCTGCCGTTGAACATCCCGCGGATATTCGATCAGGTAAGGAGCCGACGAGGCGTCGGTTTCGGTCAGTGGATAAAATGGCGGCGTGTTCCAAGCGTGCAGGTGCATGCCGATTTCGGCCGTCCCCCGAGCCAGCGCGTCGCGCCCGAATGCGACGTAAGCGGGCTCCATGGCCATCTCATAGTCCGAGAGGTATGTCGGCTTCAGGCCGTATCGCTCGCAGAGTTCCTGAAAACGCGGAATGAAAGCGGCGTTCCTGGTCTCGAACTGCCTCGGCATGTCCCAAAGGTTATCGCCTTCCACGTCGATCGTTACAAGAAACGGGATCATCGCGGCCGCCGCGCTTGCCATGATGATCGCTGCTGCCGTAAAGCCATGGGCTCGCGGCCATTCGATGTCGGCCCGCAAGGCAGTTCAGGGAGAGAAGTGTGGGAGCAGCCCATGTCGCAGGAATTTGACGTTCTGCCGAGCTACGGCGCGATGGTCGAGTTCATGGGCTCTCATATCAAATCGCTCGCCGAGCACCAACCGTTGCAGATTCTCGAGGCGGGCTGCGGTCGCTCCTGGCCGTTCAAGTCGCTGGGGACCGCGTGCCGGATCACCGGAGTCGATCTCGACGAGGACGCGCTGGCATTCCGCAAGAACACTCAGAAGGATCTCGACGATGCGCGGGTCGGTGACCTGCGAACGGTAACCCTGCCGGCCGATTTCTTTCATGTGATTTATTGCAGCTATGTCCTCGAGCACGTAAAGGGCGTCGAGCATGTTCTGGACAATTTTGTCAGGTGGCTGCGCGTAGGAGGACTGCTCATCATTTCGGTGCCGGATGCACGTTCGCTGTCCGGATTCCTGACGCGATATTCGCCCCATTGGTTTCACGTTCTGGTTTATCGCCACATCATCGGCAACCGCCTGGCGGGCACGCCGGGCCACGGTCCGTACCGCACCTATTACGAGCGTGCCATGTCTGCGGCCGGCATGAAGGAATTCGCGAGCCGCAACAATCTGGCGGTAAAGGCGATCCGGGGAGCGGCAAATCAGGCGACGCTGCGGTTTCCGCGCATACTCGGGTTGGCGCAGTACGCGTCATTCGGAAAATTGCGCGCGGACTACGCCGATATTGTTTTTGTTATGCAAAAGCAGCCGCCGGCGTTTTGATCTGCGGGATTGCGAGACGCGTCGGTATCGCCGTGCGATCCCACTTCGATTCGGAGCCTGCCCCTTCTGGAGCCTGCCTCTTCTGTGGATTCGGCCGATCCCCGGGGGCGCGAGCGGACAAAATTGTAATAAAGCGTCGCAAAACGGACTTCCGACTCGAAATTTTCTTAAGGCGTGCTTAGTAGGCTTGGATTGAGCAAAGCGCCGCCGCAGACATGCGGGCGCTCTCGGGACGACCGCAGCGGGAAAATTCCGACCGGACCTCGAACACATGGATGTCAGATCGCCCCCATCGCCTCCGGAGGCTGCGCCCTCCGCACTCGGCGGCCTTTTGTTGAAGTGGCGCCGTCAAAGCGGGCGTCGCCGGGCGCTTTTGGGCATTCTGGGGCTGGGGTTGACTGCGTTTCTGGCTTGGCAGGTTTTCAAGCCGCCGCCTCCTGCACTCGCCCCGCAAGCCCCGCCGGTGCTGGTCGCCAGGGCCGGTGTTGCGGACGTGACCGCGCTCGATCACTCGGTTGGCACAGTCGTGACTGTGGCGACCGTCCAGGTGACCGCACAAGTCTCCGGCCAGCTCATGACGGCGGATTTCCGCGAGGGGCAAATCGTCCGCGCGGGGGACGTGCTCTTTCAGATCGATCAGCGGCCGTTCGCCGACGCGGTGAAACAGGCCCAAGCCGCCCTCGCCCGCGATCAGGCAAGCACGCTGAGCGCCGAGCACGACAAGGCGCGTTTCGTCGCGCTCTTCGCGCAAGGCGCAGCTTCGGCCCAGCAGCGCGATCAGGCGGTTGCGACCGCCGCGGCCGACGAAGCGACCGTCAAGCTCGACGCGGCTGCCGTTTCGGCGGCACAACTCAATCTCGGCTATACGACGATCCGCTCGCCGATAACCGGCAAGACCGGCCCGCTGCTCGTGCAGCCGGGAAATCTCGTCGTCGCAAACAATTCGGCGAGTCCGCTCGTAACAATTACCCAAATGCAGCCGATCATGGTCTCGGTTTCGCTTGCACAGTCGGACCTGCCGCAGCTTGCCAAACAGATGCGGAGCCACAAGCTGTTCGCGATCGTCGATCTGCACGATGGCGCACCGCTCAAGGCACCGATCGACTTCATCGGCAATCAGGTCGATGCGCGCACCGGCACGATCGAGCTGCGCGCCACTTTCCCCAACACCGATTCACGCCTGGTTCCAGGGCAACTCGTCGATGTCGGCGTGACCATGCACGAATATCCGCACGCGATCGTGGTTCCGCACGAGTCCGTCAACCTGGGGCCTGCAAGCCGTTACGTTTTCGTTGTGGGGCGCGACGACCTCGCACAGATGCGCAACGTGACCGTACTTTATGATGATGGAACCAGGACCGCGATCCTGGGAGCCGTAAAATCCGGCGATAGCGTGATCGTCCAGGGACAATTGCGCGTCGTGCCGGGACAAAGGGTGAGCGTCTCGCGGGGACCCGCGGCGTGAACATCTCCGAGCCGTTCATCCGCAAACTGGTGATGACGACGCTGTTGATGGCGGCGCTGGTGATTTTCGGCGTGTTCGGCTATTTCAATCTTCCCGTCAGCCTGCTGCCCAACGTCGATTTCCCCACCATCGTCGTTTCCGCCTCGCTGCCCGGCGCTGATCCGGAGACCATGGCGTCGGCAGTCGCGTCGCCGCTTGAAAGCCAGTTTTCCACGATTCCGGGCCTTGCCCAGATGACATCGCAGAACACGGAAGGCTCGACCAGCGTCACACTTCAGTTCGACCTCGACCGGGATATCGATGCGGCGGCGCAGGACGTAAACGCGGCAATTTCGGCGGCGCAGCACCAGCTGCCGACCAACATGCCGACGCCGCCGACGCTGCGGAAAGTCAATCCGGCCGACCAGGCGATCATTTATCTCGCCATGTACTCGTCCGACTTGCCGCTGTCGCAGGTCGATACCTACGCCGAGTCCCTGCTCGCCAAGCAGATATCGATGCTTTCGGGCGTGGCGCAAGTGTCCGTCTACGGCTCGCAGAAATTTGCCGTACGCATACAGGCCGATCCCTTTGCTCTGGCCTCGCGCGGCATCGGAATCGACCAGCTGGCGCAGGCGATCGCCGCAAGCAACGTCAATATTGCGACGGGGCAGCTTAACGGGCCGCAGCAGGCCACCCTGGTCCACACCTCCGGACAGCTCACCGACGCCGCGCAGTACAACAATCAAGTGATCGCCTGGCGCGACGGCGCGCCGGTGCGCATCCGCGATATCGGGCGCGCTGTCGACGACGTGCAGAACAATCTTGTGGCCAGCTGGTTCAACGGACAGCGCGCCATCGTGCTTGCCATTCAGCGGCAGCCCGGGTCGAACACGATCCAGGTCGTCGATGAGGTGAAAAGCATCCTGCCCAAATTCCTCATCAAGCTGCCGGCGGGCATAAAGCTCGATGTGCTCTACGACCGCAGCCAGTCGATCCGCGCCTCGGTTTCCGACGTGCAGACGACGCTGCTTATTGCCGCCGTCCTCGTGGTTGCGGTGATCTTTCTGTTCCTGCGAACCGTCCGCGCCACGTCCATCCCCTCGCTTGCCCTGCCGATCGCCGTGGTCGGGACGTTCGCCGGCATGGCATATCTCGGCTACAGCCTCGACAATCTTTCGCTGATGGCGCTGACGCTGTCGGTCGGCTTCGTGGTGGACGACGCCATCGTCATGCTCGAAAATATCGTCCGTCACATCGAGATGGGCGAGCATCCGTTCCAAGCGGCGCTGAATGGATCGCGCGAGATCACCTTCACGATTCTATCCATGACGGCGTCGCTTGCCGCCGTGTTCATTCCCATCGTGTTCATGGGCGGCATCGTCGGCAGGCTCTTGCACGAATTTGCGGTGACGATCGTTCTGGCAATCGTGTTCTCGGGCATCGTTTCGGTGACGCTGACGCCCATGCTGTGCAGCCGGATTCTGAAATCGCACGGCGACGAACGCCGGCATCGCGGGCAGTTTTACCGCTTGAGCGAAGCCGCCTTCCAACGCGTGCAGGCGGGCTATGAGCACACGCTCGACTGGAGCATGGAGCACAAGCCGCTGATCTTCGCGATGTTCCTCGCGAGCCTTCTGGGAACAGTGGCCCTCTTCGAAATCATACCCGAGGATTTCCTGCCTCCCGACGATACGAGCCAGATCGTCGCCTTCACCGAAGCGGCCGACCGCACGTCGTTCCGCGAGATGGAGGCGTTGCAGCAGAAGGTGGCTGCCATTGTGGCTCAGGATCCCTATATTCAGGTGTACATGTCCTCGGTGGGCGCCGGCGGTTCGCGAACGGGAACCAACACCGGCACCATCTTCATCTCGCTGAAGCCGCTTGGAGAGCGCAGCCTTTCGGCCGATGAAATCATTCAGGAGCTGCGGCCGAAACTGTCGGTCATCCCCGGGATCAACGTCTATCTGCAGAATCCGCCGGCGATTCGGTTAGGCGGCACGCTGAGCAAATCCACCTATCAATATACGATGCAGGACCTCGATCAGAACGAGCTGCATACCAGCGCCATGCGGCTGGTGGATGCGTTGCAGAGGTCTCCGGGCTTTGAGGACGTCACCTCCGATCTCGATCTCTCGGCCCCGGCCGCGAATGTGCATATCGATCGCGACCGGGCCGCCTCGTTGGGTGTGACGCCGGCGGAAATCGAAACGGCGCTGGGCTATGCCTTCGGCGGCGAACAGGTCTCCACCATCTATAGCGATATCGATCAATACTGGGTGATGCTGGAATTGCTGCCGCAGTATCAATTCCATCCCGCCGATCTGTCGCGGCTTTACGTTACGGCATCCGACGGGACGACGCTGGTGCCTCTGAGCGCGGTCACCAAGACGACGAACGGCACGATGCCGTTGAGCGTCAACCATCTCGGCCAGCTGCCGGCCGTCACCGTCTCATTCAACCTGGCGCCCGGCATGGCGCTCAGCGATGCGGTCGATGCTATTGGACGCGTCTCGGCCCAGATTCATATGCCCGCCGGCGTGACGGGAAGTTTTCAGGGCACCGCGCAGGCTTTCCAGAACTCGATGAGCAACATGAGCATTCTGCTCATCGCTGCGCTGACCGTCGTCTATATCGTGCTGGGAATCCTCTACGAGAGCTTCATTCATCCGCTTACGATTCTCTCCGGCCTGCCTGCCGCGGCGGTGGGCGCGCTGCTCACGCTGTGGCTGTTCGGAACGCCGCTCAGTATTTACGGTTTCGTCGGCATGATCATGCTGGTCGGTATCGTGAAAAAGAACGCGATCATGATGATCGATTTTGCGCTCGAGCGCGAACGCGGCGCCAAGGTGAGACCCGAGATCGCAATCGTCGAGGCTGCGCGCATCCGCTTCCGGCCGATCATGATGACGACGATGGCGGCATTGCTGGGCACGCTGCCCATCGCCATCGGGTTCGGTCAGGGCGCGGAATCGAGGCGACCGCTCGGGCTTGCTGTCGTCGGCGGACTGCTGCTGTCGCAGCTGCTCACACTCTACATTACGCCGGTGCTGTATGTTTATCTCGACAATCTCGGCCGGTACGTCCGCGATTGGCGCTCGGCCCGCCGCGACCCGACACGGCGTATCACGGCGTGACCTGCCCGCGCCGGACGCGGGCGTGCAAGGGATTCATGCCCATCCGGTAAACGAGCTCCGCCGGCTGTTCGACATTCCAGATCGCCAGATCGCACTGCTTGCCCTTTTGCAGCGTGCCGATTCGATGCAGGCGGCCCAGTGCGCGTGCTGCCTCTCGCGTCACGCCGGCAATGCATTCCTCCACTGTCAGCCGAAACAGCGTAGCCGCCATGTTCATGGTCAGAAGCAGCGATGTCAGCGGCGACGTACCGGGGTTGCAGTCGGTGGCAACGGCGATCGCAACGCCGTGCTTGCGCAACAGCTCGACCGGCGGCAGCTTTGTCTCGCGCAGGAAATAAAACGCCCCCGGCAACAGCACAGCGGCCGTGCCCGCGCTCGCCATGGCCTCTATGCCGGCTTCGTTGGCATGTTCGAGGTGATCGGCGGAAATCGCGCCATGGCGTGCCGCGAGTGCAGCGCCATGCGAGTCCGACAGCTGATCCGCATGCAGCTTCACGCAGAGTCCATGCGCCTTGGCGGCCGCAAGCACCTGGTCGATCTGTGCCGGCGAGAAGGCGATCGTTTCGCAGAAGCCGTCGACGGCGTCTGCAATGCCGGCTTCGGCTACAGCGGGAATCATCTCGCGGCACACGTCGTCGATATAGGACTGTTTGTCCTTTTGCTCCGGTGGCAGAGCATGCGCCCCAAGGAATGTCCTGGCGACGTCGACCTCGCGGTAATCGCCCAGAGCGCCTGCGGCCCGTAAAATCTTCAGCTCGTTGGCAAGGTCGAGTCCGTATCCCGATTTGATTTCCACCGTCGTCGCGCCTTCGCCGATCAGCGCATCGAGACGGGGCAGCGCCGCGGCGATCAATTGCTGTTCGCTCGCCTCGCGCGTGGCTCTGACGGTTGCAAGAATGCCGCCGCCCGCCCGCGCGATCTCTTCATACGTTGCGCCCTTGAGACGCGCTTCAAACTCGGCCGCGCGGCTTCCGGCAAACACGAGATGGGTGTGGCAATCGACAAGGCCCGGTGTGATCCACCGCCCGTCGCAATCGATCTCTTCGCTTGCATCGAACAATGGCGCATCGGATTGCGATCCTGCGAACAGGATACTCTCATGTTCGCAGGCCACGACCCCGCCCTCGATGATGCCGAGGCCCCGGCCATCGAGGGTGACCAGGCGGGCGTTCTTCCAGACTCTGTCGCACCGCATCGCATTCTCTCTCACGCACTTGGATGTTAGAGCGAAATGACTTTTCCTCGAATCGTCATTTCGCTCCAAGTTATTGTTTTGTCGCGCTTCCGGACGCAAAAGTGCGCACACTTTTGCTGGAAGCGCTCTAGAGTATCCGTCCCAGGCCGGCCGGGAGCCTATCATGCATTCGGTGCCTCATGCTTTGGTTTGAGACGGCGCTGCTGCCGGGCGGTTGGGCGAGTGGCGTGCGCATCGGTGTGACGCACGGCCGGATTGTCCAAGTGGACGCCGGCGCGGAACCGCAGCCGGAAGACGAACGGCACGCGATCGCCATTCCCGGTCTCTGCAATCTTCACAGCCATGGATTTCAGCGGGGGATGGCCGGCCTCGCGGAAATCAAGGGACCTGCCGACGACAGCTTCTGGAGCTGGCGCGATGTGATGTACCGGTTTCTGTACCGGCTTTCCCCCGATCATGTCGAAGCCATAACCGCGCTCGCCTATGTGGAGATGCTGGAATCCGGTTTCACGCGCGTAGGCGAATTCCATTACCTGCATCACGATCCCTCCGGAGCGCCCTACGCGGATCGTGGCGAGATGGCGTCGCGCATTGCCGCTGCGGCGCGCGACACGGGAATCGGTCTGACGCTGCTTCCCGTGTTTTATGCACATGCGGATTTTGGCGGCGCGCCGCCGCTCGATGCACAGCGGCGGTTCGTCAGCGATCCGGATAGCTTTGGCGGCTTGCTGGCAGATTGCCGGCGTGTCGCCGCTGCGTTGGAAGACGCCAATGTCGGCATTGCCCCGCACAGCCTGCGGGCGGTTACGCCGGAAGAGCTCCGGGAAATTCTGCCTCTCGCGCAGGCTGGTCCAATACACATTCATGCTGCGGAGCAGACGAAAGAAGTCGAGAACTGCCTGGCATGGTTGGGTGCGAGGCCGGTGGCCTGGCTTTTCGACCATGCGCCCGTCGATGCGCGCTGGTGTCTGGTCCACGCCACGCATGTCAATCCCTCGGAGATCGGGCGGATGGCGCATAGCGGCGCGGTCGCGGGGCTTTGTCCCGTGACGGAAGCCAATCTCGGTGACGGGATATTTCCTGCCGCTGCCTATGCAGATGCCGGCGGCCGCATCGGCATCGGCAGCGATTCCAACGTGCTTGTCGATGCGGCAGGCGAATTTCGCCTGCTCGAATACGCGCAAAGGCTGTCCCTTCGCTGCCGCAATGTCCTTGCCGCGGGAGAGGGACGGTCGACGGGCCGAAGCCTGTTCGATGCGGCGCTGGAAGGCGGGGCGCGGGCGTTAGGCGTTTCCGCGGTCGGGCTTCGCCCGGGGGCAAGTGCCGACATCGTGACCTTCGGCCGGGATGATTGTTCTCTTGCCGGTGCGAGAGGCGATTCCATTCTGGACGGCTGGATATTCGGGGGCGCGCGGATCGACCGCGTCTGGCGCTGGGGCCGGGAGGTGGTCCGCGACGGCAGGCACAGGGCAGGGGGCGCGATCCGGGAACGATACCGCCGTATGCTGGTTGGCCTGTTGGAATGAGTCTCCAGTCGTGGTGAAAGTGACGGAATGAGGAATCTGCCGTCCCCCATTCTCGTCAATTCGCCGGCCACGCTGCGAGCGGATGCAACAGGCTCGAGCCTGCGTCTGGTTGCCGGTGGCGAGTGGACCGTGCCCGAGGCGCCCCGCATGGACACCGCGCTGCGCGCAATCGGTTTCACCGGTATCCGCGAAGCCGAGATAGATGCCAATGCCGTAACGATGCTCGACAGTTCCGGCGCCTGGCTATTCGTTCGCGCTGCCCACGAAATTCAGGCAAGCGGCTGCCGTCTCGTCCGCTTTGCGGTGCCTGAACGCTTTCGTCCTCTGATCGAAGCAATCTCGGGCATTGAAGTCGAAGGTCGCGGCGCCATGCATCCGGCAAGTCCGCGATTCGGTCGGTCTGTCGAGCGGCTGGGCCGTGCCACGGTCGAAGTGCTGAGGCAGGGCTATGACCTTGTCGAATTTCTCGGCCGCGTGACGGTGGAAACCGGCGAGGCCATCCTCGCGCCCAGGCGCGAGCTGCCTCTGCCTGCTTTCTTTCAGCAGATCGAAGAGACCGGCCTGACCGCGCTTCCCATCGTCGGTCTGCTGGCATTTCTTCTGGGTGTGGTTCTCACATATCAGGGCGCGGACCAGCTCAAGCGCTTCGGTGCCGAGGTTTACACGATCGACTTTCTTGCCATCGGTTTCATGCGGGAGATCGGCGGCCTCGTGACGGCGATCATCGTTGCGGGCCGCTCGGGATCGGCCTTCACCGCGCAGATCGGCACGATGCGCGTCAATGAAGAGACCGATGCCATGCGCACCATAGGTCTCAACACAACCGAAATTCTCGTTGTGCCACGCGTGCTCGGACTCATGATCGCGCTGCCGCTGCTTACGTTCTTTGCCGACGTCGTGGGGATCATAGGCGGCATGGTCATGACCTATTTCGACCTCGGCATCACCTTTCCCGCATTCCTGCGGGAGCTGGAAGGCGCGATCACGCTGAAGACCCTGATGGTGGGCCTCGTGAAGGCGCCGGTATTCGCCTTCGTCATCGCCCTCGTCGGCTGCTTCGAGGGCATGCGGGTGGAGCGCAATGCGGCCAGCGTCGGCAGACTCACGACCCGCTCCGTCGTCGAGTCCATTTTTCTGATCATTGCGCTCGACGCAGGATTTTCCGTGCTGTTCTCCATGTTGGGCATCTGATGGCAAAAGACGACGGTATTGCCATACGCATCCGCGGCCTGGTCAATGGCTTCGGCGGAAAGGTGATCCACGATCACATCGACCTCGACGTGAAAAAGGCCGAGGTATTGGCAGTCGTGGGCGGCTCGGGAACCGGAAAATCGGTTCTTTTGCGGTCCATCGTCGGATTGAATCGACCGCTTTCCGGCAGCATTCGGGTGTTCGGACAGGAGACGGCGCAAATCGACAGTGACAGCCTGCGGGGGCTACAACTGCGCTGGGGCGTTTTGTTCCAGGAGGGGGCACTCTTCAGCTCCCTCACGGTGGCGCAGAATATCCAGGTGCCGATGCGCCGCTGGACCAATATGAGCCAGGAGCTGATGGACGAACTGACGGCAATAAAGCTTTCGCTGGTCGGGCTGCCTGCCGACGCGGCGCCGAAGTTCCCGTCCGAGCTTTCCGGCGGCATGAAAAAACGCGCCGGTCTTGCTCGCGCGCTGGCGCTCGACCCCGAGCTGCTCTTCCTCGACGAACCGACATCGGGCCTCGATCCGATCTCGGCGGATCATTTCGACGCTCTGATCAAGCAACTCAGAGAGAGCCTCGGCTTGACCGTATTCATGGTGACCCATGATCTGGATTCGCTGAAAGCCACGGCCGACCGCATTGCCGTGCTGATCGGCGGCAAGATCAGGACCGGAACGATTGCCGACCTTTCAAAGGATCCCGATCCGTGGATCCACGAATATTTCACGGGCCCCCGGGGCCATGCCGCGTTGAACGCTTAGCGACGGGAAACTTCACGCGATGGAGACCAAAGCCAATTACGTCATGGTCGGCGTGTTCGTCATTGTCTTTGTGGCGGGTCTGCTCGGGGCGGTGCTGTGGCTCGCGGGCGCTCAGTACACAGAGGAATATGCCTATTACCAGACGTTCTTCACCGGTCCGGTCACCGGCCTGGGGACGGGAACCCCGGTGCGCTACAACGGCATCGCGGTCGGGCATGTCAGCAAGCTCACTTTTGATCCGGAGAACCCCAAGAGAGTGATTGTCACCTTGCAGCTCGACCCAAGCCTGCCGATCCACGCCGATTCCGCGGCCACCATCGCCAGTCAAGGTCTTACCGGCGAAAGCTATGTCGAGATCGACGGGGGATCGAAGACTGCCCCCATCCTGCCGCAGGTGCGGTTCGGAGAGCCGCCCACCATTCGCTCGAAGCCCTCGACGCTCGAGGAACTGGAGGAGTCGGCGCCGGAGATCCTGGCGAAGATCAATGGGCTTGCCGACAAGCTGAACGATGTTTTCGACCAGAAGAATCGCGCGGCGCTTGCCGATATGCTCGCCAACCTGAACACGACCACGGGCGCACTTGCCAAGCGTTCGCCGCAAATCGACGAGACGCTGAAAAACCTGGCGGCTGCCTCGCACGCGTTGAACGCGGATCTCGACGCCATGCATGGCGTCGTCGGTGAGGCGGGCGTGACGGTTCAAAGACTCGATCGTCTGGCGACGGATACGGATTCCACAGTCACCGGGGCGCGGCTGGACGAGCTCACTGGCCAAACGCGGGTTCTTGTCGCCAGCCTGGCGCGGCTTTCCGATGAACTCGAGCGGGAGCCGACGCGGCTCATCTATGGGGATCGCCGCAAAGGATATACGCCACAATGAAGCCCTATCACGCGGGGGTGCTGGCGCTGCTGCTCAGCGGGTGCGGCAGTCTTCTCGAGCCGTCCAATCCCCCCATGCAGATCTATGTGCTCAGGCCAAGGCTCGAAGCGTTATCGGACGCGCCGGCGGCTTCCTGGCAGCTGGCGGTGGCGCGGCCGGAGATGGCTCAAATGCTCGATACGGACCGCGTTGCGCTCGTGCGGGGGGCGACGATGGATTACTTCGCCGATGCGCAGTGGACGGACACGTCCTCGCGGCTCCTGCAGACAGGTCTGATCTCGGCGTTCGAAAAGAGCGGCAGGATTTTGGGCGTCGGGCGGGATACGGGCGAGGTCCGCGCCGACTATGTTCTGCAGACGGGGGTGCGTGACTTCGAGGCCCAATACCAGAGCGATACCGGCGCACCAACCGTGGTGGTCGTCATTTCGGCACGCCTGACCTCGGCCCGGGCGCGTGAGGTCGTCGCAACCTTCGAGGCTTCCCGCAGCGCTGCAGCCGCCCAGAACAACGTACCCGCCGTCGTCGAGGCGTTCGACGAAGCGACATCGGCGGCACTCGAGGACATCGTGCGCTGGGCCTTGCGTGTCCCTCCGCCGCCCGGGCCGATTGGCCCCGGATCGCGGCATCCCGGGTAGCGCCGGCCGTCCCGGCCCACTCGGCATGTCGATGTAACTCACGGTTGTTGAAACGAACATCCATTTGAATCGTTCTTCTGGCAGCCCCGGAGTGCCGGGCGAGGACTTCCGCACCTTATGCAAGCCCGTTCGGAAGGGTTGGAAAATTGGCCATTGCAGGCATCGAGCGCAGGCGGAGAACGGCAGTGGACCGATGGCGCGCACTAGGAG
>Ga0335085_10008576_pt1 | contig 15585 bp, 10 predicted proteins | sample Lox_Sample_45_FD_206712 | JGI IMG/M metagenome (GOLD analysis project Ga0335085, IMG submission 206712) | Soil microbial communities from Loxahatchee National Wildlife Refuge, Florida, United States - Lox_Sample_4.5 | ecosystem: Environmental > Terrestrial > Soil > Wetlands | place: USA...
GCCTTCCTCCGCAAGACCCGCCTGGACGAGATCCCGCAGGTGTTCGCCGTCTTCCGCGGCGACATGTCCTTCGTCGGGCCGCGCCCGGAACGGCCCTTCTTCGTCCAGCAGCTCAAGACGCAGATCCCCTTCTACGGCCTGCGCGAGGCGGTGAAGCCGGGCATCACCGGCTGGGCGCAGATCCGCTACCCCTACGGCTCGTCGGTGGACGACGCCAAGGCCAAGCTCGAGTACGACCTGTACTACGTGCAGCACCAGTCGCTCTTCCTCGACCTCGCCATCTGCTTCCACACCGCCAAGATCGTGCTCTTCGGCCGGGGGGCCCGGTGACCGCCGCGCCCCAGCAGCGGCCCGAGCCCGCGCTGCGGGTGGAGGTGGTGGAAGGGCGCGACGCCTTCGTCCCGCTGGAGCGGGAGTGGAACGCGGCCCTCTCTCGCGGACCCCGGGACGAGCCCATGCTCCGCCACGAGTGGCTGCGCGCCTTCATCGAGAACTTCGCCCCCGGGGCCAGGCTCCGCACCTTCCTCGCCCGCGCCGGCCGGGAGATCTGCGCGGCGGTGCCGCTGATCGAGGAGCGCGAGCGCTCCGCCGACACCTGCTTCCTTCCTTTGATCACCTGGCGCACGCCCAGCAACGACCACTCCCAGCGGGGAGGGGTGCTCCTGGGCCGCCGGGGCGAGGAGGGGTTGCGCCTGATCTGGGAAGCCCTGCAGGCCGACCCGGGCTGGGACCGGCTGCGCCTGCGCGACCTGCCGGCCGGCGCTCCCGAGTGGCGGCTGCGGGAATGGGCGCTGGAGGCGGGATGCCGCTGCGGGCTCTGGGCCTCGCTCCGCTCTCCTTACCTGCCGCTGCCCAAGAGCTACGAGGCGGTGGAGAAGGCGCTGGAGGGGAAGTTCCGGCAGAACCTGCGCCGGCGGAAGCGCCGGCTGGCCGAGCAGGGCGAGGTGAAGTACGCGCTGGTGGACGGGAAGGACGCCAAGGCCCTCGACTCCGCGCTGGCCGACTTCTTCGAGATCGAAGCCAGCGGCTGGAAAGGCAGGAACGGAACCGCCATCGCCCAGCGGCCGGAGTTGGTGGGCTTCTACACCCAGATCGCCCGGGACGCGGCCAGGCGCGGCGCCCTGGCCCTGGGGCTGCTCAGCCTCTCGGGAAAGCCCGTCGCCGCCCACCTGAGCATCGTCCACGGCAAGCGGCACTACCTGATCAAGATCGGCTACGACGAGTCGCTGCACGAGCACTCGCCCGGGCAGCAGATGGTCTCCGAGGCCATCCGCGACTCCTGCGCCCGGGGGCTCTCGGAGTTCGACTTCCTCGGCCCCTGCATGGAGTGGAAGCTGGACTGGGAGAGCCAGTTGAGGGCGCACCACTGGCTGACCATCTTCCGTCCCACGCGGAAGGGAAAGCTGGTCCACGAGGCGCGCTTCGTGGCCTGGCCCATCCTGCGCGCGCTGACGCGGAGGGGATAGTGGCGACCACGGCATTGCGGCTGCGGCTGGCTCCGGGGAGGGGGGAGAAGGCGCCGGCGCCCAGGCGCACCGTGCCCTGCATGCAGACGGCCTGGCCGCACATGCTCTCCCCGCGCCTCGCCGCCACCGTCCCCCTGGTCTTTCCCTTCGATCAGCCGGGGCTGCGCTACCGCTACTTCGCCCGCAACGCCGTCTGGGACGCGGTGCGGATGCTGGGCCTCGCCGGGCGCAAGGTGCTGATGCCCGCCTACCACCACGGGGTGGAGCTGGAGACGCTGCTCGCGGCGGGAGTGACGCCCGTCTTCTTCCGGGTGGACGCCCAGATGCGGGCGGACTTCGAGGATGCCCGCGGCAAGTCCGACGGGGCGGCGGCGCTCTACGTCATCCACTACGCGGGCTTCCCCCAGGACATGCAGGCGGCCCGGCAGCTGGCGGGCTCCCTGGGGGTGCCGCTGATCGAGGACTGCGCGCTTTCGCTCCTCTCGCGCGACGGGGAGAAGCCCCTGGGCTCCTTCGGCGACCTCTCCGTCTTCTGCCTCTACAAGACGCTGCCGGTGCCCAACGGCGGGGCGCTCCTGGCCCGGGGCGACTACGCCCGCCGGCTCGAATCGCTCCCCCCCGTGAAGCCGCCTCCCCTGGCGAGCACGGCCTCGCACCTGATCGGCGGGCTGCTCTCGAACCTGGAGCTGCGCACGGGCGAGGCCGGCCGCCGCGCCCGGGAGGCGCTGCGCGACGCCGGCCGCTGGCTGTTGCGGCGGGCCAACGTGGAGCGCGTCTCCACCGGCACGCAGCACTTCAACCCCCAGGACGTGGAGCTGGGGATGAGCGCCGCCAGCCACCTGCTGCTGCGCAACCAGGACTTCGCCCGGATCGTCGAGCGCCGCCGGCGCAACTACTTCCTCCTCTACGCCATGCTCCGCGACGTAGCCCCGCCGGTGACCGGCGAGCTCAAGCCCGGCGTCTGCCCGCTCTTCTATCCCATGCCCGTCGACGACAAGGCCGGGGCCATCGCGCGCCTCCTGGCCCGCGGGGTGGAGACGGTGGACTTCTGGCGACTGCGCCATCCCCTGGTGCCGGCCGGCGCCTTCCCGGAGGTGGACCGGCTGCGCGAGCGCGTGCTGGAGCTGCCGGTGCACCAGGACCTCTCGCCGGCGGACGCCGAGCACGTGGCGAGCTGCGTGCGGGAGCTGCTCAAGTGAGCGAGGCGCGGGTGATCGAGGTCCTGCCGGTCGAGACCACCGTGGGCCTTCCCGGCGCCGGGGAGTGGCGGGAGCTGAACGGCCGGGCGCGCGCCGGCACCATGTTCCTCGGCCCCGAGTGGCTCCTGCCCTGGTGGCGCCACTTCGGCGAGGGGCGCGAGCAGGCCTCCATCTGCCTGCGCGAGGGCGGGCGGCTGATCGGCTTCTGCCCGCTCTTCCTCGAGAGGGTGCGCCTCTGTGGCATCGAAGTGCGCCGCCTGGCCTTCCTCGGGGACGGGCAGACGGGCTGCGACTACCTGGACGTCCTGGCGGAGCCGGGGCGCGAGCGCGAGGTCCTGGAGCGCTGCCTGGCGAAGCTGCTGGAGCTGCCCTGGGACCTCTGCGATCTGGACGGCCTCTGGCGGGAAGGCTTCACCGCGCTCCAGCTCGCCGCGCGCTTCTCCCCCACCGGGGACGAGGTGGCGCGCGAGGGGCGGATCCGCTTCGTCTGCCCGCACATCCCCCTCTCCGGCACCTGGGAGCAGTACCTCGAGGGGCTGGGCCGGCGGGAGAACCTGCGCCGGCGGGAGAAGTGGCTCTTCCGCCAGCCCGGCGTCTCGCTGGACTGCGCCCGCGCACCCGAGGAATCCGTTCCCGCGATGGAGGACTTCCTCGCCCTGCACCGCGCGCGCTGGGCGGTGGAGGGCGGCTCCGACGGACTGTCGGGGCCGCGGCACGAGGCCTTCCACCGCGAGGCCTCGCAGGAGCTGGCGCGCGCGGGGATGCTGCGCCTGTACACGCTGCGCGCGGCCCGGCGCCCGGTGGCCTCGGTCTACGGCGTGGTGCACGGCGGCAAGTTCAACTACTACCAGTCCGGCTACGATCCGAACTGGGCCTCGCGATCGGTGGGCCTGGTCCTGCTGGCGCGCACGGTGCAGGACGCGTTCGCGGGCGGCTACAAGGAGTTCGACTTCCTCCGCGGCAACGAGGGCTACAAGGGCGAGTGGTCGCGCGGCGAGCGCTGGACCGTCCGCCTCCGCCTCTGGCGGGGCCGGCGCGCCCGGGCGGCGCGGGCCGCCTCGGGAGCGAGCCTGCTTTTGCGGGAGGCGGTGAAGGCCGCCCTGCCGGGCCAGGCGATGGCGGCGGCGCGCAAGCTGCGCCGGGTGCTGGGGCGGCCGCCCCGGGAAGGGGAAAACCGGCTCTCCGCGGCCTTGAGAATCCTGCAGGAGCGGTGAGGGCGGCCGATGCACACATTGTCGCCACCACCGGGCGAGGGAGGGCGGAGATGGAGCGGCTGATCGACGGCGCGGTGCGGCTTCTGCGGCGGACGGGGAAGGGGGCGGCGGCGCTGGCCCTGCACTACTCCGGCGCCCGCGAGCTGCTCTCCGCCGTGCAGCGGCGCGCGGTGGGCGGCCGGCGGGTGCTGATCCTCAGCTACCACCGGGTGGTGGCCGACTTCGCCGCGGAAGCGAAGCGCAGCCTGCACACCCTGAACGTCGAGCAGGGGACCTTCCGGCGGCACCTGGAGGCGCTGCAGGAGAGCCACGACGTGGTCTCGCTGGACGAAGCGCTCTCCGTCCTGAACGGGACCCGCCAGGCGGCGCGCGACGTGGCCGTGGTCACCTTCGACGACGGCTACCGCGACGTCTACCAGCACGCCTTCCCGGTCCTGCGCGACCTGCGCATTCCCGCCCTGGTCTATGTCCCCTCCGCCTTCGTGGGCACCGACCGGCGGCTGGGGCACGACCGCCTCTTCGCGGCGCTTCGCTGCATGCGCCGGCGGGGCCTCTCGCCCGTGGCCGTCGGAGTGGGCGCTCCCGGGGAGCGCTGGCTGATCGACGCGCTCGCCAGGGACGCCTCGCCCCACCTGGCCCTGGAGCGGCTGATCGCGCGCCATCCCACGCCCGGCCTCCTGGATCTGGCGGACGCCCTGGAGGACCGGCTGGGGCTCTCCTCCTACCGGCCGCCCGACGGCGAGCTGCCCATGAGCTGGGAGATGCTGCGCGAGCTGGAATCGCACGGGATCAGCACCGGCGCCCACACCGCCGAGCACACCGTGCTCACCAACCAGCGGCTGGACGACGCGCGGCGGGAGATCGCGCTCTGCAAGGCGGCCCTGGAGAAGGGCCTGAGGCGCCCGGTGAGGCACTTCGCCTACTGCAACGGCTTCTACAGCGCCGGCGTGGCCCAGGCCCTGAAAGCGGAGGGATTCGCCAGCGCCGTCACCACCGAGGACATGCCCAACACCCCCGGCGTGGACCCCTTCGCGCTGAAGCGCAAGGTGCTCTGGGAGGCTTCCTCGGCGGGGATGCTGGGCTCGTACTCGAAGCCGCTCATCGCCTGCCAGCTGGAGGACACCTTCGGCATGCTCGCGCTGCAGAAGCCGGTCCTGGGCGCGCGGCCCACCAACTTCGGGACCGGAAGCTCCGGCGCCTCGCCGGAGATTTCGGCGCACGGATAAATGTCGAAAGCCGGGGGAATCCTCAAGCAGGCCGGGCCGCTGATGCTCGGGAGGGGCGGCGCCACCGTCCTGAGCTTCGCCCTCCCCCTGATCCTCACCCGCTTGCTCCCGCAGGCGGAATTCGGCACCTACAAGCAGGTCTGGCTGGTGGTCACCACCGCCTACTTCATGCTCCAGCTCGGGCTGGCGCAGAGCCTCTACTACTTCTTGCCCCGCAAGGACGGCCGGCAGATGGCCTGGCTGACGCAGGCGTCGGTCTCGCTCCTCACCCTCGGCGTCCTCTGCGGCGCCGGGCTGTACGGGGCCCGCTTCGCCATCGCCCGCCAGTTCGCCAACCCGGAGCTGGCCGGGTTCGGCCTGCCCATGGCGCTGATCACCGTCCTGATGATCGCCGCCGCGCCGCTGGAGATCTCGCTCACGGCGGAAGGGCGGGTGCGCACGGCGGCCTGGGTGATCTTCCTCTCCGACGCGCTGCGGGTGGCCGGCAGCGTGGTGCCGCTCTTCCTCGGGCTGGGGCTGCGCGGCTTCTTCTGGGCCTACGTCATCCACGGGGGGCTGCGCTTCGCGCTGCAGTGCTACTACTTCTTCCGCCGGGGACGGCCGCGGCTGGACCGGGTGCTCTGGCGCGAGCAGCTCTCCTACGCGCTCCCCTTCGGCGCCGCGGTGCTGCTCGACATCCCCCAGCGCACCTTCCACCAGTGGGCGGTGGGCTGGACGGTGGACGCGGCCGCCTTCGCCATCTACGCCCAGGGGTGCTTCCAGGTCCCCATCATCAACCTGCTCTACGCGCCCATCAGCGACATCCTCCAGGTGCGCCTGGCGGAGCCCGGCGGGCACGGGCAGAAGCTGCACCTCTTCCACGACGCCAACCTGCGCCTGGCGGCGGTGTTCTTCCCCTTCACCGCCGGCATGGTGGCGGCGGCCTCGCTCTTCGTCCCGGCGCTCTTCACCCATCTCTACGACCGCAGCGTGCCCATCTTCCGGGTGGCCATCCTCATCACCCCCTTCTCCGCCCTGCCGCTGGACGGGGTGCTGCGCGCCACCGGCCACACCCGCTACCTCTTCCGCATCTTCTTCTGGCGGCTCCTGATCACCGTCCCCGCCGTCCTCTTCGGCCTGAAGATGTTCGGGATGATCGGGGCCATCGGCGGGCACGCCATCGCCGAATCGGCCATCCGGGTGGCGATGCTGGACCGGGTGCGGCGCGAGCTGGAAGCTTCCTGGCGCGAGGCGCTGCCCTGGCGGCAGCTCTCGGTGATCGGCGTGGCCTCGCTCATCGCCTGCGCCCCCGCGCTCCTGATCACGAAGCTGGCCTCCGACGGCCCCCGGCCCTTCCTCGCCCTCTGCGCCGCGGGCGCCATGTATTGCGCCACCTACCTGGCGGTGATCGCCATGATGCCGGGCGAAGGCTCCCCCCTGGCCCGCGTCCGCCGGATCCTCCTCGGCCACACCGCCCCAGCCACCGCCTGAAATCGAACACTCCGGGCGGCTTGCGGGCGCCTGGACGGCTCCCCACCTTGACCGCGGGCGCTCTTTTCGGGCGTCGCAGGAGGCGGGGATGCGGAGCCAGATGCGGAAGGTCGCCTTCGTAGGGGCGCCGGACCTGGGGGTCGCCGAGGCGCTGCGCGAGTTCGGGTACCGCCTGGAAGCGCTGGAGAACGACGGGGTGGTGGGGCTGGCGCGCGACCTGCACCGCCTGCGGCCCTCCGCGGTGCACGCCAGGCAGGGCTTCTTGCGCGTGGGCGTCGTCTCCCGCCTGCTCGATCTGCCGGTGGTCTTCCAGGTGTGCCGGGCCGACGTGGGAGCGGTGACGGCGCGCGCCGCGCGGATGGCGGGGCGGATCCTCTGCGGCGGCGCGGCGGTGCGCGAGGCCCTGATCGCCGAGGGCGCCTCGCCCTCCAACACCTGCGTCCTGCGCAGCCTGCTGGACGTGAAGGGCGACATGCGCGCGGCGAACATCTTCCCGCCCATGCTCGATCCGGCGCTCAAGTGGGTGGTGGCAGCCTCGCCCTGCGACGGCCCGGACCGCGGTCATCGAGATCTGCTCCTGGCGTTCTTCGCGGTGGCCCGCACCCGTCCGCGCCTGAAGCTGCTCATCGCCGGCGACGGCCCGGAGGCGCGGCGCCTGCGGGAGCAGGCGGAGGCCGCGGGGATGCTCAACCGGGTGGTGGTGCACGCGCTCTCCCTCGAGCAGCTTCCTTGCGTGCTGGCCCGCGCGGCCGCGGTGGTCGCTCCCAGCCGCGCCGGCAGCCGGCCGGATCCGGTGCCCGAGGCCCTGGCGGTAGGCGCGCCGGTGGTGGCGACCGCCGTCGGCTCGCATCCCACCTGGATCCGCGAAGGGCGCACCGGGTGGCTGGTGCCGCCCCATGCGCCGGTCGCTCTGGCGGCGCGCCTGGCGCAGATGGTGGACGACGCGGCCCTGGCGAAGAAGGTGGGAGTGAACGCGCGGCAGGCGGCGCTGGATCTCTCCGCGCCCCGGGCCGTCGCGCAGGAGCTGGCGCGCTGCTACGCCGCGGTCGGCCGCGTCCCCGCGCCGCGCTTCGCCGGCATCTACCTGCCGGCCCCGAGGCGGTTGCAGCGGGCCTGACACTTGCACGGCTGGCCGGCAAATGACGGTGCCGCTCGACACCCGGGTCCTCCTGGTGGGGGACCATCCGCCTCCCAATGGCGGCGTGGCCACACACGTGGAAGAGCTCTTCCACGCCCTGCGCTCGCGCGGCGCCTCGTGTCGGGTGCTGGACATCGGGAAGGGCCAGCTTCCGGCGCAGGACGTCATTCCGGCGGGCGGCATGGCCCGCTTCTCCGCGCTGCTCGGCTGGCACGCCGCCCGCGGCTTTCGCATCCACGTGCACACCAGCGGCGCGAACCCGAAGTCCTGGATGCTGGCCCAGGCCTGCGCGGCGGCCGGCCGGCTCTCGGGCGGGGCCTTGATCACCTTGCACTCCGGCCTGGGCCCGGCGTGGCTCCTGGCGAGCCCGGCGCGCAGGACGCTGGCGCGCGCGGTGCTCTCCCAGTTCGCCAAGGTGATCGCGGTCAGCGGGCCCATCCGCGACGTGCTCGGGCAATGCGGCGTGCGGGAGGTGGAGGTGGTGCCCGCCTTCATCCGCGAGTTCGTGGTCCCGGGCAGCCCTCCCGAGGGCCTGGAGGAACTGCGCGCCAAGGCTGCGCCGCTCTACTGCGCCATGGTCGCGCCAAAGCCGGAGTACGGCCAGCAGATCCTCTTGCGCGCCTTCACCGAGGTGCGCGCCCGCTTGCCCGGAGCCGCCCTGGCCCTCTACGGGCCGGCCAGCGACCAGGTGCACGAGGCGGGCGTCCGCGCCTTCGGCGAATTGCACCGGGGCCAGGCCCTGGCCCTGATGGCGGCCTGCGACGTGTTCGTGCGGCCCACGCTGGCCGACGGCGACTCGGTGAGCGTGCGCGAGGCCCTGGCCCTGGGGCGTCAGGTGGTGGCCACGGCGGTGGGCCACCGCCCGCAACAGGTCCGCCTGGTGCCGCCCGGCGATCCCGCGGCGCTGGCCGAGGCGCTCCTCGCCTCCAGCGCCCCGGCCCCGGCCGGGTCGGGCTCCGCGCTCGATTCCGGCCTCGACAGCCTGCGGCGGATCCTCTCCCTCTATGGAGTGACGGCATGTGCGGCATCGGCGGCTTCCTGAACCACGACCGGGAGCGCCCCGCGGACGAGGCGCTCTTGCGGCGGATGACGGAGGCGATCGCCCACCGCGGCCCCGACGGCAGCGGGCACTGGCTCTCCGGGCCCCTGGCGCTCGGGCACCGGCGCCTCGCCATCATCGATCTCTCGGAGAACGGCGCGCAGCCGATGCACAACGAGGACGGCGCCGTGACGGTGACGTTCAACGGGGAGATCTACAACCACCTGGCGCTGCGCGCGGAGCTGATCGCCAGGGGACACACCTTCCGCTCCCGCTGCGACACCGAGGTCCTGGTGCACGGCTATGAGGAGTGGGGCGATGCCCTCCCCGAACGCTTGCTGGGCATGTTCGCGTTTGCCCTCTGGGACGCGCGCCGCCAGAGGCTCCTTCTCGCCCGCGACCGGCTGGGGAAGAAGCCCCTCTACTACCACCTGGGCCGCGAGCGGTTCCTCTTCGCCTCGGAGATCAAGTCGCTGCTCTGCGATCCCTCCGTCCCCCGCGAGCTGGACGGCGAGGGCCTCGACCTCTACCTCTCGGCCCGCTACGTCCCCGCCCCGCTCACCCTCTTCGCGGGGATCGCCAAGCTGCCTCCCGCCTGCGCCGCGGTCTTCGAGGGCGGGGAGCTGAAGCTGCGCCGCTACTGGAAGTGCGAGTTCCCCGACCAGCCCCACCAGGGATCCGACGAGGAGCTGGCGCGGGAGCTCTGGAGCCGGCTGCGGGAGGCCACCTCGGCCCGCCTGATGGCCGACGTCCCCGTCGGCGTCTTCCTCTCCGGCGGCCTGGATTCGAGCTGCATCGCCGCCCAGATGATCGACCTGCGCAAGGAGCGCGGCGAGGGAGCGGTGAAGTCGTTCTCGGTGGGATACCTGGCCGACGACGGCAGCTCCGAGCTGGACCAGGCGCGGCGGGTGGCGAGGGCCCTGGGCACCGGGCACCGGGAGGTGCTGGTCACCGCCGCCGACTTCCAGCGCTTCCTGCCCGACCTGGCCTGGCACATGGACGAGCCGGTGGCGGACCCGGCCTGCGTGCCGCTCTACTACCTCGCCCGCCGGGCCCGCGAGGAAGTGACGGTGGTGCTCTCCGGCGAGGGCGCCGACGAGCTGCTCGCCGGGTACCCCATCTACCGGACCATGCTCTGGCTGGAGCGGCTGCGCGCCGCCGTCTCCGCGGCCGGCGTGGCCCTGCCGCTCGTCCCCGGCCCCAAGGCGCGCAAGTACCTGCGCTGGGCCACCCTCCCGCTCGAGCAGCGCTATCGGGGCGTCTCGGTCGCCTTCGCCGACGACGAGAAGTCGCTGCTCACCGGCCTGCCGGCGGCGCGCGCCAGCGAGGCGCTGGTGCGGCGCCTTTCCCGGGAGTGGGCGGAGAGCGAGGGGCTGCCTGCCCTGGAGCGGATGCTGGAGCTCGACCGGCGCGTCTGGCTGCCCGACGACCTCCTGGTGAAGGCGGACAAGATGACCATGGCGGCCTCGCAGGAGCTGCGGGTGCCGTTCCTCGACCACCGCCTGATCGAATGGGCGGCGGGCCTGCCCGCGCGGGTGAAGCTGCGCGGCCGCTGCGGGAAGTGGCTCCTGCGGCTGGCGGCGCGCGACCGGCTTCCCCCGGAGTGCACCGCGCCGGGAAAGCGCGGGTTCACGGTGCCCGTGGCCAACTGGTTCCGCAAGCAGCTGCACGGGCAGCTGCGCGAGGAGCTGCTCGCCCGGGATTCCTTCGCCCGCACCCGCCTCGGCGAGAAGGCGGTGCGGCGCCTGTTGGACGATCACCTGGCCGGGCGGAGCGACCGGAAGGAAGAGCTGTACGCCATCTGGCTCTTGGAGCTGTGGCGCAAGCGATTCGAGGTGCGGGCGCCCGAGGCGGACGCGCCGCGGCTGGAAACCAGCAACAAGCGAAAGGCGGGGACGGGGATGGGAGCGCTGAAGGGGCGGGACATCGTTTGTTTCTCCAACGACTGGGACGGCGACCCGCTGTCGAAGATGCACGCCATGAAGATCCTGGCCCGGGAGAACCGGGTGCTCTGGGTGAACAGCATCGGCAACCGGCGGCCCACCGCCACCGCCAGGGACGCCCGGCGCATCCTCAAGAAGCTCGGCGGCGCGGTGCTGGGGCTGCAGGAGAGGCACCCGAACATCTGGGTGCTCACCCCGCTGGCCATCCCCTTCTACGGGAGCGAGCTGGTGCGGGCGGCGAACGGGGCCCTGCTCAAGGCGCAGATCCAGAGGGCCATCCTGCAGCTCGGCTTCCAGGATCCCATCTCCTGGAGCTTCCTCCCCAGCTCGGCGCCGGTCTCCGGCCTGCTGGGCGAGTCGCTGGTGGTCTACCACTGCGTCGACGAGTTCAGCGCCTTCAGCGACGCCCCGGCGAAGGAGATCCGGGAGCTGGAGCGGCGGCTGCTCTTGCGCAGCGACGTGGTGATCTGCTCCTCGGAGAAGCTGCGGGCGGACAAGGCGCGGGTGAACCCCAACGCCCACCTGGTGCAGCACGGCGTGGACCTTGCGCACTTCGCCCGGGCGTTCGATCCCCGGACCACCGTCCCCGACGACCTGCGGGGAGCGCCGGGCCCGGTGATCGGCTTCTGGGGCCTGATCGCCGACTGGGTGGACCTGCAGCTCATCCGCCACGTCGCCGACGCGTTCTCCGGAGGGACGGTGGTGCTGCTGGGCAACGCCAGCACCGACCTGGGCCCGCTGCAGGGGGCGCGCAACGTCCGCCTGCTCGGGCGGCGTCCTTACGACGACCTGCCGCGCTACGCCCGGGCCTTCGACGTGGCCCTGATGCCCTTCCGCGTCAACGAGCTGACGCTGGCCGCCAACCCGCTCAAGGTGCGCGAGTACCTGGCGGCCGGGCTGCCCGTGGTCTCCACCGCCATCCCCGAGGTGGAGCGGCTGGGCCTTTGCCGCATCGGCAAGGATGCGGACGGCGTGGTGCGGGAGATCGCCGCCGCCATCGCCGCCGGCCCCGGCCCCAGCGAGGTGCGCGCCGCGCAGGTGCGCAGCGAGGGCTGGGAAGCGCGGGTGGCGGAGATGCAGGAGATCGTCCTGGCCACCTTGCAGGCGCGGAAGAAGGCGGCCTGATGGATCTGGCCTACTACGGCTACCTGGTGCAGGCGGTCCCGCCGCGGGAGATCCTCCGGGCCCTGGCCGCGCGCGCCCGCCGCGCGCTTCGGGGCAACCGGCCGCTGCTCCTCGAGGAGCGTCCCCGCCCGCTCCGGGTCCTGGACCCCAGGCCGGGGCTGTTCGGCACTGCCGTCCCTGCCGCCCGGGAGGAGATCCTGGCGGAAGCGGAGGCCGCCCTGCGCGGCGAGCTGCGGCTGTTCGGGCGGCGGATCGCTTGCGGCAGCCCCATCGACTACCACCGCGACCCGTTCGCTCCCGGGGTCCGCTACGATCCGGCGGTCCCCGGCGAGCTGCTGGACGTGTTCCAGCAGGGGAAGGACGCCAAGGCCCTGTGGGAGATCGGCCGGCTCTCCTTCCTCTGGCCGCTGGCTCAGACCTTCCGCCTCACTTCCGACCCGAAGTGGTCCCAGGCCTGGGCGAGCGCCCTGCGCGGGTTCGACGCGGCGAACCCGGCGGGCCTGGGCGTGCAGTGGTCGTGCCCCATGGAGGTGAGCCTGCGGGCCATGAACGTGGCCCTCACCTCCGGCCTGGTGGGCGAGGACGGCGAGTGGCTGCACGGCTTCCTCGACCGGCATTGCGCGTGGGTCGCCTCGCATCTGGAGGAGACGGGCGCCGTCCTCACCAACCACTACGCCGCGGACCTGACCGGCCTGGTGGTGGTGGGCGCGCTCTTTCCCTCGCTGCGCGGCTATTACGACGCCTTCGCCAAGAAGCTCTGGGACCAGGTGGAGCGCCAGTGCCGGCCCGACGGCACCCACTTCGAGTCGGCCACCAGCTACCAGCGGCTCTGCGCGGAGCTGTTCCTCGCCGCCGTGCTGGCCGCCCGGGCCGCCGCTCTCGACGTGCCGCCCGCCGCCGAGCACGCGGTGCGCGGCCTCTTCCGCAGCCTGGCTTGCACCCTCAAGCCCTCGGGGAAGATGCCGCAGATCGGCGACCTCGATTCCTGCCGCCCGCTCCCCCTCTGGCCGCGCGCGGCGCTGGACGCCTCGCCCGTCGCCGACGCCTCTGCCCCGGAATGGGAATGGCTCCCCGGGGGCCGCTCCTTCGTCGCCGCGCCCGCGCAGCGCAGCGCGCTTCTGCCCGACGGGGGGATCGCCGTGCTCCGCTCCGGCGAAGGCTGGCTCTGTCTCTCCGCCGGCCCGAACGGGCAGGGGGGAACCGGGGGGCACGCGCACAACGACAAGAACTCGGTGGAGCTGAGCTTCGGGTCCTTCGACGTCCTGGTCGACCGGGGCACGCACGTCTACGCCCGCGATCCGGCGGACCGGAACGCCCGCCGGGGAACCGCCGGCCACAACACCGTGCAGGTGGACGGCCTGGAGCAGAACCGCATCGTTCCCGGCCGCCTCTTCGCCTTGCCCGATCGCACGCGCGCCCGGGTGACGGAGCTGGCGCGCCGATCCGGCTTCGAGATCGCCGCCGGCGAGCACCGGGGATACGAGCGGGCGGGGATCGTCCACCGGCGGATCGCCGCCCTGGGCGAGGACTGCGCCGCCTTCGTCGACGAGCTTCGCGGGCAGGGCGAGCACCTCTTCCTGGCGCGCTGGTTCGTCCCGCACGAGCAGGTGGAGCAGCGCGCGGCCACGGCGGAGGAGGCGGAGCGCCTGGAGCGCATCCACCAGGCGGGGCTGACGTTCGGGTACGACCTGGGGCGCTGCCTTCTGGTGGGCGGCCGCGCCCTGTTCGCCTTCGGCGCCACGCTGCCCTGGACGCTGCGGGTGACGCCGACCGACGTGTCGCCCGGCTACGCGGAGAAGCTGCCGGCGCGCTGCCTCTCGCTGGAGCTGGCCGGGGCGGCTCCGGCGCGTGTGTTCACCGCCGTGCTCTTCCTGCGGCATCCCTGAGGGATGGCTAGGTTGCGCCAGGCGAGGGCGTAGATGGGGAGGGGGAGAATGCTCCAGGTCAAAGAGCCGACTCTTCTCGAGAGGATCCTCTCGAAGGAGGCGGTGGTCGGCATCTGCGGGCTCGGCTACGTCGGGCTGCCGCTGGCGCTTGCTTTTGGCGAGAAGGGCTTTGCGGTCCTCGGCTTCGACATCGACCAGCGGAAGGTGGAGGCGATCGGCAAGGGCGAGAGCTACATCCGCCACATCGACTCCGGGCGGGTGGCGAAGGCCATCCAGGCGAAGAAGCCGTTCGCGGCCACCCTGGACTTCCGCCGGGCCGCGCAGGTCGACGCGCTCATCCTCTGCGTGCCCACGCCGCTGAACGCCAACCGCGAGCCGGACATGACGTACATCGAGAACACGGCGAAGGCCATCGGCCCGTACCTGCGCTCGGGGCAGCTGGTGGTGCTGGAGAGCTCCACCTATCCCGGCACCACCGAGGAGGTGGTGAAGCCCATCCTCGAGTCGCTCTCCGGGCTGCGGGCGGGAGTGGACTTCTTCCTCGCCTTCTCGCCGGAGCGCGAGGACCCGGGCAATCCCCGGTTCAACACCGCCACCATTCCCAAGGTGGTGGGCGGGTACACCGCACAGTGCACCGAGCTGGCCAGCGCGCTGTACGCCAGCGCCATCACCCAGGTGGTGCCGGTGAAGGGCACGCGGGAAGCGGAGCTGACCAAGCTCCTGGAGAACATCTTCCGCTGCGTGAACATCGCCCTGGTCAACGAGATGAAGCTCCTCTGCGAGAGGATGGACATCGACCTCTGGCAGGTGATCGAGGCGGCCAGGACCAAGCCCTTCGGCTTCATGCCCTTCTACCCGGGCCCCGGCCTGGGCGGGCACTGCATCCCCATCGATCCCTTCTACCTGACCTGGAAGGCGCGGGAGTTCGAGTTCAACACCCGCTTCATCGAGCTGGCGGGGGAGATCAACTGGCAGATGCCGCACCACGTGGTGGAGCGGACCATGGAGGCCCTCAACGAGCAGGGCAAGGCGCTCAAGGGCGCCAAGGTGCTGATCCTCGGGCTCGCCTACAAGAAGAACATCGACGATCTGCGGGAGAGCCCCAGCATCCGCCTGATCGAGCTGTTCCGGGAGAAGGGGGCCAAGGTGGGCTACCACGACCCCTACTGCCCGAAGATGAAGGAGATGCGCCACCAGCCGAAGTACATGCTGGAGATGGAAAGCGAGGACCTGGCGGCGGCGAAGGAGGCGGACGCGGTGGTGATCGCCACCGATCACGACTGCATCGACTACCAGCAGCTGGTGCGGGACGCGAAGCTGGTGATCGACACCCGCAACGCCACCCGGGACGTGACGTTCGGGCGGGACAAGATCCGCACGGCGTAAGGTTCCCTCGCGCCCGCCTGCAAGCGGCGGTACAAAGGATGGATGGTCTTCATCCTCCTGGTCGCCGCTTTGGCCTTCCACCCCGATCCCCAGGATCCCCGCCAGCGGCAGCTCGGGGCCATGGCGGAGGAGCTGGAGCGGGCGCACAAGAGCCTGCAGCTCCGCGGCCACGAGCCGCCCTATTTCCTCAGCTACGCGGTGCGCGGCATCGATACCCAGGAGGTGGGGGCCAGGTACGGGGCGGTGTTCGTGGACCGGCGCCGGCGCGAGAAGCGGCTGCAGGTGGACGTGCGGGTGGGCGGCTACCAGTTCGACAACACGGGCTCCCCGGAGCTCTTCGACTTCGAGGGCGCGGACTCGGGGTACGCGGCGGGCCGCGAGGCGCCCCTCGACGACGATCCCGCGGCGCTGCGCAACGCGCTCTGGCTCCTCACCGACGAGACGTACAAGAAGTCGCTCTCAGCCTTCCTGAAGAAGAAGGGCAAGCAGGTCT
>Ga0335085_10008577_pt1 | contig 15585 bp, 11 predicted proteins | sample Lox_Sample_45_FD_206712 | JGI IMG/M metagenome (GOLD analysis project Ga0335085, IMG submission 206712) | Soil microbial communities from Loxahatchee National Wildlife Refuge, Florida, United States - Lox_Sample_4.5 | ecosystem: Environmental > Terrestrial > Soil > Wetlands | place: USA...
GCGATCTTGTCCAACTCGGACCGCTTCTCGGAAAGGATGCTCTTCGCCCGGCTGTATTGCTCGTCGACGAGTTTGTGGACCTCGACGTCGATGCGGCGCGCCGTGTCCTCGCTGAAATTCTCGCTCCGGGTGATCTCACGGCCCAGGAACACCGTGTCGTGGTTCTCGCCGTAGGCGATGGGGCCGAGCGCACTCATGCCCCAGTCGCAGACCATGCTGCGGGCCAGCTTGGTCGCCTGCAGGATGTCGCTCGAGGCGCCGCTGGTGATGTCGCCGATCACCATCTCCTCGGCGATGCGGCCGCCATACAGCGCCGCCAGACGCGCCAGCATCCGGCGGCGGGCGTAATTGTAGGTGTCCTTCTTCGGAATGTACATCGTGCTGCCGAGCGAGCGCCCCCGCGGGATGATCGTGACCTTGTGCACCGGCAGCTCGCCATCATCGACCACCGCCCCCACGAGGGCATGGCCGGCTTCATGGTAGGCGACGATCTTCTTGTCCTCATCGTCCATGATCCGGCGCCGTTCGCGCCCGAACTGCACCTTCTCGCGCGCATCCTCGATGTCGTGCATGTCGATGCGCTTCTTGTTGCGGCGCGCGGCCAGCAGCGCGGACTCGTTCAGGAGGTTGGCCAGCTCGGCGCCGGAGAGGCCGGGGGTGCCGCGGGCGACGATGCTCAGATCGACGTCCTCGCCCACCGCCAGCTTGCGCGCATGCACGCGGAGGATCTGCTCCCGCCCGACGAGGTCGGGCAGGTCGATGAAGATCTGCCGGTCGAAGCGCCCGGGCCGCAGCAGCGCCGTGTCGAGCACGTCGGGCCGGTTGGTCGCGGCGATGATGATCACGCCCTCGGTGGTGTCGAAGCCGTCCATCTCCGCCAGCAGCGAGTTCAGCGTCTGTTCGCGCTCGTCGTTCCCGCCGCCCAGGCCGGCGCCGCGCTGCCGCCCCACGGCATCGATTTCATCGATGAAAATCAGGCACGGCGCATTCTTGCGCCCCTGTTCGAACATGTCGCGCACCCGGCTCGCGCCGACGCCGACGAACATCTCGACAAAGTCCGACCCGCTGATCGAGAAGAACGGCACGTCGGCCTCGCCCGCGATGGCCTTGGCGAGCAGCGTCTTGCCGGTGCCCGGCGGACCGACCATGAGCAGGCCCTTGGGGATGCGGCCGCCGATCTTCTGGAATTTCTTCGGATCGCGCAGGAATTCGACCACCTCGGAGACTTCCTCCTTGGCCTCGTCGCACCCGGCCACCTCGGCGAAGGTCACCCGTTCGCGGTCGCGCGTCAGCAGCTTGGCGCGGCTCTTGCCGAAGCTGAGCGCCCCGCGCCCGGCCTGCTTCAGCTGCCGGACGAACAGGAAATACAGGAGACCGATGATGATCACGAACGGCAGCACCGAGGTCAGCACCTGCGTCATGATGTTGCTCGCGGCGATCTCCGTGAAGGCCTCCGATTTCTGGAGAATCCCCATGTTCGTCTCGGTGAGCCAGCCGGTCGACGTGAAGTACTTGGTCTTGCCGTTGTCGCCGAGGAGCGTCGGCTCCTTCAACTCACCCGTGATCAGGAACCAATCGCGCCCGCCCGAGGGATCGGGCCGGATCTTGCCATCCGCCACCTTGCCGGCCGCGGCGGCATCCACCACCTCCTGGATCTTCAGCGTCGCCGGGGCGTTGACGCGCCCGGGATTGTAGCGCAACACCAACACCAGCAGGGCGATAATCGGCAGCCAAATGAGCCATACCTTGGGCGGAAACCGGTCCGGAGGCAGGTTCTTGAGGGGACGACGTTTGGCTTTGTTGTCGTTATCGGGCATCTCGGTAATGTGACTATCCTAAAAGACTGTCAGTTCCGGGTCGGAAGTCAATTGAAGGCCATGGGCTAGTCGCGCCGCTGGCGGAATTTACCTCATTTCGCACGGTGCCGGCCCCGATCCCGGCGCTCCCAACCCAGGCGGCCGCCGCGAATCACCGCAAATCCGTCCCGCCCGAGGCTGCGCCGTGTCGGCCTGCCCGCCATCACGGCCGCCAGCAGGTCCTCGAACCCCGCCCGCGACAACTCGCCGGCTGCCGGATGCACGGCCAGCCAGCGCCGCACGGCGCGCCGCACCAGTGCCCGCGGCCGCCCGGCCACGCGCTCCAGATCGAGCCGACCGCTCCGGGTGAGCGGCTGCAGCTCATCCAGCCACGCCTCCAGCGCGGCATCGTCCTCCTCGAGGCGTTCGCGCGCCAGCGCGGCGCCCGCCAGTGCATCGCGGCCGGCCGCGCGGCGCCAGGCGGGCAGCACCCGCCGACGGATCCGGTTGCGGAAAAAATCGCCGCGCCGGTTCGTCGCGTCCTCGCACCACGTGGCGCCCGCGGCGCGCAGGGCCCCCACGATCTCCGCCTTCTTGAGCGTCAGCAGGGGCCGCAGGTGCCACCGCCCCGCCGGCATCGCCTGCGCCGGCCGCGGCGCCGCCAGCCCCCCTGTGCCGCTGCCGCGCGCGAGGCGCATGAGCATCGTCTCCGCGATGTCGTCCTGCTGGTGGCCGAGCCAGAGGTGCCGGAGCTTCCGGCGGCGCATCTCGCGGTGAAAGAAATCGAAGCGCGCCGCGCGCGCCGCCGCCTCGCTCGCGCCCCGCCGCGCCGCGCGCCAGCGGCCGGCGACGAATTTCACGCCCAGCGCCGCGCAGACCCGGGCGCAAAACCGCTCGTCGGCCGCGGCCGCCCGCCCGCGCAGCCGGTGATTGAAATGGAGCACGACAAAATCGCGGCCCCAACGGCCCGGGCCCTCCGCCCACAGGACCAGCAGCAGCGCCAGCGAATCCGCGCCGCCCGAAAACGCCACGGCCCAGCGCGGCCGGTGCCGGGGGTGCCGGCGCCGTTCGCGCCGGAAATCCGCCCACGCCGCCTGCATCGCCCCCGGATGCAGCGCGTCGTGCGGGATCCGTCCCGCCAACGCGGCGGCGACCGCGGGCCAGTCGATCGCTCCTCGCTTCATCCGGGGATGGGATCAGTCGAAGCGCAGAAGCTCCTGGCCGAAATGCGGCACCAGCGCCGCGGGGATCTTCACGCGGCCGTCCGCCTGCAGGTTGTTTTCCAGCAGCGCCGCGAGCGTGCGCGGCACCGCCAGGCCGGAGCCGTTGAGGGTGTGCACCAGCTCCGGCCGGCCGGTTTCCTTCGATCGATAGCGGATCTGGGCGCGCCGGGCCTGGAACGCCTCGAAATTGCTGCAGCTCGACACCTCCAACCAGCGCTTCTGCCCGGCCGCCCAGACCTCGAGGTCGTATTTCTTCGCCTGCGCGAATCCCAGATCGCCGCCGCACATCAGCAGCACGCGGTAGGGCAGCTCGAGCTTCCGCAGCAGGCTCTCGGCGTGCGCCCGCAGCGACTCGAGCTCGTCGTAGCTCGCGGCCGGCTGCACCCACTTCAGCAGCTCGACCTTGTCGAACTGGTGCACCCGGTTGAGCCCGCGCACGTCCTTGCCGTAACTGCCCGCCTCGCGCCGGAAGCACGGCGTGTAGGCACAGCGGCACACCGGGAGCAGGGATTCATCGATGATCTCGTCCCGGAGGAAATTGGTCAGCGGCGTTTCGGCCGTCGGCACGAGGTAGAGCTGGTCCTCCGCCGTCTGGTACATCTGCCCCTCCTTGTCGGGCAGCTGGCCGACCGCGGTGGCGCTGGCGGCGTTGACCAGGATCGGCGGCGACACCTCCTGGTAGCCGGCGCGGCCGGCCTCCTCGAGAAAGAACCGGATCAGCGCCCGCACCAGCCGGGCACCGTCGCCCACGAAGAACGGAAATCCGGCGCCGGTCACCTTCGCGCCGCGCTCGAAATCGACGATCCGGCTGAAGCCCTTGATCTCCCAGTGCGGCCGGGCCAGGGGCGACGCCGCCGCCGGGTCGCCGTGCGTGGCATGGACGACGTTCTGCTCCGGCGTCCGGCCCTCCGGCACCGAGGCATGCGGAATATTCGGCAGCGTCAGCATGGCGGCGCGCCACCGTCCCTCCAGCTCCCCGAGCTGGGCCTCCTTTTCCTTCACCCCCGCGGCCACCCCCTTCATCTCCTGCACCTTCGCGAGGAATTCCGGCGAGCCCTTCTTCAACGCCGCCATCTCGCTGTTCGCCGCCTTTTGCCGCGCCCGCAACGTCTCCACCTCCGTCAGCCGGGTCCGCCATTCGGTGTCGAGCGCCAGCACGGCGTCGAGATCAACATCGAGGTGCTTCTTGGCGATCGCCGCCCGGACAACCTCGGGCGTTTCGCGCAGGATCTTCGGATCAAGCATAAGCCGGGCAGTGTGGCGCCGCTGCCCGTCGGAATAAATAGCAAAGTGGGCGCGGCCGGCGCCGCCGCCGGCCCGGCCCCGTCACGCCCCCGGGGGCTATTTCCGATCGGATGGACCGAAGACGCTCTCGAGCATCTCTTTCGACCAATCCCGGCTCAACACCACCTCCTCGTCCCCCTGGCCCGGGATGGCCTTCCGCCGGACGATTTCCGCGAAGCGCTCCGGTCGCTTCCCCTCCCCCAAGGAACTCCGCCGGGCATAGGTGATTTCCTCCGCGTTGCGCCAGACCGGCGCGCCCATGAGGTTGTAGTCGCCGGCCTTTTGCCACACCTGCGCTTCGCCGGTGGCGAGCGTTAGGACGCTGACTTCACCGTCGAAACCGCCCACCACCACATGCTGGTCGTCGGGGCTCACCTCGAAGAACGCCAGATTCTTGGGCAGGTTCTCCGCCTCGCCCCTCGGGATCACCCGCACCAGCGTCGCCTGGCGGGCGCCGTCCCACGCCCAGAGTTCCTCCCGCTCCACATCGGCGTCCTTGGCCGCGATCGGCAGGCTGAACTCGGGGGCGTTGAAGAGAATCCGCCCGTCGCGCAGGCACCGGACCCGCGTCAGGTTGCCGAACATCAGCCCGGCGAGGTCCTCTCCTTTTTCCGCCACCCGCACCGTGCCGTCGGCCCCCAGGACCTCGCGGCGGACCAGCGTGGCCAGCCGCAGCTCGTCCTGGGCGGCCCCGGAGGCCTGGACACAGACGACCGAGCGGCCGTCGGGCGACCAGTCGGGATAGGCCGCGGTATGTTCCGCCACGGTCGCCGCGCCGGCGGCGTCGAGACGGGCGATCAACAGGCGGCATTCCTTGTCGTTGTCGATCGAAAGGTCGGTGGTGAACGCCACCGCCCGGTCGCCCGGCGCCACGCGAAGGTCCTCGATCTTTTCCAGGCCCTCGTAGAGCGCCGGCCCCGCCTGCGCCTGCCCACCGTCGACGCGCGCCACAGCCAGTTCGCTGCGGTCGGCGTGCAGCGACTGGAGTCCATCCCATTCGCCCGCGCTGAGCCTGGCATGCAGGGCGTCCCCGTGCCGGTCGCGCAGGCAGATCTTCAGGAGCTCCGGCGTCTTCCTGCCGCCCAGGTTCATGGTCAGGGTTCCCCACTGCCCGCCTGCCTCCATTTTCTGCCACAGGCGCTCGGCCTCCGCCGTGATCGCCGCGGCCCGCTCCGGACCGAGGGCGCGGGCGATGGAAACCCAGTCGCCAATCGGCCGGGACCGCGCGACCACCAGCCGTTGGGAATCTCCCAACCACGCCACCAGGTACACATCGGGGAGCAGCAGCGGCGAAAGCTGGCCCTCGGGAGCGCAAAGATGAAGTCCGTCCTTCGCGATCACCGCCGCCCGGGTGCCGTCGGGCGACCAGACGAAGTGTTTCTCCAGACACCCGGAGAGGATCAGCAGGCCCAGCACCACGGGCAACATGGCGGGCCGGAGCCGGTGCGAATTCAGGGTGGCAGCATTCATTGATTATCCTCCACCAACGGCATTTTTACGGGCGAATTCCACCGCAGCCGGTACCGTTCCGCGGCACTGCCCGCGGTTGGCGTCCGGCGAAGTTGCGCCGTCTCCAGTCTCGCCAGGGACCAGAAACCGCCAGCCGCGGCCGCCGGCGACGCCAGCGCGATGCCGGCCAACGCCGGCGACGTTGAATTCGGAGCCATCACCACCGGTGCAGCCCGGTTGCCGGCGTGTCCCATCCATCCGAGCACCAGTCCCAGGGCGAGACAGGCCGCCAGCCGCATCCCCTCCCCGGCCAGCACCCGCCAGCGCTGTGCCTTGAGCTCGGATTGCAGCCGGTCGACGGCGAGAGGGCGCTGCGGAACGGTCAGCGGAGCTGCCGCCGCTTCGCGCGCCTGCCGAACGGTCGCGTCGAGCCGCCTGGCGTGGCGCGCCGCCACCGGATCCAGCGCCAGATGGGCGGCCAGCAGCTCGTCCACCTCGGGGGCCAATTCACCCAGCGCGCGGTCGATCAGAAGGGATTCGAGGGTCTCAGGTTTCATGACGGCTCCGATTGGGGATTCAGTTGCTCGCGCAGGCGGCGCACGGCGTGATGCAGGCGCGAGCGGACGGTGCCGACCGGGATGTCGAGCACCGCGGCGATCTCTTCGTACGAAAGCTCCTGTTGCAGCTTGAGGAGCAGCGCCTCGCGTTGCCCGGCGGGGAGGGCGTCGATGGCCAGCCGCATCGGTTCCAGGCGTTCGTCCTCCGGTTCCGCCGGAGCCGCGGCTTCGGAAGCCGGCTCCCCGGGCGGCCGCTGGCGCCGCAGAGCATCGATGCCGACATGGCGGGCGATGCCGAAAAGATAGGCGCGCCGGGACACCGGCGGATCCAGCCGGTTGTTGCGTTTCACGGCGCGCAGGAACGTGTCCTGGAGCAGATCCTCGGCCGAACTGGCGAGCGCCGCCTGGCGACGGAAATAGCCGAGCAGGGATGGCCCGACCTCCCGATAAAGTTGCTCCCAATGATCAATGTGCGTTTCCATCAGGCTGGAGCTGACAGCAGGATGGCAGTCCATCCTCATTTAACCTAGTCGGGCGGCGGGGCGGAGAAGTTCAATCGACCGTCGCCCAGCAGGCGAATCAAAGACCCCTTAGCTGTTTGCGGCAAAGGAATTGGCACGGCGCCGGCCCACGCCGCCCAACGGTCTCTTACAGTCAGATAGCCAACTTGTTGAGTCAGAACTCCGAACCGGAGAAGGTGATCTTCTTCTGGCAGAGAGCCGCTCAGGCCAGCTTCGTCGCCCCCGCCCAGATATTCCGCGCTTCGCCTGCTTTCGCGATCGATGGTTGCGATCGTCGGCTGTTACCCCCTCGTGAATTCTTACTGACCGCCCTCCTTTCCCGCGACCCTCACCGCCTGGGAGCCCCGGCCTCTGACGCGCCCCCGCCCGCTTCGCGCCCGCCACCGGCCCCGAACCCACCCGTCACCAGCGGCGCCGCCGACATTTCCAGCACTTCCATGGGTTACTTCTTCGAAGACCATCTCAGCATGTTCGGCCAGGTCGGCATGCGTGTGGAGCGCACGCTCGCCGCCGTCGCGCGCCGGTACGTCGGGGTCAATCCGCCCCACCCGCCGACCTTCCGGGCTTACAGCAAGCGCGGCATCCTGCGCGGGAAGGACTACCGCTACCACGCGGATTTCAACCAGCTGTTCCCCGGCGCCGCCAACGAGCAGTATGTCTACGCCTGGGCCAAGTACTGGAGCGACAACGGCAACGAGCTCAAGTTCGACGTCACCTGCTTCGGCCCGGTCGTCCTCTACCTCAACGGCGCCTGCGTCTTTGCCTCGACGATCGTCCACGAGCGCTCCCCCGACAAACGCCATTCGATCCTCCTCGCGCTGAAATCCGGGTGGAACCACCTGGTCGTGCGCTGCAAGAAGACCCCGGCCGGTTTCGGCGGCCGGTTCGGCACATGGCTCGGCAAGCTGCCGTATTATTTCCTCATGCCCACGCCGGAGCGCGACGGCCAGGAGGGCTGGATCTTCACCGCGCCCCTCGCCGCCGAGCTCGACCCGCTCCCCGGGCCCGGCCTGAGTGAAAAGGACACCGGGTTGAAGTGGTACCCGGAGCAGAGTTGGGACAAGGCCCAGCTCAAGGTCGGGCAGCTGAAACGCATCTACGGACCGCTGGCGGATGCGGTGGCCGTGGGCTGGACGCGCGGCTGCTTCATGCAGCCCGGCGTTGGTGAATACACCCTGCAGGGCGACCACCACGGGCCGATCACGATCACCATCGCCGACAGGGAGATCTACCGCGCCACCGCCTCCGGCCGGATGGCCGCGACTGTCAAGGTGCCGTTCGGCCCGCAGCCCGTCATGGTCAAGGCCACCGCGAAGGGCCCGGACTGGGGCTTCGACTTCACCCTCCGGAACGGCAGCGAGACCGTGGCGTTCACCAGCCCCTGCAACATCGTCGGCAGCAGCCAGCCGTGGATTTTTGCCGGCCCGTTTGCGCCGACGGCCAAGCTCGACCTGCCGGTGCTGCGCAATCTCCACCGGGTGATCCCGGCGCTGGGCGGCCCGACCTACTGGCGGCTCGACCAGCCCGACACCTGGGTCCGGCCCTACAACGAGAATCTGCTTTACGGCCGCTGGAACTACCCGCTCGGCGTCACCCTCTACGGCCTGCTCCACAGCGCCAAGGCCATCGGCTCGGTCGAAATCCAGCAGTACGTCGTCAACCACATCCAGTACTGCTGCGACATGTTCCCGTACGCGCTCTGGGACAAGGAGCAGTACGGCGGCGCCACCGCGGTGCACCATCTCCTGGCGAGCATCGACAGCCTGGATGACTGCGGCTCGTTCGGCTCCGTGCTCCTCGAGGTCGCGGCCCACTTCGAAATCCGCGGCCACCGGGAGATCGCCGATTTCGTCGCCGACTACATCGCCAACAAGCAGATCCGGCTGCCCGACGGGACGTTCTTCCGCAAGAACCTGATGCACGTGTTCCACGAGGACACGATGTGGGCGGACGACCTGTACATGAGCGTGCCGTTCCTCTGCCGGTACTACCAGCTGACCCGCGACCGCCGGTACATCGACGACGCCGCGAAACAGTTCCTGGGCTTCAAGAAGTACCTTTACCTGCCGAAGCTGAAGATCATGTCGCACGTCTACGACTTCCAGCGCCGGCTGGCCACCGGCGTGCCATGGGGACGCGGCAACGGCTGGGTGATCTTCTCGCTGTCGGAGCTGCTGGCCGTCCTGCCGGAAAAACACGAGCTGCGGCCGGCGCTGCTCGACATGTTCCGGGACCTGTGCGCCGGATATCTCGCGCTGCAGGACGGCGCCGGGATGTGGCACCAGGTGCTGAACGCGCCCGACTCCTACCCCGAGTCCTCCTGCACGTCCATGTTCATCTACGCCTTCGCCCGCGGCGTGCAGCACGGCTGGCTGCCGGATCCCGGCCCCTACACGCAGGCCGTCTTCAAGGCCTGGGCCGCCCTCAACCGCATCTCCATCGACCGGGGCGGCAACGTCCACGGCGTGTGCCGCGGCTCCGAATTCTCCTTCTCGCCCGAGTACTACAAGAAGGACCTCCTCTGGAACCTGAACGACACGCACGGCATCGGCATCGTGCTGCTCGCCGGCGTCGAGGTTCTGAAGCTCCAGCAGTTCCTGCAGAAGCCGGCCGTGAAGTGACCGCGCTCCCTCCGTTGATCCGGGAGGCGGTCAGGTTGGGCCGGGCGAAGCATCCCCCTCGCCACCCGCTGCTTTGACCGGGTCCCGCCGGAATCCTCGGCGCGCTCAGGCCGACCGGGGAGCGGTGCGCTGGTCACCCATCGCAGCCGGACCCGCCGCGGGCAGGAACCCGCGTAGGAACCGCACGCCCTGGTCCACCGTCGCCGGCTCCGTGTCCTCCATCAGGACGTCGATGTCGGGGCGCCGGGCGCGGGCCAGCTCCATCAGCAGCCCGTAGTTCAGCCGGCCCTGCCCTGCCAGGACCGCACGAATCCCGCCGGTCTCGACGACAAAGTCCTTCGCGTGCAGGATCGCGATCCGGTCGCCCAGCAGGTCGAAGGCCTCGCGGATGATGTCATCCTGGCGGGCGTGATTCTCCGGCGACAGCAGGTTCACGGGATCGAGGATCACCCGCACATGATCCGATCCGACGTCGTCGAGCAGGCGCCGCATCCGCCGGTTGTCGGAGATCACGTAGCGCTCGACCCCCTCGATGCCGACCCACGCCCCCGTCTGCTCCGCGACCGCCGCCAGCTCGCGGACCCCGGCCGCCACCGTCCGGAACGCGTCCTCGCCCCGGTTGCCGGGGTGAAAGGAGTAGTCCGCGTTGAGCGAGCCGGTCTCGGTGCCGACCACGCGGCAGCCGAAATCCCGGGCCAGGCGCAGGTAGTCCTGGAAGCGCTGCCGCTGGGCCCGCCGGCGGTCCCCGTCCGGATCCGCCAGGTTGATGTAGCAGCCGAGCACGGCAATTCGGATGCCTTCCGCGTCCAGTGCCGCGCGCACCTGCGCGGCGGTCTCCGCCGTCGGCGCACCGCCCCCGGCGTCGAAGCCGGCGAGCGCCTTGGGCGGCGCCAGCTGCACGCAGCTGAAGCCTTTCGCCCGGATGCGCCGGCCGAGTTCGCCGGCCGGCCACCGGCCGAAATCATGGGCCCGGACCCCGAGGTTCACGGCGGTGTCCGCGCTCCCCTCACGACCACGGGCGCCGCGGCCACGGCGCGGCCGAGCCCGGCGGGCTCTGGCCGCGGCTGATGGCGTCCAGACGCGCGAACCGCGCGTAGACGTCGCGGGCCGTGAGCAGCCGCAGGTCGCCCACCGGGGCGTGCACCACGTGGTTGGACGGGCTGCTGGGCGGATAGGGCCCGAACAGCCGCGGGTCGGTGGGGCCGAACAGGCCGAGGGTCTTCACCCCCAGCGCCGCGGCCAGGTGCATCGGGCCGCTGTCGTTGCTGATCACCCACTCGGCCCGCCGCACGAGCGCCGGCAGCGACACCAGGCTCGTGTTGCCCGTGAGGTTGACGAACTGCCCCTCGGGCGCGTTGTCGCGGTAGGTCACCGGGTTGTTCCCCGCCCAGACGATCTTCCGGCCGCTGCCGTCGCGCAGCAGCATGTCGGTCAGCTGCCGGAAACCGTTCCACCGCTTCTCCACCCGGCGGCTGTCGGGAAAGATCAGGATCGGCTTCTGGCCCCGCGGGCCCTCGATGAAGCCCAGGTTGAGGTCGGCCGCCTCGCGAAAGCGGACCTCCCCGCGCAGTTCGGGCTTGGCGTCGAGCACGGGGCAGAACTGCAGCAGCACCTCGAGCGCGTGGCTCTGGGCGCCGGCCGGCGGCAGCGGGATCTTCTTGGAGTAGAAAAACGTCGCCCCCTCGCGGGCGTCGCTGCGGCCCACCTTCCGGGCGGCGCGCGCGCGCCACGTCATCAACCCGGTCCGCAGCAGGCCCTGCATGTCGAAGACGTAGTCGTAGTGCGTCTGGCGCACCTCGCGCATCAGCTTGACGAAGCCGCGGACGCCCTCGGCCCGGTGAAACACGTACACCCGGTCGACCACCTCGCAGGTGCGCACCAGCGACTCGAACAGATCGCGCACGATCCAGGCGATCCGCAGCTCCGAACGCTGCGCCTTCAGCGACGCCGCTACCTGGAGACCGTGGACGATGTCGCCGAGCGACGAGGGTTTGATGATCAGGAGTTCCGTCATGCCGGTGCCGGAAAAGGCTTTTAACCTTGCGCCGCATAGGTTTCATGGGGTTTCCCAGCGAAGGCAAATGCTATTCCGTCCATTTTCCGTGAATCCCCCGGAACGGCGCCACGGGGCCTATTTCCGGTGATCCCGCTGCTCCTCACCGTCACGGGCTGGCTGGTGGCGCACGCCCCGGAATGGCTGCTGCGGGGGCTGGCCGCGGGGCTGGGCGACGCCGTGTTTTTCGGCCTGCCGCGCCGCCGCCGGCTGGTGCTTTCGAACCTGCATCATGCCTTCCCGGACCGTCCGCCGGCCTGGCACCGCTCCATCGGCCGCGAAAGCTGCCGGCGGCTGATCGAGACCGGGCTGCTGTCGCTCGCCCTGCCGTTCCTGCCCGAGCGGCGGTTGCGCCGCCTCCTGCGCGCGGCGCCGGGCCTGGAGAAGGTCCTGACCGTCCCTCCCGGCGGGCGGCCCCAGGGAGCGGTGCTGGCCACGCCGCACCTGTGCGGATGGGAGAGCCTGACCGCCCTTTCCCTCGTCGTCCCGGCTCCCTTCGTGGAACTCGGCTCGATCTTCCGCCCGCTCGACCACCCGGCGGCCGACGCGTGGGTCAAGCGCAGCCGCGAGCGGTTCGGCATGCGCCTGCTTTCGCGCAAGACCGGTTTCCAGGAAGCCATGCAGATCCTCCGGCGGCACGGCGCCATCGGCGTGTTGTTCGACCAGAATGCCGGCGACCACGGCGCGCTCACCACCAGCTTCGGCCGCGTGTGCGCGACCACCGAGCTGCCCGGCCTGCTGGCGGAGCGGTTCCACGCCGAGGTCCACGTGATCTACTCGCGGCGCCTCGGCTTCTGGCGGTACGAGCTGGCGCATTGGCTGATCACCCGTGATGCCGTGGCGGCCGACGTCACCCTCCGGCTGAACCGCTGGCTGGAGGAGCAACTGGCGGGGGACGATGATGTCTGTGCTTCGTGGCTCTGGGTCCACGACCGCTGGCGCAACCAGGACGTCCCGGCCCGCCGCCTGCGCCTCGAGGCCCGGCGCGACCTGCTCGGGGAGGATCTCCGCGCCCGCGGCCTCGCCGCCCTGCCCCGCCGCACGCGCCTGTGGGTGCGCATGCCCAACTGGCTGGGGGACGCCGTCATGACGCTGCCGCTGCTGCGCGCCCTGCGCGTCTCGCGCCCCGACGCCGAGATCACGCTGCTGGCCAGGCCCGGACTCCAGCCGCTGCTGGAGCGCCTCGGCGTGGCCGACCGCGTCCGCGCGCTGCCCGCGCCCGGCGCCGGCCACCTCCGCCATTTCCTCCGCCTGCGCACCGAGTATCCCGACTGCTACGTTCTGTTCACCCACTCCCTGCGGGGCGACCTGGAGGCCTGGTGCACGCGGTGTCCCCAGCGCTTCGGCGTCCGGCGCCCCGGCCGGCGGCGCCCGCTGCTCACCCACGCCTGGCGCGCCCCGGATCGCGCCGACGCAAACCGCCGCCACCAGGTCGGAGACTGGGAGGAGTTCCTCCGTCACTTCGGGCTGAACCGCGCGCCCGATTTTTCCCCGCTGGCGCCCGGCCCGCCGCCGGGGTCCGCCGGCGCGGCGATCATCGGCCTGATCTGCGGCTCGGAAAACGAGCCCGGGAAACGCTGGCCGGTCGAGCACTGGCGCGCGTTGATCCCGCGGCTGGCGGCGGCGCTGCCCGCCGCCCGCTTCCGCCTCTTTGGCACCGCCCGCGAGCGGGCGGTGACCGACGCCATCTCCCTCGGTCTCGCCGCCCCGCTCGAGAACCTGGCCGGACGCACCGATCTGCCCGCCCTTGCCGGGAGCCTCGGCGAATGCCGCCTGCTCATCGCCAACGACACCGGCGGCATGCACCTGGCGAACGCCCTGGGCGTTCCCGTGCTGGCGCTGTTCGGCCCGACCAACCCCCGGCGCACCGGGCCGGTTTTCCACGCGCCCGTCCGCCTCCTCCAGCCCCCCGGTTGCGCGCCCACCGGCGGCGGCCGACTCGCTGACCTCGGTCCTGAAACAGTGCTCGCCGCCGTGACCGAAATGCTGGCCTGATTCCCCCACTCCTCCGCCCGATCCGGTTTCCGGGATCCGCGCTCCACGACCACCCATGCCGTTGCTCGACGTCCAGAACCTGCGCACCTCCTTCCACACGCGCGACGGTGTCTCCCGCGCCGTCGACGGCGTCAGCTTCGCCCTCGAGGCGGGCCGGACGCTCGGCATCGTCGGCGAATCCGGTTCGGGCAAGTCGGTCACCTGCTATTCCCTCATGGGCCTCGTGCCGCAGCCGCCCGGCCGTATCGAGGGCGGCATGGCGATGTTCGCCGGCACCGATCTCCTGCACTGCCCGGCGGCCGTGGCGCGCTCCCTCCGCGGGCGGCGCCTGGCGATGGTGTTCCAGGATCCGATGACGTCGCTCAATCCCTACCTGCGCATCGCCGAGCAGCTCATCGAGCCGCTCCTGATCCACGAGCGCATCTCCCGCGCCGCCGCGCTGCGGCGCGGCCTGGCGATGCTCGAGGCGGTCGGCATCAACGACCCGGCGAAGCGCCTGCACCAGTATCCCCACGAGTTCTCCGGCGGCATGCGCCAGCGCGTGATGATCGCCATGGCCCTGATCACCCGGCCGGACCTGCTCATCGCCGACGAGCCGACCACCGCGCTCGATGTGACCGTGCAGGCGCAGATCCTCGAGCTGATCCAGCGCCTCCAGCGCGAGACCGGCATGGCCGTGATCTTCATCACCCACGACCTCGGGGTCGTCGCGGGACTGTGCGACCGCGTGCTGGTGATGTACGCCGGCCGGGTGGTCGAGTCCGGTGAGGTGGCGGCGATCTTCCGCCAGCCGCGCCATCCCTACACCCAGGGCCTGCAGCGCTCGATTCCCTCCACCCAGCCGAAGGGCGCCGAGCTGTTCACCATCCCCGGCTTGCCCCCCGACCTCTCGCGGCTCCCGCCGGGCTGCGCCTTCGCCCCGCGCTGCGCCGCCGCGGTCGACCGGTGCCGCCGCGACGACCCGGCGCTGCGGGAAATCGCGCCCGGTCACGCCACCGCCTGCCTGCGCGTGCAGGCCGGCGAAATCTGAGCACCACCACCTCGATGCCCGACCCGATTCTTGAGCTGAAGGACGTCAAAACCCACTTCCCGGTCCACCGCGGGGCGGTGTTCCGGCGGCGGATCGGCACCGTGAAGGCGGTCGACGGCGTGAACCTCGCCCTCGAACGCGGCGAGGTGCTCGGTCTGGTCGGCGAGTCCGGCTGCGGCAAGTCCACGCTGGCGCGCACGATCCTGCAGCTCGTGCCGGCCACCGCCGGCACGGTCGTGCTCGAGGGGCGCAACCTCACCGCCGCCGATGCGGCGGAGGTCAAGGCGTCGCGCCGCCGGATGCAGATGGTGTTCCAGGATCCCTACGCCTCGCTCAATCCGCGCCTGACAATTTCCGCCGCGCTGGCGGAGCCGCTCCTCGTCCACCGCCTCTGCCCCCGCGCCGAGGTGCCGGCCCGCGTGGCGGCGTTGCTCACCATGGTCGGCCTGGATCCGCGCTTCATGCGGAAGTACCCGCACGAGTTTTCCGGCGGCCAGCGCCAGCGGATCGCCGTCGCCCGCGCGCTCGCGCTCGAGCCGCGGGTCGTGATCGCCGACGAGCCGGTCTCGGCGCTGGACGTTTCCGTCCAGGCCCAGATCCTCAACCTCCTGGCGCAGCTCGTGCGCCGCATGCACCTCAGCCTCATCTTCATCGCCCACGATCTCTCGGTGGTGAAGCACATCTCCGACCGGGTCGCCGTGATGTACCTCGGGCGGATCGTCGAGCTCGGCCCCGCCGCGGCGGTGATCGAGCACCCGCGGCACCCCTACACCCGGGCCCTGGTGAGCGCGATCCCCGTGCCCGACCCCGCCGCCGCGCGCGCCCGCCGCCGCCTGGTCCTTCCCGGCGATCCGCCCTCGCCGCTGAACCCGCCCGCCGGCTGCGCCTTCCATCCGCGCTGCCCGTATGTCCAGGAGCGCTGCCGGGCCGCGGTGCCGCCGCTCACGCGCCTGGCCGACGGCCGCGAGGCCGCGTGCATCCGCGTGGACGAGATCCCCGCGGACGAGACCGCCTGAACCTGGCTCCCCGGCCCGGCCGCGCCGTCAGTCCCGTCCC
>Ga0335085_10008579_pt1 | contig 15580 bp, 14 predicted proteins | sample Lox_Sample_45_FD_206712 | JGI IMG/M metagenome (GOLD analysis project Ga0335085, IMG submission 206712) | Soil microbial communities from Loxahatchee National Wildlife Refuge, Florida, United States - Lox_Sample_4.5 | ecosystem: Environmental > Terrestrial > Soil > Wetlands | place: USA...
ACTTGACGATCTACGACGAGGCCACGGATACCTGGAAGCTGGTCGCCGGCGAGTACACGTTTATGGTCGGGGGCTCTTCGCAGGATTTTCCGGTGCAACAGAAACTCCATTTGAAATAAGCAAACGCGACTGGCGACCAAAGGTCCCGCGTTCTCGCACTTTTGCGTCGGCAAGCTTCAACTGAACTGTCGCAATCAGGTTGAGGTTGAACTTCTCGAACCGCCCGACGGGTTGCGACGCTCGGCCGGCCCTCTCTTGCGCGGCGTTCTGCCCTTTGCCCAAAACCTACCGGGAGGTGCTGCTGCTCAGAAAAGTGGATGAATTGAGTGTTGCGAGCACTGCAGCCTTGCTGGGCATCAGCGAAGGCCTGGTGAAGACGAGGCTCCTGCGGGCGCGCCTGATGATGCAAAAGATCCTGGTTCAACAGCACAGGACTGCTCCGTGCGTGGGATTTGAGCGCAAGGGCTCACGTGCGGCCTGCAAATTCCCGGACAGCAGGAAATTCGACAGGCGCAGAGAACATCCGAGAAATCCCGCAGTGCCCATTGAGGGATAGAGCGAGACGTCCTTTGCGATCCGAGAGGCGTGGCTCAGGTCGGTGCTGCTGTTCTCACGTCGACCCGTCGACTCGCCGCGCCACCCACGGCATCTGTCAGCTGGTTAAGCGAGAGGCTCGGTCCGAAATTGATCCGCGCAACTCATTAATTGTTAGTACAATTGAGTTGTACAGAGGGCGTGTAGCTCAGCTGGGAGAGCACCTGCTTTGCAAGCAGGGGGTCGCCGGTTCGATCCCGGCCACGTCCACCAACCATCTGCCTGCAATTTCAATCACTTACTAATTCGGCCTTCCTGCGATTTCCTCAATTTGGGTCCATTTGGGTCCAACTAAGAGCTTCTCCACTTCCTCGACCGCACGGCGTTGTTCCGCCGGAATCGCGTGCAAATAGATTTGCCTCGTGATCTCCGGTGAAGCGTGGCCCAGAAGCGCTTGGACCGTTCCTAGCGGTGCTCCTACAGCATCCAGCAACGTCGCGTGACAGTGACGCAGACCGTGCCACGTAATTCGCGGCAGGCCAAGCTTCTCGCACGTCGGTCGCAAGTAACGCTGCAAGAGATTTCGCCGGCACAGTGGCTTGCCCGAGTGGGTTGCAAAAACTAACTGCTCGGGCTCGCAACCGCTTCGGTGCAGAGCGGAAAGAGTGGAAACAGCTTGTCGGCACAATGGAATTGCGCGGACACTTCGTTTCGTCTTCGGTCTATCGAAGTGGCCGTCGTAAACCGTCTGCGTTACGCACAGCACTTGGCCGTCTAGGTTCACGTTTTTCCATCGGAGCGCGAGCAATTCGCCGATTCTTAATCCAGTCAGCACCAAAAGAAGTGCGATGGACTTTGCTGGTTCCGATAGGGACATGGTTAGACGTGTTACATGCTGAGGCGTAACGACGGGCAGTTCCGAGTTGTATTCCCGTCTGGGGAGTCGCGTTTTTCGCACTGGGTTGTTGGAGATGTAGTTCCAATCCTCCGACGTGCCCAGCACTTTGCTCAATGCACACCTGAAGTGATGAACTGACTCCCAGGAATACTCCTCGCGAAGTTTTGCCAGAAGGAAATTCTGGATCGCTTCACGCGAAATCTCAGAGAGTCTGCAATCACCGAAGGCCGGAAACAGATGCGCCTTGAAAATGTATTTGTAGTGCTGCTGTGTTGCGTATTTCAGGGTCGGAAGCACAACGGGTTCCCACTCCTTTTGCACGAACTCCTTCAGCGTGCATGCAGGGCGTGGGCGTTGGTTCCCGCTGTTCAAAACACGAAGCCGCTCTGAGAGAGCATGCATTGCGAGACGGCGCGTGGCGAGTTCTGCGACTGTACCGATCACCATCGACCGGCGCACCCTCGCTGCTGTTCCGTCTGTGTGAATGACATCATCCCACCAGCGGGCAACCCAAACTTTCTCTCGTTTGCCGCGCTTGAAGAGCGAACCTCGTTGATACCGTCTGCGGACCATCGTTCCTCCTTCGATGGTTCGCCTGGCTTGTTCTGTGTCGCTTCTCAGTGTAGTAGGCACGTCAAGCGGCCTCGCGGCTGATTTGGTGGCGAGCGACCCATGCCAAAACTTCATTTCGATCGAAACGCCAGTATTTTCCGAGGCGATATCCGGGCAATTTTTCGAGCGAGCGTTTGCGTAAACGCCCGTACACCCAGGACACGGGCACTTGCAGCAATTCGGCGACTTGACGGACGGTGAGCAATTCGTGCTGCTCAGACACAGTTGTCATGGCGACTCCTTTGGCGGCATTTGCTATGAAAGAATGAATTCCGAACAGGCGTGATTAGGAAAACTTGGGCAAGACTCGCTAGCGGCTACTTCTTCGACAGACCCCTCGGATTCGGTGCGCGATTGTGACTGGTTCTATTCTTCCTCCCTGTGGTCCCCTGACTCCGACGGCTTCCACGTCGCTAGATATTCTTGAAACTCGGCGTCCTTGTTGAACAGCCGTTCGAGAGTGGCACTTACGACGTATGAGGCGTTCGCATGAATGAATTCGGCGTAGCGCGTCAACCGGAACTTCAAATCCTGCGAGACGCGGAGTTGCAGGGTTTCATTCTTGGGTTGAACGGGCGGTGCTTTAAGGATCGGCATACGATGCTCCTTTCGGTCTGTGAGACGTCAGTCTTGTAATACGGGCGGGATGAGCCTTCTATGTAGCTATAGCCGCAAACCCGAAGAAAGTGCTCAAACAAAAAGTGCTCACAAAAAGTACAAGATTCTCGGGGCGAGGGATGTAACGATTCGTGCCATACGGTTCTTGGAAGGCCGTGCGGGTCCGGCTCGGGAACTTTGCCCTCTACTTATACTAATGGGCGAGAAGTCGAAAAAAGTCCGCACCTCAATGGAAATATTTTTGTTGGAGTGGACGGAAGCTGACGCGAGGCCCCCTCTATACATACTAATGGGCAAGAAGCGACCAAAACATTTCAAAGAAAAATCTTTCATCCAAGCGACCACAGGGGGAGGACACGCGGATGAGCCTCCGTCTATTCCGTCGCTTGTCAGGCGGCGATTTACCATCGAAAAGGACCCGCATTTTGCGCCGTGAAACATTGGCGCTGCAAGGACAGGTGTATTGGTGCTGCGATCTGACTCAAAAGAATCAGTGATTTGGGCTCATGTTGCTGAGGCAAAGTGGCGTGGCTTCGACCATGCGGATTCGTGAGCGAAAAAGCATTACGAGATGGACCTTGAAGAGCCATGAAAAAATTAAGCGAAAACTAATCGAGAAGTACCCCGGAGCACGTACACCAAAGGCTTGCTTGTTAGGTAAGGTTTTGCGGTTTCAATTTGGCCGTATGAGTTTGCCAGTCGATCCGCGCACTGCCGGGCCACTCTGAGGGTCCGGTATGCCTCTACTACGCGCTGCACGATTTGATCGTGCAGCGCATGACCGTGGACGAACTACGCGGCGCATGACGGGTAGCGTTTGGGCGGTAGCGACCCCCTGCAATACATTTGGGCGGCAGATTCGCCCAAAATAGGGGGTCGCTACCGCCCAAACGAGGGCTTCCGTCCGCGGTCTTTTTTCAGACCTCGTCTCGCGGATTTGCTTCGCGCCTCGGGGCTTATCATGGGCATATGGGTGAACGCGAGGCACTTATTTGAGGGTAAACACTGCGAATATTCCTGTGTTCACCCTTTCAGCGAGCTGAACCAGCATCTGAACGGGGTGCTGAACCGGCACTTTTCCTCCCCGTTCAGTCAAAGAGATGGAGGAGCGTTGGAAGAAAGCAGGCTTCTGGGGAGGCTCGATTGAGCCAATTGCTGACTCCGTGGCTCACAGGTAAGATGCTTTTAACTTGGACTGACTCGGATTCTGAGCCGCGAGCGCGAAATTGTTCGACTTCTTCAGGACCTCCGACTGGTCTCTCGATAAGCTCACACCGCCATGGGGCAGTGAAGTCTCAATCTACGTGTATCTTCGCGACAATCCGAAGGCCACGGAACTTCCCGATGCTCCCCGACCAAGGAAACCGAATGAGTTGAGCTGGAGTTCGGGGGCACTCGACGGTGTGTTCGGTCACCACATGGCCTCGCCGAAGCCGGAGGAAATCACTCGCCGGATTCAGAAACTGCTGAACTCGCTCAAACGATTAGTGCAAGATGCCACTGATACGAACCTCAAATCGCTCTACGACGCGGTCGTCGAAGAATCAATTCTTCCAATCGCGGACGCATTCCAGTCAGAACTGTCGAAGATTTTACTTGCGCATAAACCGAAAATTGCGCAGGTCGGGAGATACTTCGCCGCCGAAGGAGACCGGAGAGAGGCAACTAAGTTTGGGCTTTTATTGCTGGAAGTGAGTGGGAGCCGAACTGACGCACCTCTCTTGGAAACACTCGCGCTGAATGACGAATTCACTTTGTTCGCGGCCCTCGCGCTAGCCCATGTCACGGGTGATCGCGAGGGGGCATTGTGGAACATCGCGAAACGAGTTCGCGGTTGGGGGCGCATACAGGTTGTGGAGCGGCTAAGCGGAACACGTAATCAGGAGATTCAGGCGTGGATGCTGCGCGAAGGCTTTCGTAATGATGTGATGGACGGTTACCTCGCTCGAATCTGTGCGCGAACCGGAAACCTCCACCGAGCGTTGGACAGCTCTGAAATTGACCGGCCACTGCTCGATGGGGCTGCTGGAATCGTTCGAGCTCTGATCGAAGGTGGTGCAGCGGACTCTATAGATGATTACGAGTACGCCCCCCTCGTAATTCAGCGCTACATTGGCCACGTGCTTAGAGCCGATGATCTCAATTTGGAACATTTTCTTTGTGTTTCAGAAACCCTTGATTTTCTCTCTGCTGAACAAGGGTGGGAATCGCGCCATTCAAAGGAATGGACCAAAGACGTCAGAGATCAGCTTGGTGGTCAGTGTCGTGAGATCATCGGTTGGGAAGTGTGGAGGAGCAAAGTTGCCACAGGGTTGAGGTCTGAAGATCCGATGGTCTTCTTTCGGGCAGATCTCGCGGCAGCTAAGTTGAAAATTGACACTCGCGATTTGCATTTTTCGAAGGTGCGCTCTGCTCCCCTTACCTCGGGTTCGTGGTACAGACTTCTACAACAAACGGATGAGAATCAAATCGACGAAGTCATCGCCTTCGCGCTGAGCGTTCTTCCGCTGGAAAAGATCGCGACAGGCCCGGATAACCATCTCGGATTAGGACCAGGGTACGAAGCGCACGGCGCTCTCGACTGGCTACTGCAAGACCTGAAACGCTTCCCAGGGCGCGGATGGGAACTCATCAGAACCGGATTGCGAAGCCCGGTCGTCAGGAATCGGAATATGGCCTTACAAGCCTTCTTAGCTGGGCCGCGTGATCAATGGCCCGCAGAAGCACTCGGGGTGCTTAAGGTGGCCGCACACGCGGAGCCCGACAAGGGTCTTCGCGAGCAAATCGAAAAGGCGATCCGTTCAAATTGACGATGAATGATATGACAAAGCGCTTTAAAAGCCGCCCGCTTGCAATTGATGCCAATGCAAAAAGCGTTTCTCGCGCGGAGCCTGCATTCACTGCAAAGCCCGAAGGTGCGCCCGTCTATCATGGGTTTCAGGTGCTAGAAGATGTCGTCGTGGATGGCTTCCAGTTTGGCAAGATTACCGATTTCGAAGCCGAGCCCTCGCAAGGGGGAGACGCATTTGTCGTCGCGCCGGACGATAGTCGCGCGGTCCTGGTATGGGAGGTCACAGGCAAGGTGTCTATGACAGAGATCAGCCCACTCGAGCCGGGCCGCTGGGGTGTTTGGGCTGTTTCGTTTCCTAATCCGATGAATAGCCGCGAAAACGTGCGCCGCAATCTGGAACTCATCCTTCCAACTCTCAAACAGAGGTGGGAGGAATGGCGCGAGAAGTTCCGAGCTTAGAGACGGCGCATCTGGGAACAATCTGAGACGCCGTGGTGTCATCTTTGACAGATGAATCGTCGAGCGCGAATTCAATGGACCGTGGCCTTGGGCTCGCTACTAGTGATTGCCTGCGTTGGTGTGTGGATTCTGCACTGGAGGGCTGAGGAATATGCCGTCTACAACGCAGCCATTCGGGAGGCGTTCAGCGGAGACGGTGTCTCTTACTCTGTAATCCTTGACCGCACGGAGCCTGAAGGCCATTTCGGTATTTCCACTTTCCATTCGAAGAAACTGGGCTTGCCTCTCACCATGAGAGCGGACTACGCCGCCAAGAACCTTTTTCGGTTTCATATCGCGCCGAGATTCGATCTTCCTAACCCATTCAAAATGGTCCGCCAGGACGAACTAGAGAACGTTTTCGGTCCCGACAAAGCAAATTCTCCGAATTCAAACGAACTCAAGGCTCTGCTTCGAAACAGTTGGGGCGTTATTACCCTTTCACGCGTCGGGTTTGATCTTGGCAGAAAGCACGCGATTGTTTACGCGCAGTTGACCTACTGCGGCCTGTGCGGGGAAGGAACGTACCTATACCTTGCGAAGGAAGGCGGTGTTTGGCACGTCGTTGGGCGCGCCGGAACTTGGATTTCCTAGGCCGATTGGGGCCACGTTCAGCTATCCCTTTCGTATTGATTTCCGACATAATCTGATCCGTATGGCCCGCGAAGGCTACTTCCGTTTCAGATGGACTGGAGTGGTCATCGGTCTCTTCTTCTGCCTATCAGGGGCGCTCGCTATCCTGCTGCTTTTGTTGGGAACACCGAGCTTCTGGTACTTTCCCTGCGCTGTCCTTTGGACTGGTTTCGGAATCACCTGGACGATTCGACCGTCGCTGGCGGCGGGGTTGAGCGTCTTCCCAGTGCTGGGAATCGCCATCATGTTGTTGCAAGCTCTGCCGAACTTTTGGCGCGCGGATGTCCTGTATCGTGTTCTTATCCTCTGTGTTCTCGCTGCGTTGGCTTTGATCGCGGCGACTTTTCGAAAACCGGAAGCTCGAAGGCTCGTTCCGCTCCTGATCTCCCTCAGTCTGGTTTTGGCGGCATTCCTTGTGGATCGAGCATTCACAAACAAAGTGGCGATCCACACCTACTCGATGAGTTGGTCAACGAACGGATCGGCCCCATGGGGGAGCGTTGAAAGAGATGAAAGGGGTCAGACGCCTGTCGTTGTCTACCGAAGCGTTGGTGGAGGTTACTGCTACGATGCGATATTTTCTCCCGAGCTCAAGGGCAAATTGTCTGACTCGAACAGACCCGTCGTCACAGTGGAATACAATGTGTTTAGCGATTTTGGCCGTGAACGGGGCTACAACATACGCTCAGTCGACGGCCTCGTTTTCAATGAAGGCTCGCGGCCAGTGCGATCTAGCGATGGCTACGGCGGATATATCATGAACGGTCCGAACTCCAACTGCCAGCGATAGAGGACAAATATGGCGATCCCTGACTTTCAAACTATCATGCTTCCCCTGCTCAAGATGGCGTCCGACGGTCGAGAGCATTCCGTTCGGGAGGCCCGTGAGGCTCTGGCCAGCGAGTTTGAACTAACCGACGAAGAAAAAAAGACGCTTCTTCCAAGTGGGCGTCAGGCGGTTTTCGACAATCGGGTCGCGTGGGCCAAAACATACCTACAGCAAGCCGCCCTGCTTCATGCCCCTCGGCGCGGCTGCTTCCGAATTTCCGATCGCGGCCGCTCGATATTGGAAAGCCATCCAACTCGAATCGGCATCAAGGATTTGGAGAACTATCCAGAGTTCCTCGAATTCCGAACTTCAAGGCGGGACCATGAGGAGGCTTCTCCCGCAGCTGAGGAAACCGGTCAGACTCCCGAAGAGATGCTGGAACTTGCATATCAAAAGCTTAGGGAGGATATGATTTCCGACCTGCTAGGTCGGGTAAAGCAATGTTCCTCGAAATTCTTCGAAGGGCTGGTTGTCGAGCTCCTCTTGAAAATGGGCTATGGCGGGTCCCGCAAGGAGGCAGGTGAAGCAGTCGGCATGAGTGGAGACGAGGGTATCGACGGTATCATCAACGAGGACAGGCTGGGGCTCGATACAATCTACTTGCAGGCTAAAAGATGGGATGGGACTGTCGGGAGACCGGAAATTCAAAAGTTCGTCGGTGCGCTACACGGAAAGCGAGCACGGAAAGGCGTTTTCATTACCACAGGGACGTTTTCGGCTGATGCGATCGACTATGTTGCGAAGATCGATCCAAAGGTTGTCTTGATCGATGGTCGCCAACTTACGGCCTTGATGATTGATTTCAACGTTGGTGTGAGCACCGCAACCGCTTACGAACTGAAGAAAATCGACTCCGATTATTTCGTCGAGGAATAATCGTATTGACCCGAGACGTTGGTAAGCACCGCGAGAGCCAACCGTCGTGTGGAACGATATTGGGGATTATTCAGGCGATTCCTAGAATCCAGCCTTCAATTGCGGCGGCTTTGCGTTCTTGCTCGGTCAGGCTTGGGCTTAGAAACCGTGCAAGGCTGCCGTCTTGGTCGCTGCGGCGCAACCATTCAGCTGTGGCATAGGCGTCCTGTTGGTGAGAGTCTCGACCATCGCGCGTGAAGCTGTGGCTCCATAGCGCGGGATAAACTTCGACGACTGCTGATTTGCCTGGCGGCACTGTCCAGCCATCGAACGGCCAGAAATGCACGCGAGTTCCCACGTGCGTGCGGAGAAAGCGCAGCCACGGAATCCCTGCGTGTGTGGATTTGGCGACGGAGCCGGGCACGTCGAAGTGAAATACGGATTTCGCGCCCGCGCGCGTTTCCGTAACTCGCCTCCAGCGAGAGTTACCGCAACGGGCGGCACCGTTTCCGCACTCGCCTTCACGAACGAAATCGACGTAAGTGTTCGGCTCGTCTGTCGGCCAGTGCTTTTGAAAATCGTCCAAGAAAGCCGGCCAATCGTGGGGAATGTCGTACTTCTCGAAATATTTCAACGGGAAGGAAAACCCGTGGTCAATGCCCACCAACGTGGCGATGGGCTCGGATAGGCGTTCGACGAGCCAATGAGCAATCTGCTTGCGACTCGAGTACCAGCGAGGGCTGGGAGGCGGCGCGACTTCGTGCGGCTCGTTCGCGCGATCTGCCATGTACACGCGGAGGCCCTTCAGGCTGGACTCGCACGTCTCAGCCCCGGAGTAGTCAATCCCGATGTATCTCTCAAATGCCGCAGTCATATTTTCCTCAGAACCTAAGTCAGACCGTGTCGGGCCAACGATTATTGCAGATATGCCCTTCCTGAACGTCGGGAGCCGTATTGAACCAGTCGCTAACGAAACGCCGCATCTTTAACGCTTGCTCATCCGCAATCCGTTCTGCAGCGGGGTCATAGTCACTAAGATCGCTTACCAGGTGCGCAACATCCCCGTGGGCAATTTTGTTTCGAATCTCGACGAAGGCAATTGGTTTTTGTACATCGAGGTCTTCGCCCGATGAGAGCAAAGCATTTGATGGCAGACCGCGATCGCGCGCAAGCCGCAACGTCCGATTGTTTAGGTATGCCCATCCGTCTGAGCTCTTGAAATTGGGGAGCGTTCTGAGACGTCGGTCGCGGTTTAAGATGATCTCCACAGCGGTGGATGCCATTGCGATACAGGCCAGAAATCGTCTTTCGTGAAAGCAATGCGTGGCCTCTCTCGTGTATGAAAACACGTCTATCGGATATCTGTCGGGGCAATGTCGGAACAGTCCCCAATTGCTGCTCATCCAAGGTTTCTTTTCATCTGGAGCGTCGATGTCGCTCATCGGGCCTGTCCTCCTGCGCGTCGCACAATCCGCAGCAACGATATCGCATTTTGCAATCTTGCGAGTTTCGCAAGGCAGGCGGTTATCGTGCCTCAGGGCTGTGATTGATGCGGCATAACGCTATCGCTCAGAATATGGCATAATATGAGCGATAGAAATATGCTCTATCGCTCATGACTTGGAACTGGCAAAAAGCGGATTGGCCCAACTTCCGTTGGGATCGCGCGCGGCTGGAGGCTGCCGAGAAGCAGTTTCTGGTTGGCGGCGGTATGTTCGTCGGCACCGTTCGACACCTGGGGAAGGACGAACGCGACCAGCTCACCATCGAGGCGATGAGCAAGGAAGCGGTGACGACTTCCGAAATCGAAGGCGAAATACTGGATCGCGCGAGCGTGCAGTCCTCACTCCGCAAACAGCTAGGCATTGCCACAGGTGAACGGCGGGTCCGGCCTGCGGAGCGCGGGATTGCGGAGATGATGGTTGACCTATATCGGTCTTTTGCTGAGCCGCTCTCCGAAGAGACGCTGTTTCGCTGGCATCGCATGGTCATGAGCGGCAGCCGCAATCTGAGGGATGTCGGACGCTACCGAACGGGCGCGGAGCCAATGCAAGTGGTTTCTGGCTCCGTTCACGAACCAAAGGTTCATTTCGAAGCGCCGCCGTCGTCGCGCGTGCCATCGGAAATGAAACGATTCATCGCCTGGTTTGTTCAAACTGATCCGGGTGGCGAAAAGGCTTTGCCGGCGCTATCGCGGGCCGGAATCGCTCACCTGTACTTTGAGAGCATCCATCCGTTTGAGGACGGCAATGGGCGCATCGGACGCGCCATCGCGGAAAAGGCATTGGCGCAGAGTCTCGGCCAGCCGACGCTCACGGCGCTGGCGGCAACGATTCTTGCGCGCCGCAAGAGCTATTACGAAGCGCTCGAAGCGGCGAACAAAGGAAATGAGATCACGAGCTGGCTGATGTGGTTCGCTGGCGTCGCCATCGAAGCGCAGCGCCGAACCATCGCGCTCGTCGAATTTCTGATCGACAAAACGAAACTGCTGGATCGGCTGAAAAGCCGACTCAATGCGCGACAGGAAAAGGCATTGTTGCGCATGTTCCGGGAGGGCCCTGAAGGTTTCAAAGGTGGCCTCTCAGCCGGAAAGTACAGCACGATAACCGGAGCCTCGCCAGCAACCACGACGCGCGACCTAGCCGACTTAGTTGAGAAAGGCGCATTGGTTCGCGAAGGCGAGCGCCGCTACGCCCGCTATCGCTTAAGTGTTCCCGCGCGCCCGGTCCGACACGTGGTTCTCACCGACCATGGCGAGTTGGCGGAACAGTGAGTCGGCTATAGGCGGGGATCGACCGGTTCGCTTTCAAGGGCGAGCACACCGAAGACACACTCGTGCACGCGGCAAAGCGGTTCTTGTCGGACGAATCGCTCTATCCCTTCGATGCCTAGAGCGAACTCTCTCAGGGCTAGTGACCGTTTTGTCGAAACAGACCGGTTGCGGAGACGCTCCAAATTCTCTGGCAGTAAGTATTCGGGGCCATAGATGATCCTGAGATACTCTGGCCCCCGGCACTTGACTGCAGGCTGCGTCAGGCCGCGCCGACCCCGCACAATGAATTCCAGCGGCTTAAGTACCATTCCCTCGCCGCCTCGACTCGTGAGGTCTTCCCACCAACGAGTGGCCTGCTCAACGCTCTCAGTGTTCGTTACATCGACCTGCTTGTAAGGGGTGTCAAGCAGGAGCCCATCGCCGGCACGACACAGCTCGGCGAGCTTTTCCATGTGCCACACGTGATCCCGTTGAACATGCACCTGCCCTTCCGTCGCGAGCAAATGAAAAGGCGCAAGCTTCAGGTCGTTCACCGACTCAACTTGCCAGCAGTAGCGGCGATACGAGTCTACGTAACGATTCGCGGCTTCGAGGCGTTGCCGGTATCGTTCGACGAGAGGCAGCGCGCCGCCATTCTTGGATGCAAGTCCATCTAGCACAGCGACAGTTTCCGATAACGACGCCTGAGCGGCTGCCCCTACAGCGGCATATTGCTGCCGCAACAATTCTTGCGCCTTGGCAGACCACGGCATCAACTCTGCATCGAGGCAAATCCAATCGCTCTTGAATTGTTCCCAGAATCCGGCCGCACCGACAGCGCCGTGCACCTTTTGGAGGAACGCCTTCTCAATTTTCGGGTCGTCGAAAAATCGTCGGCCCGTGCGCGTATAGCAAATGCCGATTTCCTCTCCAACGACACCAAAACGTCGCCGGGCAGCGTCTTCATCGCGACACACAATGACGACAGCCCGCGAGCCCATGTGCTTTTCTTCGCACACTACGCGCGGCACTCCCTCCCGTCGGAAATAGCCGAAAGCTTCTGCCGGATGTTCGAGGAGTCCCGGCTGCGAGGTCGTTTCTGTGGGCGACATCGTAGGCGGGAGATAGATGAGCCATTTCGGGTTCGCAGCGAATCGGCTCATGACTTCCAGCGCCGCCAACGCGTTCTCTTCTCTCACCGTCACATTGTGATGCAGACGCGTCGTGACAATGCGTTTCCCGATTACGTCGTCGATATCCAGCAAGTCGTCGTGAATCTGCTGAGAAGTGAGCGCCGGAGCAGGCTCTGCCGATGCGACAAGGGGTCTCGCCGGCTGAGCATACGTAGCCCGCGCTGGCACGGATACGAGTTCCTTCTCCGGGTAGCGCAATGCAGTCAGACTTCCTCCAAACACACAACCTGTATCGATGTTAATCGTTCGATTTAACCAATCAGGCTGCGGTACTGGAGTATGGCCGTAGACGACCATTGCCCTACCGTGATACTCAGCGGCCCAGTTGTAGCGGACAGGCAGACCAAATTCGTCTGTCTCACCCGTGGTTTCGCCGTACAGAGCAAACTCGCGCACTTTGCCCGAACCACGGCCCTGCATTTCTTCTCTCATTCCGGCGTGCGCAACTGCCAGTTTCCCGTCATCCAGAACGTAGTGGCTAACGAGATCGTCTATAAATTTCATCGTTTTGCCACGGAATTCCGGCGTTTCCTTATCGAGCTGCCCTAGCGAATCAGCAAGTCCGTGCGTGAGTTGCACGTCCTTCCCACGTAATTTCCGCATCAGCTTGATATCGTGATTGCCGGGAACGCACAGCGCCGTCCCCGCCTCCACCATGTTCATTACCAAGCGGAGTACGTCAGGAATCTTTGGGCCACGATCCACCAAGTCGCCGAGGAAAACTACTTTGCGGCCTTCTGGCGGCTTGACCGAATACTTTGGCGATGTGTCGCCGTTAGCCTGCGCCTCGACGGAATAGCCAAGCTGCTTGAGCAGATCGAGAAGTTCATCGAAACAGCCGTGTACATCGCCGATGATGTCAAAAGGCCCACGTTCGTGTTTCAGGTTGTTCCAAAGCGGCTCGCGGACGATCTCTGCAGCATCAATCTCCTCGGGCGACCGCAGGATATGCACGTGCCTGAAGCCTTCTCGTTCAAGCAAGCGAAGTGCGTTACGCAACTGGCGGCTCTGTTGCCGAATGACGTGCGGCCCAAAATCGCGGTCAGGCCGATTGCGATTCCGCTCTTGGCATAGCTTCTCCGGGAGATCGAAGACAATCGCGCCTGGAATGCAGTGGAACTGCCGCGCCAGAGCAACGATTGGCTTCCGTGCTTCTGGCTGAACGTTCGTCGCGTCGATTACGACCAGCTTCCCGGCCGCAAGCCGCTTGGCCGCGATGAAGTGAAGAACTTCAAACGCGTCATTTGTCGCCGCTTGGCTATTTTCGTCGTCCGACACAAGTCCACGGCAGAAGTCAGAAGACAGTATTTCCGTTGCCCGAAAATGCTTTCGCGCAAAAGTCGACTTGCCCGACCCCGAAGGGCCCACAAGAGCGACAACTGCGAGTTCTGGAATCGTCAGTTCCATTGACGAACAAAAATCCCCATCTGTGTAGGACTGCCCAGCGTCGGGTCTTCAGGTCCGATTGGCAAGAAACGAACGGAATAGCCAAATCGGTCAGCTATGCTGCCTGCCCACGATTGAAATTCATTTCGCGTCCACTCGAAACGATGATCCTTGTGCCGCATCTTGCCAGCCGGTAAGGTTTCAAACTTGACGTTGTACTCGACATTTGGCGTCGTCACGATGACTGTCTGAGGACGGGCGAATTCAAAGAGAACACGCTCGAACGCCGCGAGGCGCGGCGGGTCTTGGTGCTCGATGACTTCGACGACGGTTGCAGCGTCGTAACCGGCGAGGCGTTTGTCCCGGTAGGTCAGCGATCCATGAATCAGGCGGATACGCTCTTTCTGCATTCTCGGCAAATCCTCAAGACGCAGTTTCTGTGATGCAATCTCCAACGCGCGGTGCGACACATCCATGCCGACGATTTCCGCAAAGGCTTTGTCCCTCAAAAGCTCTCGGAGAAGCCGACCTTCGCCGCAACCAAGGTCGAGAACACGCGTCGCAGCGCCGCTGCGAAGCGCTGCCATTACTGCTCCCATACGCTGTTCGGCCAGACTGATTGGCTTCTCAATAGCCTCTTCTTCCCGTGCATGAGTTTCGGCCACTTCGTCCGCTGCAGGCTCTTCGTCTCCAATAAGGCGGCTTAGTGCCTCGCGGGCCAAGCGCTTTTGGTGCTTCAAGTACCGATTGGCAATCAACTCGCGCTCGGGATGCTCTCGAAGCCAGCCCTCGCCGTGGCGCAGGAGCTTTTCTACCTCCGCGTCCCCAACCCAGTAATGCTTGTCGTCATCCAAGACGGGAATCAGGACGTAGAGATGCGTTAGCAAGTCACTTAACCGAACTGCGGCCTTGAGCGTGACTGTGAAATACGGGCTTTCTCCCCATTCAGGGAATTTCTCGTCGAGCGGGTGATGCTTTGCGGTGACTTCGTAGCCCAACGGCTCGAACAATCGGCGCAACAAAACTTCTCCGCCGCGACAAGGCAACACGGAAATCAGTACTTCCAACGGCAGCGGTGTCTCAGCCAGTTCCTGCCGCTCCTTGCTTCTTCCAGTCATCGCTGTCCCAAAGGTGCGTGCGATGGCGACACTTAGAAAAGATGACGCGGCATAGGGTCGGTCATTTACGTACTCTTCTAGGGCGTGCGCCTCGCCGCTCGGCCCACGTCGGTTCCGCACGAGTCCGATGGAATCAATCTCCAGTAGCAGGGCGGCAGTGCAGCGGTCAGTCGTGGTCTCGGGATAGAAAACGTGAGCTTTACCGAAGACCTGTTCGAACGAATGGACGCGAAACGGACTCTTATGGAGCAAATAGCCGAGGTCCGTCGCGGGTTTGTGCGTCGTCGTTAAGCTTAACAGCATAGGAGAAGTGCCTATTCTCGCAAACTTGCGACTGATTGACCGCGATTAATTCGGCGAGCCGAGTTTTTGTAATCGGCCCAGGTAGGGAGTCAACGGATGCGGTTGCAGATTCGATTTGGGTCCAACTTGGGTCCAAGTTTTTTGAGTCCAAGTTGGGTCCGTTAGGTGCCAAATTAGATGAAAAACCGGGTACTAGGACACAAAACAAAGCCAAGCGAACCAATCAGATAGATTTTCTTATGTCGCTTTGCAAGCAGGGGGTCAGGGGTTCGAGCCCCCCCACGTCCACCAACCCATCCATTCGGCGCCGACTCCTTGCTATTGCGCGGGCCCTTCACTCCGGAAGCGTTTCGCCGGCTTGTTCCCGCATCATGTATTCGGCGTACCACTCCTGCCAGTTCGGGTCGGATGCGCCGGTGCGATTTTCGTGCACGCCGTGTGCGACGGTGGCGCGCCGCAGCGCGCTGGCCAAGTCGTTCGCGGAAGCAAAGCTCGTTGCGGCCGGGTCGATGCGGCCAGGCGGTCGCGAGGTGATCTCCTGAAACAGCCATCCATTCCCA
>Ga0335085_10008580_pt1 | contig 15579 bp, 12 predicted proteins | sample Lox_Sample_45_FD_206712 | JGI IMG/M metagenome (GOLD analysis project Ga0335085, IMG submission 206712) | Soil microbial communities from Loxahatchee National Wildlife Refuge, Florida, United States - Lox_Sample_4.5 | ecosystem: Environmental > Terrestrial > Soil > Wetlands | place: USA...
CCACTCCGATACCGCTGGCAATCGGCGGTGCCGCGCCGGCGCGGGCTGTGACAGGCGCGCACGGGTCGGGCGCTTTCTCCCTTTGGGACTACCTGCGTATTTTGCGCAGGAACAAACTTGCGGTGGCGGGAGGCGTCATCCTGGGGGCTCTTGGCGGATTCGTTTTCGTTCTGCTCCAGAAGCCCATTTACCAGGCCACTACGACGATTGAGCTTCAGGGCGTAAACGAGGCCTTCATGAATATGGCTTCGGTTGATCCGATGGCGGGTACGGGAAACTATTCTTCAAACCAGGCCAACATCAATACGCAACTCCGGATCATCGAGAGCGCCTCGGTGCGATCGCCTGTCATGGAAAGGCTGCAGCGGGAAACCACCCCCGTGGTTCCACCAACCCCGACTGTCATCGACAAGCTCAGGCAACGGATTCGCCGAACTCCGATGGATCCGCTTCAGGAGATGAAATCGGGCCTGAGCAGAGCCGCCGGTTCGCTGAAGGCGCGGTCCATATTAGGAACCAGGATTATCGCGATCAGCTGCGATTCCACGGTGCCGGACATCGCTGCGAATTTCGCCAACACAATCGCAACCGAATACATTGCACAGAGCACCCAGTTGCGGTCAACAAGCACCCAGCGAACGTCGCAATGGCTCGAGAGCCAGCTGGAAGAAACGAAAGTGAAACTCGAGCAGGCCGATGGCCGCCTGCAGGATTTTGTCAAAAAGTCCGGCGTCACTTTTGTGGGCGATCAGGACACGCTGGCAAACAGCAAATTGCGGCAATTACAATCGGACCTCGCTGCGATACAGACGGACCGGATTGCCAAACAAAGCAAATTCGAGATGCTGAAGTCGGCGCCGCCCGACTCGATCCCCGACGTTATCGACGACACTAACCTGCGCGATTACCAGAGCAAGCTCGCCGACCTGCAGCGCCAGATGTCCCAGGCGCAGGCGACTCTCACGGCCGCACACCCCAAAGTAAAGCAGCTTCAGGACCAGATCAATGTCGTCGAAGCCGCTCTCCGGCGGGAGCGCGCCAATGTGATGCAGCGCATCGAGAACGAATATCTGGAATCGCAAAGACGCGAAAACCTGCTTGTTACTGCATACCGCGGACAGGCTGCGGCAGTGGCCGGACAGGCGGACAAAGCAGCAGAGTACGCCATGCTCAAGCGCGAAGTTGACATTTACCAGCAGACGCTCAACACGATGCTGCAGCAGGTCAACCAGGCTTCGGTGGTATCCGCTGTGCCGGCGAATAATATCCGGGTGGTGGACGCGGCTACGGCTCCGGGCCTTCCTTATAAGCCCGACGCTCTTTATTCCATGAGTCTGGGATCCGGAATCGGACTGGCCCTCGGCTTCGGTTTACTTCTGCTGCGCGACAGTGCACTCAAGAGGAAAGCGAGCCGCAGATTCGGTAATCCTGGATCGGCCTCGTCTTTACTGTCTGTTCCTGAGCTGGGTGTAATCCCGTCAGCCAGTTTTGCGATGCGGCCCATCGCCAGTTCCAAGTGGAGACTCGGTTTACTCTCGGGTCCGACAGTACCCGACACAAACAGCCTGGCTCTCAGCACCTGGGACAGGCCTTCGCTCATGGCGGAGTCATTCCGGCTCACCTTTACGTCCCTGGCGCTGATGCATCGTAATGGCGCCAATCCCCGAATGCTTGTGATCACCAGCCCCGGCGCCGGCGAAGGTAAAACAACGGTCACCAGCAACATTGCGGCTGCCATGGCGGAATCGGGCCGCAGAGTGCTCACGGTGGATCTGGATCTGCGGCGTCCGCAGCTGCACACGGTTTTCGGTGTTCCCAATTTACAGGGGTTTGCGGAACTCGTTCGTCCCACCGATCCGATCGATATATCGAATGCCGAGAGCCTGGTTCAGGCGACCGAAATTCCCAGAGTGTTCGTGCTGCCCAGCGGCGCAGTTGGCTCGACCGAGATCAGCGAATTGCTTCACTCCCCGCGCGTGCTGCAGTTATTCAAGCATCTGAAACGCAACTTCGATATGGTGCTGATCGATACTCCGCCCATGCTCCGGTTCTCCGAATCTCGCCTGGTGGCAAGCTTCGCCGACGGAGCGATCATGGTTTTGCGCTCCGGCGTGACAGACAGGGATAGCGCGATCATCGCGCTCGATCAGCTGGGCAGAGACGGGATTCCCGTTCTCGGGACGATCCTCAATGACTGGAACCCGAAGGACACCGATGACATTCCGTATGCTTCGTACTACGACAGGTACGTGAAAACCAGCGATAAGGACAAAGCCTGAATGTGCGGCATAGCCGGACTTGCACGGACGGGCGGGCTCGCGCCGGACGATGCCAACTCAGTCACCCGGATGCTGAACGCTGAGATTCGGCGTGGTCCGGATGGCGAGGGCTTGTGGTGCGGCCCTGACGTCGCGCTGGGACACAGACGCCTGTCGATCATCGATCTTTCAGCCGCCGGGACTCAGCCGATGGCGAACGAAGACGGGTCGGTCCGGGTAACATTCAACGGAGAAATTTACAATTACCGCGAGCTTCACGCGGACCTGGCCGGCGCGGGACACATCTTCAGGTCGCAGACAGATACCGAAGTGATTGTGCATGGCTACGAGCAATGGGGCATCGAAGGCCTGCTCGGGCGCTTGCGCGGAATGTTCGCCTTCGGGCTTTATGATATGCGGCGCGGGCTGATTCTGGCACGGGATCGCCTGGGAATTAAACCCCTCTACTATGCAGAAAAATCCGGGCTGGTAGTTTTCGCCTCCGAAGTACGGGCGCTGTTGCAAAGCGGTCAGATACCTGCGGACCGCGATCGCAAAGCGATGACAGGGTTCCTCATGTTGGGGGCGGTTCCCCAGCCGCGTACCATCATCAAAGGTGTCAGATGCCTGCCACCGGGAAGCTGGGTTGAGTGCAGCAGTGACTCTGTAGTTGAACGCCGTTACTGGGACCTGCGGGAAACCGTTTCCACACAAACGACTGAATCGGATGATCAGCTTGGACTGATCCTTAATGACGTCGTGAAGCGGCATCTGATCAGCGACGTTCCTCTGGGTGTGTTCCTCAGCGGCGGCGTCGATTCGGCAGCATTGGTCGCGCTCACCAGCCGGGTCCGGGAGCAACATGGCACGACACTGTCGACCTTAACTGTCGTGTTCGATGAGCACCAGTACAGCGAGGCCAGTCCGGCCGCTGCAATTGCACGCCGGTTCAATACCGATCACAGAGAGATTCGGGTCACGAGCGCTGATTTCCACAACGAACTGCCGAAGTTTCTTGCAGCCATGGACCAGCCCACCAACGACGGCGTGAATTCGTGGTTCGTCAGCAAGGCAGCTCGCGAAGCGGGCCTGACGGTAGTGCTGTCCGGTCTCGGTGGCGATGAAGTGTTCTGGGGCTACAAGCATTATCGGCGCCTGGCGAACGGTTTCTGGATCGGAAGGTGCCCGGGAGCCATCAGGGACCTGCTGGCGGGCGGCGCATGCGCCTGGGGAAGGCTGCGGGGCAGAGAAAACTGGATGCGCGCAGGATGGCTGCGCGACGGGTTCACCAGCGACCGAATGTATCTTATGATGCGCGGATTTTTTGCGCCGGAACAGATCGAGCGGCTGATGGATGCCACCCCGGCTGAACTGAAGGAAGCGGTCGAGGAGACCTTCGGGCTGCTTGCGGCGGATAAACAGCCGAGCCCGGGATCTGTCAATTACCTGGAGATGAAGCGCTATCTGCATGATCAGCTGCTCCGGGATACGGACGTTTTCAGCATGGCGCATTCGATCGAAGCGAGGGTTCCGTTTCTGGATCATGTGTTGGTCGAACGTTTGTGGAATACATCGCCGGAAAAGAAACTTGACGGGCGAGTAAACAAGCCCCTGCTGGTCCGCGCCGTCGCCGATCGGGCAGTTGCGGAAGCCGGTGCACGCCCAAAGCGCGGGTTTACCTTCCCTATGGCGCGGTGGCTGAATGCCTCAGCCGGAGAGATGCTGGAGATTGCCGAATCCGGGTCCCTGGCCCGAGGCGCAGTAAGAGAGTGCTGGAAGGAATTCGCCGCCGGCAGGATGCACTGGTCACGAGCCTGGGCTCTGACAGTGGTTGGGGCAGGCGCGTAGCCTGGCAGAGTCTGCATATCTCATATCCGGCTATGCCAAGGAACGTGAAGTCTTTTGCGCGATTGGTGCACCAGATTGCTGCCCGTCACCGCTGGGTGGCGAAGTCTTACCTTACGGTCTTCCGGCTTGCTAAATGGGCGCCTGACGCCATGTGGAAGAAACGGGTCATTAACAGCCTGCAGTCGGTGTCCTGGCCCGAGCTGGAACTTCGTGCGGCAAAGACTCATCTGACTCCCGCAATAGCAGTCATGCTGGCGCCACACGTCTGCGAGTTCGATTTCGCTGCTCATGTTTGCAGAAGAATGGACTATGAGCCGGAAATAGCGTCCTGGCTGGAGAGCCGAACGTATGATGTCGTGCTGGACATCGGCGCGAATATCGGCATCCATACCTTGTTGTTTGCTCGCATGTGGCCGTCCTCCAGGATCTACTCGTTCGAGCCGGCGCGCACAGCTTATAGCCGTCTGACTGAAAACCTGACGATCAATGGTTGCGCGAATGTGCGCGCGTTTAACTGTGCCGTTGGCGCCGAAAGTGGAATCGTCAGTTTTTACGAACCGGCTGGCCACCTGACAAACGGTAGCCTCGACGGGTCTTTTGCGCGAATTTTCAACTCCCAGGTCGCGGAAAGCAAAGTTTTGTCGATTCGCAGTTCAGATCTGGAGCGGCTGATTCCGCAGGGCAGCAGGGTTCTTATCAAAATTGACGTCGAGGGAGCCGAATCTCTTGTGATTCGGTCAATGCTGGGCCTGCTGCAGAGATTTCAGCCGGATCTTATTGTGGAAGTGCTTCCGGGAACTGACGACGAGCTCAACAGGATACCCGAGCTTCGTGGCTACCGTTTGTTTCATCTGCAGTCAAAGGGACCAGTCGCGCGAGAACGGTTTGTAGCGGGCGAGGGCCGGGATTACGCGCTGGTGCCCATCGCGCATATGAGTCATCACGCACAGAATGATCGTGAAACGGTGCATCAGTCATGAGTTCGCAGGCAGCAACGCCATCTCCGGTTCTTTTTATCCGTCCTTCTAAAGGGCTTCTACGGCTCAACCTGAAAGATGTCTGGGAATACCGGGAGCTTCTGTACTTCCTTGTCTGGCGCGATATTAAAGTGCGCTACAAGCAGACTGCCCTGGGCGCTTTGTGGGCGGTTATTCAGCCGGTTATGACGATGGTTGTCTTCAGCATTTTCTTTCGGAAGGCTGGCCGTCCGGAGACTATTCTCGAAGTTCTTCCTAAAGGCATGAATATCCGGTGTAAAATCCATTGGCTTTGTAAGTATGAGTTTCATAAACTCGTTGTGAGAGGCCAAAAGTTTGTTCAGTCGTTCGCTGCCGACAAAACGCGGGATTTGGCAGTAATGCCGGCGCCGGGGGCTTACTTGTATGAGTGAGCCAAACACCCAGGCATTACCGACTCTGGTTATCCGTCCGTCGAGCGGATTCTTGCGAATAAACCTTAAAGACGTTTGGGCATTTCGCGAACTCCTTTACTTCCTCGTGTGGCGCGACATTAAGGTACGCTACAAGCAGACGGCGCTCGGGGCGGCATGGGCGATCATCCAGCCTGTGATGACGATGTTGGTTTTCAGCGTATTTTTCGGTCGTCTCGCCAAAGTTCCATCCGACGGGATCCCATATCCGGTCTTCGCTTTTGCAGCCTTGTTGCCCTGGCAGTTGTTCGCATTCTCGTTGACGGAATCCAGTAACAGCCTGGTTGGGAGTCAGAATCTGATCACCAAGGTCTACTTTCCGAGACTGGTAATTCCATTGTCTTCGGTTCTCGCGGGCATCGTCGATTTCGCCATTGCGTTTGTTGTGCTCCTCCTGCTGATGCTGTACTACGGAATTCATCCGGGCGCTGCAGTCGTGTGGCTTCCTCTTTTTGTTGTGCTCGCCGTGATTACGGCCCTTTCAGTCGGACTTTGGCTTTCCGCACTGAATGTAAAGTATCGTGACGTACGGTACACGATCCCTTTTCTTACTCAGTTCTGGATGTATGCCACTCCAGTGGCTTATTCAAGCAGCCTGGTTCCCGCAAAGTGGCGCGCGGTGTTCGGACTGAATCCAATGGCGGGGGTTGTCGAGGGATTTCGATGGGCTCTTCTGGGCAACTCAGGGAAGCCGGGAGGGCTCCTGTGGGTATCCGTCGCCGCGGTATTGATCCTGTTGATCGGCGGTTTGCTGTACTTCCGGCGGACGGAAGTGACTTTCGCAGATATCGTTTAAACCTCGATACCAGATGAGTGATCTCGCAATTCAGGCAGAAGGACTCTGCAAGCTCTACCGGCTCGGAGCTCGAGAGCGCTACAGAACCCTGCGCGACAGCCTTACAGATACGCTGAAGGCGCCTTTTCGACGCAGCACGGGCCGAACGACGTCTGAAGCTAATCCGGAAAGCTTCTGGGCGCTGAGTGACATTTCCTTTGCGGTAAAGCACGGGGAGGTGATCGGCGTTATTGGCCGCAACGGAGCGGGCAAGAGCACGCTTTTGAAGATACTCTCGAGGATCACGGAGCCGACTCGCGGCGAGGTGCGCATCCGTGGACGCATTGCTTCGCTGCTTGAAGTAGGAACGGGATTTCATCCTGAACTTTCCGGTCGGGACAATATCTATCTCAACGGCGCGATTCTCGGGATGAAAAGGGCAGAGATTCGCCGCAAGTTTGACGAGATCGTCGAGTTCGCGGAAATCCAGAAATTCATCGATACACCGGTTAAGCATTATTCCAGCGGAATGTATGTTCGGTTGGCATTCGCTGTGGCAGCCCATCTCGAGCCGGAAATTCTTATCGTCGACGAAGTTCTCGCAGTGGGTGACCACCAGTTCCAGAGCCGCTGCCTGAACAAGATGAGCGAAGTCGGCCAGTCAGGCAGGACGATTTTCTTCGTTAGCCACTCGATGTCGGCGATTCAACGACTGTGCCAGCGCGTGATCGTTCTTTCGGGCGGTCGCATCGTTGCGGATACAGATCCCGAGCACGCCATCGCCCGCTATTTGGGCACGGACACATCCCAATCGTGGACCGCTGATCCGTCGCCTTCTCGTCCTTCGATTACGCACGCCAGTGCAGAGCTCAGCGGGGAGTCTCTCAGGATCTCCATACGATTCGAATCGCCGTTTCCGCTGAATCCCCCGGTATTCGGCTTTGTGCTCTATGATTCTCTCGGCCATCCTGTGGTGGGAGCCAACTCCCGGCAGCTCCGGGGCGAAGCTATCCCGCCGGCCACAACGACCGGAACGATGGAAGCGATCATCCCGACAGGAAACATTCGTCCGGGCCAGTATTTCATCTCGCTGTGGCTGGCAGGCTATTACCAGGACTATTCAGTTCTGGAAAAGATTCTTCAGGTACAGCTCGAAGGCGGATCGCTCAGCGATAATCTCCCCGCCCACATCGTAGGCAACGTCTGTCTTCCGACGGTGTGGCGTTACGAAGCCGGCATCTCCGCCGGCGAAGAGGTCGGGGCGCTGCGCTGACATGACACTCACTACCCCACAGCGCGAAGCCGGCAGACTCGTCGAGAGTCGTTTCTGGCGATTGTTGATGACCGAGCTTCTTGCCAACTGTTATCGGCACGTTGGGGACAACATCGAACCCTGGCGCTTTGGCGAAACGCGATCCCTGCGCCACGCTGTTCGAAACCAGGTGCTTCGAATTGGCGCAGCCGCCGGTTTCTTCAGGCCGCCCATGAATTACCTCGCGGTTGCTCATGAACTCGAGCGTGCGGGCGATTTCGACGAGGCTATGAACCTGTTTGAGGATGAAACATCCCGGAAACTCCTCATACAGATAATGACCTACCGGATTCTGGGCGCCGAGCATTACCGATTGCCCGGGAATACACCTGCCTACTGGGACCGGCGCCGCGCCGTTACCGGGCACATCATCAAACGAGCTGTCGCCGAAAATGTCCCGTGCTTCGGCACACTCGATGAGTTCGAGTACAAGGGAATCCGGCTTATCGCGCACCCGCTCACAATTCTGAACACCTTTTTCATGGAGCAATACCGATGCCTCCGCGCCGGTATCGGAGTTCGCAGAGGAGATGTCGTGATTGATGGCGGGGCCTGCTGGGGCGACTCGGCCCTTTACTTCGCGCGCGAGGCCGACCGCGTATTCGCTTTTGAGTGCGTGCCGTTCAATATTGCGCTTTTCGGGAAAAATATGAGCTCGAACCCTGCCCTGGCAGCGAAGATCGAACTGATCGAGCGCGCGCTCTGGGATAGCTCAGGCAAGGATCTCCAGTTTGCCGACGCCGGATCGGGGAGCCGTGCGGTCGACTCCGGAGCAACGGTTCAGGTCGAAACGTCGACCATCGACGATCTGGTACGCGAGCGGAACCTCGACCGCATTGACTTCATAAAAATGGATATCGAGGGCGCGGAAGTAACGGCGCTTCGCGGGGCGGAACAGACGATCCGGCGCTTTCGGCCGCGGCTCGCCATCTGTGTCTATCATTCCATCGCGGACTTCGCCCGCATTCCCGCGTGGATCGCTGGTCTTGATCTCGGGTACCGCCTGTACCTCGATCACTTTACTATTTACGGCGAGGAAACAATCTGTTTCGCCACGGCAGACGAGCGCTAACGGGCAACCGCAACGCCGCGGTCGCCCGTGCAGTGTTTCAATAAGCTCAGCCGACCCTTAAGTCATTCTTCAAAGCTAATGCACATACCGCTTATCAAACCAGATCTGCCGCGGCTTGACGACATCCGTGAGCCGCTGGAGGAAATTCTGTCCAATGGCAGAATTACCAACTTCGGTAAATACATGCAGCAGTTTGAATCCGAGGCCGGAGCTTACCTCGGCACGCAGACCGCTGCGGTCTCCTCCGGCACCATGGGGCTGATCTTCACACTCGGCGCCCTCGGTGTTCAGCCGGGGCAGAAGATCATCCTGCCCAGCCACACTTTCATGGCAACGGCCCAGGCAGCACTCTATGCCGGGGGCATTCCGGTCTTCACCGAAATCGATGACGACATGAACATGTCGGTGGCGGACCTCAGGGAGCAGCTCGAACGGCATCCCGACACCGGCGCCGTTATTGCCGTCCACATGTACGGTCTGCCGGCGCGTGTCAGCGAAATTGAAGCTGCAGTCGCGGAGGCTTCGCGCAGAATTGGCCGCAGAATCCCGCTCATATTCGACGCCGCGCACGCCTTCGGCTCATCGATCAAGGGCACAAAAGTCGGCGGATTCGGAGACGCCGAAGTGTTTTCTCTGTCAGTAACCAAATCGCTCGTGACAGTCGAAGGCGGCCTGATTTCCACGCGCAATGCCGATCTGATCACACGCATTCGCTCCATGCGCAACTATGGAGTTCTGAGCAACTACAACGCTCATTTTCCGGGCCTGAACGGCAAGATGAGCGAGTTCCATGCCATCGTCGGCCTGTACAATCTCCGGCGTTGCGATGAACTGGTTACGGCGCGTCAGGAGCGCGCGCGTTGCTTCCGCTCGAAAGTGGAGAGTGCGACGAAATTTCGGGTGACGCCATGCCCGGAGGGGATTGGCCACACCTTCAAGGACTTCACGGTTTTTCTGCCGGAGCAGACGGCCAGCGAGAAACGCGAACCGCTGATGAAATTCCTCAGTGAGCGCAGTATTGAGACGCGCGCCTATTTCTTTCCCCCTGTGCACGAGCAGGCCTATTTCGCAAAGTTCGCCGATCGCCCGCTGCCTCGCACAGAACGACTCTGCCGCCGGGTGTTGACCCTTCCGTTCTATGCCACGCTCACCACGGAAGAGATGGACTATATGGTGGCGGCTCTCAAAGACGCGGAGGATACGATTCTATGAAGATACTTGTTACCGGAGGCGCAGGATATCTCGGCTCCGTTCTGATTCCCAAGTTACTCACGCGCGGTCATTCCGTGCGGATTGTTGACATCGGCTATTTCGGTCTGGGCCACCTTGCGCCCATGCGCTCCAGCCTTGAGCTGATCCGCGAGGATCTGCGACGAGTGGTCGCGGACGAGGAATACCGCAGTAAGCTGCTGGAAGGTGTGGACTGCATCATTCATCTGGCGGCAATATCCAATGACCCTTCAGCGGAACTGAATCCGGAGCTGACAGAAGAGGTCAACTTCGAAACAACAGTAAGCCTCGCAAAGGCCGCGCGCGAACGGGATATTCGGTTCGTATTTTCCTCCTCCTGCTCGGTCTATGGTGATGCCGAAGGCGAGTTGACAGAAGAAAGCGGGCTGAATCCTCTTACGGTGTATGCGGTGTCGAAAGTGCAGTCCGAGGAAGCGCTCACGAGCCTTACGACGTCCGGCTGGCGTCCCGTCATTCTGCGGAACGGCACGCTTTTTGGCTACTCTCCCCGGATGCGATTCGATCTGGTTGTCAATATTTTTGCTCTTTACAGCACGCTGCGCAACGAAATCAAGGTTTTCGGGGACGGCATGCAATGGCGGCCCTTTCTCAGTGTTCAGGACTGCGCCCGCGCCTTTGTGTTCTTTGCGGAAAAGCGGAATCTGCAGCATAGCTTTTACAACATCTCCCATGAAAACCTCAGAGTCGTCGACGTGGCCGACATCTTCGCCGGTCTTAACGCCAATGTAAAAGTGGTCAAGGTTCCGACGCAGGACCCGGACCGGCGCAACTATCGTGTGTCGGCGCAGCGCATGCTTAATGAAGGATTTCGGCCGCGCACCGGCGTTGGCGAAGGCGCAGAGGGAATCGCAGAGGCGATTGTTTCCGGCGCCATCGCGGATCCGGAATCCGTCTTTTATCGAAATGCCAAGTGGCTGAAGGATCTCAGCACAGTGGGCTCGATGGATCACCGGCAACTGGTCACCTTGCTTGAGAGCTTCAGCGTACTGGGCCGGGGCGCCGCAGTTTGACCACTCCTGCGCCCGACGTTTACGTCGTAGGCGCCGGCGGGCATGCCCGCGAAGTCCATTCTTACATTACGGACATTCAAAAAAGCGGCGAGCCGATTGTCCTTAAAGGTTTTCTCGACGACCACCTGGAGCCTGGTTCGCACGGTCGCCTGGATGTGCTCGGGAACATCTCCAGCCTGCGCGGGAACCTGCCCGGCCACGCCCGTTTCATAACAGCCCTTGGCACGAATGCAGTGCGCCGGGATGTGGTGGCCCACATCAGAAAGCGAACCGGCGACACTCTGCCGGCCTGGACTCTGATTCATCCCACCGCGATCACGGGTGAAGATGTCGAAATCGGCGCAGGAACCTGCCTCGCGCCGTCCGCGATCGTCACCGCGAACACGCGAATCGGCAGGCACGTCATCATCAATATCAGAGCTTCTGTGTCGCACGACTGTTCGGTCGGAGACTTCGTCAACATAAACCCGGGCGCTGTCATCTGCGGGTGGGTGACGATTGGCGAAGGCGCCTATATCGGGGCGGGGGCGGTTATCAAGGACCGGATTTCGATCGGGGCCTGGAGCACGATTGGAGCGGGGGCGGTCGTCATCCGCGACGTGCCCGAAAATGCCATGGTCGCCGGTGTGCCGGCCCGGCCCATAAAGACCGCACAGAAACACTGAGCTTTATCGATGCCGGCTCCCCTGATCAGTTTCGTCGTTCCCTGCTACAACTATGGGCGATATCTGCCCGATTGCCTGAACAGCATCTTCAACCAGGAAGGCAGCTGGGATTTCGAAATCATCGCAGTAGACGATGCTTCGACCGACAACACACTGGAAGTCCTGGAGCGTTTCCGGGATCCCCGGCTGCGGATACTGCGACATCATGAAAACCATGGCCACGTCGTCACAGTAAATGAGGGACTGGGTGCAGCGCAGGGGGAATTTGTCGCGCGTATTGACCCTGATGATCGATACAGGCCGGATTTCCTGAAAACGCTGCTGCCAAAATTCGGACAGCATCCGGATGCCGGGCTTGTGTACGGGGATGCGGCGATTATTAATGAGCATGGGGACATTCAGGCGACAGGTACGGATCAAGTCCACCTGGGCGCGGATTTTAAGGGAAACGAACTCTGCGCTCTGCTGACCGAAAACTTCATCTGCGCTCCCACGGCAATAGCCCGAAGGAATGCCTGGCTTGAGGCGATGCCCATACCGGAGAAGCTTGCATTTAACGATTGGTACTTTAACGTGATGATGGCCCGGCGACATGACTTCTGTTACGTCCATCATGTTGTGGCGGACTATCGTGTGCATTCCGCCAATCATCACGCGAAGATTGTGACGAATAAGTCTGAAGAGCCATCGATCCGGTATGTGCTGGATCTGGTCTTTCAGTCGAAGGACCGGCCTGAGATCGAGCGCCAGAAACAGAAGGTCAGAGGCCGCGTTTATTCGGCACAATACCTGACGCTTGCCAACAAGTACTTCGGCGCAGGACTGAGGGCAGATGCCCGGCGTTGTTATCGCGAAGCAGTTACCTTTTCCCCGGCCGCGGGATTCTCGTTGACAACTCTCAGACGTTTTGCGGCTACTTTTCTCGAGCCACCGACATATCGGGCCCTGAAAAACGTCACCTCGAACCTGTATTTGTCTAGGCCCACTCGCTCCCAGAAGTGACCGGATAAGTCTTCCTGGATGAATTGTTTCTTTCGCTGCAGGTCGCGCAATCAGATTCGCCGGGTTACGGCATAAGAGCAGCATGAGAATCGTACACGTCCCATACTCTTATTTTCCGGATCCTCCCGGCGGGACAGAAATTTATGTGGGCGGCCTTGCCGAGTTGCAGCGAAAACTTGGTCACGACGTGAACATCGCCGCGCCCGGCACAAAAGCCCACACGTATGAGCACGGTGGTGTCAACGTATGGCGTTTCCCGGTTTCGCGCCAACTCAGTTTAGCGGAACTCTACGGAGCTGGCGATCCCATGGCGGCGGAGGCTTTCGCGCGGATTCTTGACCGCCTTGAGCCGGAGGTCGTTCACCTCCACGCTTTCACCAGCGCTGTATCGGCGCGATTGGCTGAGGAGGCGTCAAAACGTGATATTCCGGTTATCTTCAGCTACCATACTCCGACTGCAAGCTGCACCCGCGGAACACTACTTAGGTGGGGAACAGATATCTGTGACGGGGACCTGGCGCACCAGCCCTGTACGGCATGCGTGCTGAATAATCAAGGTCTTCCGCGGTCGATCGCAGGGTTGATTTCTCTGTTACCGGAAGGTCTCGCTGAACCCGCCCGGCGCGGGGACCATTCCGGAGGCGTCTGGACGGCGATTCGGATGCCCGAACTGATCGCGCTGAGAATCGCCGCATTCCATCGTCTCATAGAGACAGCGGAGCAGGTCGTCGCCCACTGCGAATGGACTCGCCAGTTGCTGCTTCGAAACAAAGTGCCTGAGGGGAAGATTATCCTTTGCCGGCAGGGCATTCTTGATGAGAGAGACGAGGAATTTTCCCAGCATCGGCTCCGGGATCGCTCGCTGCCTTTGCGGGGCGCATTCTTCGGCAGACTCGACCCGACAAAAGGCCTCCACATCGTGGTGGACGCTCTGAAAAGACAGAAATCGCTCCCTGTCCATCTGGACGTCTACGGAATCTCTCAGGGGGAAGCGGGTAGCGCCTACGCGCGGCAGATAAAAAAGCAGGCGGCGACAGACCCGCGTCTGCGGATGTTTCCGGCTCTCGACAGGACTGAAGTGATTGCGCGATTGCGAGACTATGACTTCCTCGTGGTTCCCTCGCAATGCCTTGAGACGGGTCCGCTGGTTGTCCTGGAGGCTTTTGCAGCCGGAACGCCGGTTCTCGGCTCTGATCTGGGTGGTATCGCTGAACTGGTGACTCATGGCGCCAATGGATTACTGGTCGCCCCCCCGGAGTCGGTTGAGGCGTGGTCGGAAATGTTGACGCGCATTTCTAAGGAACCCGAAGTCCTGGCCTCCCTTCGGAAAGGCATTCGCCCGCCTAGGCACATGCGCGATGCTGCGAATGAACTTGTACCGGTGTACGCATCAGTTTTGTGTCGCACGGCGGCCCCGTCTCGATGAGGTCAACTGCCGGGAATCGCGCATTTGCCCGCAGCAAAACGGGTTCGAAGACGCTTAAGGAAAGCTGATGCTTGGACGAGTAAAGACCTCGGCGAGGGATCTGATAGCACGGAACCGCTATTCACCACTGGTGAGATCCCTGAGAGACCTCAGTGCTTTTGTGGAGTCGGCATGGCTGAACGAAGGATCTAGCTTCGACGTTAACGGAGAGCGTCTGATAGTGAAACGCCTCGCAGCGGCGGAATTCAGGACTGCATTCGACGTGGGCGCCAACTTCGGTGACTGGTCGTTGGCAGCTCTCTCCTATTGGCCAAACTGCGAAGTGCACGCTTTTGAAGTTGCGCCCCGGACCTTCGATCTGCTTCGCCCCAAATTATCGATCTCCGATTACGCCGGGCGTGTATCCCTCAACTGCGCCGGTCTTTCAGATGCTGACGGCGTCAGAGAAATGTTCTACTACCCGGAGCACCCTGACCTCACCAGCAACGTCCATCGGCACGGCAGCCATACGGTCGTACCCTTCCAGGCGAATCTCATGCGGGGCGACAGTTATTGCCGACAGCGCTCGATTGAAAAGATCGATTTTCTCAAAATCGATGTGGAAGGTGCCGAGCATCTGGTCCTGAAAGGCATGGGCGGGTATCTCTCCGAGGGCAGAGTTTCCTGCGTCCAGTTCGAATACGGAGCCTTCTCAATCCAGACCAGAGTGCTGCTCGCGGACTATTATTCAATGCTCGAAAAGAACTATTGGATCGGAAAGATATTTCCCTCCGGCGTCGAGTTCGCGGACTACGATTGGCGGATGGAAGACTTTCGATTTGCAAACTACTGCTGCGTGTCAAAAGATCGGGACGATCTGCGACAGCTCCTGGCCGTAAACCGTCGACCTGTTTGAAACCCTCTGACTTGCCGATAACCCGCGGCTCAGAGCGCAGCGAACCCGCTAAATGATGTTACCGAGTTCTACCGACTATAAAACGCCTCCGGCAGTGTTGCGGCTTCTCCGAGCGGCACCGTCGTTCAAAGGCAAAGCCCGGATTGCGCGCCGGCTGCTTACTGCTTCCGCGATAAACCAGTGCGCGCTCTTAAACGACAGATACGGAAATCGCATTCTTGTCCCGAATCTGGCGGAGCCGATTGCTTTTTCTCTTGGGCTGAACGGTTCTTATGAGTCTGAAGCCATCGACTTCATCATCGGGCTCATGGGTAAAGATGACGAGTTTTTGGATGTCGGCGCCAATATTGGTGCCTTTACACTACCGGTTGCCCGCGTGGCCCGGCGAGTGATTGCGGTCGAAGCTTCCCCGCTGGTGTTTCCATTCCTCGAGCGAAATGTCTCGCTGAACCAGTTGCGCAACGTTACGATACACAACTGCGCAGCTTCTGAACCCGGGAAGGACTCCGTTCCGTTTTATGTGCCACCGATGGACCACTTCGGAATGGGAAGTTCAGCGCCGCAATTTAATGTCGCACCTGGCGCGGTACCGGCCAGGACGCTGGATAGTCTGATCCGTGATCGTGAGCCGGGTCC
>Ga0335085_10008581_pt1 | contig 15577 bp, 15 predicted proteins | sample Lox_Sample_45_FD_206712 | JGI IMG/M metagenome (GOLD analysis project Ga0335085, IMG submission 206712) | Soil microbial communities from Loxahatchee National Wildlife Refuge, Florida, United States - Lox_Sample_4.5 | ecosystem: Environmental > Terrestrial > Soil > Wetlands | place: USA...
GGCTGTCGCGCCGACTCTCCCATTGCGCTGTCATCCTGAGGTGCTCGCCGCGGCGAGCGACCGAAGGATCTGCGGTTGCTTTTCGGGATGTCCGCCGTTTCACCAGGCGTGGAAGACGAACCGCATCACCAGGTAGAACACGATCAAATAGGCTGCGACGATGCCAAACCGATTCCAATTCTTCTTCGACTTGGGCCACCAAACCCACGTCGCAACGAATCCAAGCAACGCATTTGGCGCAACGACAAGGGCCTGCAACCATTCGGGCCACTTTGAAAATGGGGTGATCACAGCGCAACTCTAGCTCTCTTCAATCCCCGGCACTGAGCGACCACGCCCTACCGCGTCATGATCACTTCAGACACGCTGTCCTTCGCCAGAAACTGCCGATGCCCGCTCCAGCCTGCAAACAGCCGCTCGATGCTCCGATTCGTGAAGCAGCGCTGAATCGGGAACTGCTGTGTCATCTGCATCTCCACATCGTCGCCCGGCGTGAGATGGAAGCGGCAGCGAATCGCCTCATCGCCCTGCATCTTCGTATGGAAGAACGCCAGCACCTGCCCGCCGGGATTCATGTTGGCGTAGAGATGAGCGACGACCGGCGCGACAAGCGCCTCGGGCAGATAATCGAGCGCCGACCACAACAGCACCAGGTCGAACATGCGCCCGGAAAAGTTGAGCGTGTGGTCCAGGTAGCCCGCAGCGTTCCACACCGGTTTCTCGTCCTCGTCGGTGCCGGTGATCCAGTTTTCCCCGAAGGCATCCACTTCCAGATCGGCGAGGAAAACGCTGTGGCCGAGATTCGTAAGGTAGTTGATGTTCGATGGCGATGTGAATCCAGTGTCGATAATGCGCAGGCCGGGCTCTGCCTCAAGCCGCTTGCGAATCGCGCTCCATCCGCCGGAGTGGCGCGGCACGCGGGGGCCGCTTACGCCCGGAGCGGACTGGGCCGACGTGTTCTGCTGTTTTTTGTCGAACCAACTGCGCAGCACCCTGGTTGCCTCTTGAGCGTTTTCGATTCGTTCGCGCCCGACGCCCGCTACGACTCGGCGATCCTCAAGTGAATTCACCGCTCGATATCTTCATTCTATTCGGAACTGAGGCGGAAGCTCTGAGACGGCTGTGCGGGCGACCGCCACGCGGGGGCGGGCTGCCCGGCAAAAGAAAATTCGCGCGCGTCAGAACCTGGTTGCCGCTGCTCTACGGAACGGGAACAGCGTCGGGCGGCCGCGAGACGCCCTGCGTCAGGTCGACCTTGCCGTGGAAAATTGCGTTGTCTTCAATCGCCAGGCGAAGAGCGCGAATATCGCCCTCGAGGTGACAGCCGGAGCGCAGCTCCACGCGGCCGCTGGCAACGATGTTGCCCTGCACGCGGCCCTGGATGAGCACGTCTTTCGCGGTAAGGTCGGCAGAAATATTGGCGTTGGGGCCAATGGTGAGCCGGTTCTCAGCCAGGTTAACGATGCCTTCAACCCGGCCGTCAAGCACCAGGTCTTCGCTGCCCTTGACTTCGCCATTGATGACGATGGTTTTGCCGATGCGCGCGGGAGAGTTTTCTTGAGCCATGAGCCACGATCCTTGTCGAATTCCGTAAAGGTCCCTGCCCGCACTATATCAACCCGGCGAGTCTGCATCAATTCAGGCAGTGTTAAAGCTTCGTGCCGGGTACCAGCGACGCCGACATTTTGGGCCACGCGCCTGCGCCGCAGCTCTGGTTGCGGAGCAACCGAGCCGGTTAAACTGGAGCTGTGCACCGGCTCCTTTTGCTCCTCCTCCTGCTCGTTGGACCGGCTTGCTCCGGCGCAGCAAGCCAGGCCCCGCCCCCGCAAGGGCTGGCGATCTTGGAACGCGCATTTCAAAACGAATTCAAGGCAGCGCAGGATACGAGCCACCCCATGTGCTACCGGCTCAGGAAGTCGAGCCCGCACTGGACCTCCACCAAGAAGATCTGCGAGACCAGGGACGGCGATGTGGCGCGGCTCATGGAGGAGAACGGCAAACCCCTGAGCGCGGCCGATGAGCAAAAAGAACAAGCCCGGCTGACCGAGCTCGCGGGCGACCCCGGAAAACAGCGGCGGCGAAAGCAGGCGGAAGATGCCGACCAGGCGCGCGTGCTGAAGGTTCTGCGCGCCATGCCCGCTGCCTTTATTTACCAGTACGCGGGCCCGAGTGCCGGCCCGGACAATGGACTGGCAGCGAAACCCGGCGAAAGCCCGGCGACGAGAATCGAGAAGTTCACCTTCAAGCCCAATCCCACGTTTTCCGCTCCGGACCTGGAGACGCAGGTCCTTACTCAGATGGCGGGAGAGATTTGGGTCGATCCTGTTCACCTCCGCGTGGTTCGGCTGGTGGCGCGCCTGCAACAGGATGTGGACTTCGGCTGGGGCATCCTGGGGCGGCTGAACAAGGGTGGATGGATCGAAATCGATCAGGCAGATGTCGGCCCGGACATGGGTGTCGATCAGTGGCGGACGGTCCACTTCCAGATGGTCATGAGCGGCCGCGTGGTTTGGAAGACGCGTGTCTTCGATACCACCGAGGACGAATCGCAGTACCAGCCAGTGCCTCTCGGCCTCGGCTACCAGAAGGCCATCGATCTTCTGCGCAACGATCCGTAGAGGATCGGCGCAGGCTTGGCTTAGAAGCGTCGGTTTACAGGCTGCCAAAAAACTCGATTGCGGCGAAGTCGTGTATCAGGCCACGAGTTTACTCGTGCCGCAAACGGCGCGAATTGATCGCGGCTTTAGCCGCCGAGGGTGGTTTCATTCCCGGCGGCGCAGCCCGTTTGCCCAAAACAAAAAGCGGCCCACACAAAAGTGCGGACCGCATTTCGTTTGAAGCGCGTTTACATCTTCACAAAAATGATGACCATCGTGAACAGGGTGAGGGACTCAATGAAGGCCAGTCCAAGCACCAGGAACAGCATGATGCCCGGGCGTGTGCCGGGGTTGCGGGCGAGCGCCTCAGTGGCCGACGCCACTGCGCGGCCCTGACCCATGCCGCACAAGCCGGCTGCCAGTCCCATGCCAATGCCCGCGCCGATCGGAATCAGGCTGGCCGCGGCCGAGCCGCCATCGGCAAAGACCGGGACGGCAAAACACAGAACCGCCAGGGTCATGAATACGAATTGAAGTTTGCGCATAGTTCTCCTGCTTCCTAAGATTGGCCGCCAGTGGGTGGTTGAGGCTCACCGTGCTGGCCCCCTCACGCTTGCGGCCGGTCCGTTTTATCCCAGAGCGGAAGCAGCTCCGGCGGAAACTTTTCAGGGTTCAGTTGTCAGTGATCAGGGTTCAGAACGCGCATAAGACTGGAATCCAATTTGGCTCTTGCACAGAAAAACTGATCACTGATCACTGACCACTGTTCACTGCCTTTAATGCTCCTGCGCCACTGCCATCGAGAGATAGATCATCGAGAGCAGCATGAAAACGAATGCTTGAATCACTGAAACGGCAAAGTGCAGCCCCAGAAAGACGGCCGGCACCGCGATCGGAATAATCGAAAACCAGACCAGCGTCAGCAGATCGCTGGCAAACATGTTGGCATAAAGTCGAATCGTCAGCGACATCATGCGCGCGAGGTGGGAGACGACCTCAATTGGAAACAGAAGCGGCGCCAGCCACCACAGCGGGCCCATGAAGTGCTTCAGGTAGCCGATCGGCCCCTGCACGCGGATGCCGTGAAAGTTGTAATAGAGAAACGTGAGCACGGCGAGGCCGAGAGGAACTTCAGGCATGCCGGTCGGCGTTTCGACGCCCGGAATCAGTCCGACCACAAGCCCGATGAGATTGTTCAGCAGAACAAACAGGCCGATGCAGGTAACAAAGGCCTGGAAGCGCTCGTATCCGTGGCCGATGACCTGCTCGCTCAGGTCGCCGACGCCTTCATGAATCATTTCGGCGAGCTGCTGCGCCGGGTTGGGATGCTCCACCGACAAGGTGAGCCGGACAATCAGGAAGAAGAGAATGAGGGCGCCGGCAACCAGCACTTCCAACGAGAGCGTGCCGTTGATCGTGGCGGCCTTCTGAGCAGCATCCGCCGAGCTCATGCCGATGGCCTGATACATCTTGACCTCAGTGCCTCTCAGCAGAAGGTCAAGGAAATGCGCTAATGCAAAAGTCTGCACCATTTTTTCCTTGTTTTGGAGCAACAAACGGGTGAACCGAAGCGCGGCTTCAATCGCGAAGCAAGCGAACCGCCTCCCAAACCATGGCCAAAAGTGCCAGGCCAAGGCCGCAGAGAAGCGCTACAACAGAACCCCGGAAACACTTCAGGCTACCATAAATGGCCGCGCCAAAGATGCCCAGGCGCAGCACAAAAAGCACCGCCGAGACCGCAGCGCCGCGCGGCATCTGCTGATGGTCCATTTTGGCACTGATAAAGCGAATCAGCCTGCGCCACTCGTGAATGCTGGCCGCGGAGATCGCTGCGCCCGTGGCGAACATCGCAGCATCGCGCCAGCCGGAGGCCTTCCAGAGCACCAGCGAGGCTAGCCCGCCCACAATCAACGTAATCCGAATGGCTCGTTTCAGCAGGGCTTGCAGGCCTTCGTCGGTCAGCGCAGCCAGCGCATGCGGCTCGTCCGTCATGAACTCGAGCTCCCGCTGCCTTTGCCGGGGCCCCCGCTGTCCTGGCCGGGAGTAGATGTGTCGTCGTCCTGCAATTTGGGATCTTTGTTGGCGGCAAGCGCCACGCGGATTGCGAAGGTGAGCCCGGCGACGCCACCGAACACGATTCCCACAATCGCGATCCACGATTGATGAAAGTGACGATCGAGCCACGCTCCAATAAGCCAGCCGATGAAAGCGGCACACGGCAAAACGAGCGCGATCTGCATCAACTTTTCCGCCTCAATCCAGGCGCTGAAAAGGCCGGGCTCTTTGCCCGTCTGCTTCGAACCGGGAGTGTGACGGTTGTAGGCCATCCATCGTGGTTATACACGAGCGGAGCGCCCCCTTGCGATGACCCAGGGCACACCAAGTACAGCCGCTATACTGGCGGTTGGACCTACCATCCATTTGGAAAAGGAAGTATGGAGTTCGAATCGGAATTCGAGCGCAAGCTCTTTGACGAGCGCCGCGAAAAGCTGAAGAAGATTGCGGAGCTGGGTCAGTCTGCATATCCCAATCGCTTCCCTGCCGCGCAGGGCCAGTCCGCGATCGCGCTCGCCGAGGTGCGCGCCAAGTGGGACAAGGCGACAGGCGAGGAGCTTGAGGCCAAGCACGAATCGGTGATTGTGGCAGGGCGCATCATGGCCATTCGCCAGCAGGGCAAGGCCGGCTTCGCGACGCTGCAGCAGGAGGGCGCGCGACTGCAGATTTACGTGCGCCTCGACGCCGTCGGCGAACAAGGCTTCGCGCTCTACAAGCTGCTCGACCTCGGTGACCACATCGGCGTCACCGGCTATCTATTCCGGACGCGCACCAACGAGCTCACGGTGCACGTTGAGACGCTGACGTTTCTGGCCAAGGCGATGCTCGCGCTCCCTGAGAAGTATCACGGACTGGCCGACGTGGAGCTCCGCTACCGCCAGCGCTACGTCGATCTCTTTGCCAACCTCGACGCACGCGAAGTCTTTGTGAAGCGTGCCAAGGTGCTGCGCGCGCTGCGCACGTTCTTTGACAGCCGCGGATACCTTGAAGTCGAAACGCCGATGATGCAGCCCATCGCCGGCGGAGCTGCCGCGCGGCCGTTCAAAACGCATCACAACGCGCTGGACATGGATTTGTATCTGCGTATCGCGCCGGAGCTCTATCTCAAACGGCTGGTCGTTGGCGGATTGGATCGGGTGTACGAGATCAACCGCAACTTCCGCAACGAGGGCGTAAGCACGCAGCACAATCCCGAGTTCACCATGCTCGAGTTCTACCAGGCCTACGCGAACTACCACGACCTGATGGATTTGACGGAAGAGCTGATCAAGTTTGTCGCGATGGAAGTGAATGGAACGACGCTGACGACCTTCAATGACGCTGAGATCGACCTCGGCAAGTGGCAGCGGCTGACGATGCGCGAGGCGATCATCAAGTGGTGGCCGGAAGATTTCGGACCCGCTCCGTCGGTCGATACACTAGAAAGCTCGGACAAACTTGAACAGTTTCTCACTGCGTCCTTGCAATTCCTGCAGGAGCATTACCCGCAGATCCAAACGCCCAGCAAAGATGTACAAGGAGTTGACCTCGAGCGGCACGGCCGACTACGAAGCCTTGCCTTCCTAATCAATGCGCAACGGATTCTGCTGCACGGCGAAATGACACAAATGGCAAGAACAGTAATGGAGGCCCTCGGTCTGCCCGGACCGTCTGAACCGTTGCCTCGACCGCGCCAGTCTCTGGGGAAGACGATCGCTGGTGTTTTCGAAACGGTCGCTGAGCGGAATCTCATTCAGCCCACCATCATCTACGAGTTTCCCACCGCCGTTTCGCCGCTTTCAAAGCAGAAGCCGGATGATCCGGATTGGGTGGAACGTTTCGAGATCTACATTGGTGGCTTCGAAATCGGCAACGCCTTCAGCGAGCTAAACGACCCAGTCGAGCAGCACAAGCGCTTCGACGATCAGCTCGCGCAACGCGCCGCAGGCGACGATGAAGCGCATCAAATGGACGAAGACTTCGTGCGCGCGCTGGCGTATGGGCTACCACCTACAGGCGGCGAAGGCATCGGCATCGACCGGCTGGTGATGCTGCTAACCGGTTCGAAGTCGATCCGCGACGTAATTCTGTTTCCATTAATGCGAAAAACGGGGAACGAGGAGAACAGGCAATAGGCATTAGGCACTAGGGAGTCGGGGGAAGCGATGGGGAACTCGTTTAAAGATCTCATTGTCTGGCAGCGGTCAATTCAGCTTACTGTCAGCATCTATAAACTGACAGCTGCCTTCCCGGATGCTGAGCGATTTGGGTTGACAAACCAGTTGAGGCGCGCATCCGTATCTGTTGCAAGCAACATCGCGGAGGGGTATGGAAAAGCAAGCAAGGGGGAATATCTCCTGTTTCTCGGCCACGCTCGAGGATCCTGTGCCGAAGTTGAGACCCAGCTAACGATAACCAAGGAGTTGGGATTCGGTGCTGCGCCGGCACTCAATTCGGCATGCGGCCTCTGCGATGAAGTTGGCAAAATGCTGGTTGCGCTCATGAAATCAGTACGCGCAGCCAAACCGCTTCGGAGCTGATACCTGATGCCGATCTCCTATTGCCTAATGCCTATTGCCTTGTGCCTGCACTTATGAACATCCTCTTCATCGGCGACATCTTCGGCAGCGCGGGGCGCAGGATCGTGCGCGAGCACATTGGCCACGTGCGCGAGTCGCACAAGGTCGACCTGACCATCGTCAACGTCGAGAACGCTGCCGGCGGATTTGGCGTAACGCCGGGGCTCGCTGAAGAAGTCTTCGACCTGGGCGCGGATGTACTGACCACCGGCAACCACGTATGGGACAAAAAAGAGCTCGTCGACTATATGAACTCCGCTGCGCCCTACACGCATGACCGCGCGCGGCGTGTGATCAGGCCGGCAAATTTTCAGCCGGGCGTGCCGGGCTACGGCTTCTATGAAGGCAAGACCGCCGGCGGCGTGGACTTCGCGGTGTTGCAACTGCAAGGCCGCGTATTCATGACGGCGATTGACGACCCCTTCCGCACTGCCGATTCCCTGCTCGGCTGCGTCCGCGCCAAGGTGATCGTGGTCGATTTCCACGCGGAGGCCACCAGCGAAAAGAATGCGCTGGGCTGGTATCTCGACGGGCGCGTGACCGCGGTGCTCGGCACGCACACGCATGTGCCCACGGCCGACGAGCGCATTTTGCCGCATGGCACGGCCTACCAGACCGACGTGGGCATGAGCGGCCCCTACGACAGCATCATCGGCGTCGAGAAGGATCTGGTCCTGCACAAATTCCTCACCGCAATGCCGGGCAAGTTCGAGGCGGCGAAGGGAAATCCCAAGATGTGCGGCGTCGTGGTCACCTGCGACCCAGCGACGGGGCGCGCCTCGGCCATCCAGAGAATCATGCTGGGCGAGTGAAACCAGAAACAGGGTTCAGACTTCAGCCCTCAAAAATCAACGAACCTTTGAGATCGCTTCACGCCCTCGCCGCAACCGCGGCAGGCAGCGGCCGGAACAGCCACACCAGCAGCAGCGCGAACAATGTTCCCCCCACCATGAATTTCAGCGGCACAGGCGCGTTCGATGGCGAGAAAAATCCTTCCAGCGACCCCGCGATCACCAGCAGCGGAATGACGCCAGAAATGAGCCGCGTGGCTTCAACCCCGGCCAGCGCAATCGAATCGCGCCGGCGATAGAGCCCGGGAAATAAAACTCCATGAGCCAGGCGCAGCCCCGCCCCACCAGATAGAACGATCGACGGCAGCTCCAGCGAACCGTGCGGCGCGACGAAACTCCACAAATCCACTGACATTCCATGTTGCGCGCAGGCCACACCGACCACGCCGAGCATGAGCCCGTTAAAGAACATGGACCACACCGGCCCCAGGCCGAAGATGACTCCGCCCGCAAAGGCGACAAAGCAGACGGTCAGGTTGTTGGTCATGATGGCGCTCGATGCGATCGGTTCAATGCCGACAATCGAGTGCGTCCACATCTCGTGGCGATCGATGGTTTCAACCATCGCCGGACCCAGCATGTGGCGCATGAACTGCGGACGCGCCAGCGTGAGCACCGAGCCGAGCAACGCGCCGGCCAGCGTGAGCACCAGCGCCAGCAGAACGTAGCGAATCTGCCGCTGCACGGTCGCCGGGTAGTCATCGCGCAGAAAGTAGAAAATCTTGAGGAAGCCTTTGCGCCGGCTGGAATAGATGATATGGTGGGCGCGAGCCAATAACTGGTTAACGTGCTCTTGATAGGCGCGGGCTGTGGAATCCTGGCGCAGAGTGGACAAGTCACTCGCTGCCTGGCGATAGAGCAGCGCAGTTTCGCGCAGTTCCTCACGGGAAAGCCGCCGAACTCCGCCTGTCGTAGCCTCGCCCAGCAGCGCGGCAAGGCGGTCCCAGTAGGGCCTGCGCTTTGCGAGCCACTGATTGGAGAGAATAGTCGCCATGGAGCCGATTGGAGATCAGCTTAACATCGACACCCCGGAGCTGGTGGCCATCGAGTTGCCGCTGGCGGGTATCGGCAGCCGCTTCATTGCGATTCTCGTCGACTATCTGATCTGGGGATTTGTTTTTTTCATTCTCGGCCTTCTGGCCCTCATTGTTATTCCTGCACTGCATTTTTTCGGAGGCATTTCAGCCAACTGGGCAATCGGCATCGCCCTTCTCATCGTCTTCCTCTTGCAATGGGGCTACTTCGCGCTGTTTGAGGCCTTCGGCAACGGGCGCACGCCAGGCAAGAGGGTTGCTCACATTCGCGTCATTCATCAATCGGGGCGCGGCATCAATTTTGTTGAGGCGCTGGCGCGCAACCTGGTTCGCTTTATCGATGCTGCGCCGAGCTTTTATGCGGTAGGCGTCGTCGCCATCTTCTTAAGCCGGCGCAATCAGCGTCTCGGTGATATGGTTGCCGGTACGCTCGTGGTTCGCGACCGCGAAGTCGATTCGCCGAATTGGTCCGAGAGCACCTCGCGCACAATCACGGCGCCAACGCTCATTGCGGAGTCGCCGGCTGCTTCGTCTGGGTTCTCAGCTGCAAATACTGGCCCGTGGGGAAGCCCGCCGCATCTCCGCGTGGTATTGCCTGCCCCGGCGCTGGCAAAGTTGTCCGCATCCGATCTCGAAGTGCTTGAAAGCTTCTTCACGCGCCGCCTGGATATGGACCTGACGACGCGCGCTGCACTGGCCGGCCGCATTGCCACGGCTCTGTGCGCCAAGTCGGGCCTGGCAATTCCACCTGAAACGAGCGTGGAAACTTTTCTCGAGGCGGTAGCACATCAGTTCCGCGAACAGGCGCGGATGAACTGAAGGACAAGCGCGCCGGCGCCTGATCCGGCGCAAAACTGAGAAGCGCTCGCGGGCAGAATGTCGAACCGGGAGGTATATTAAGATTTTGCCTGGATTGCGCCGGCGGCTGAGCGATTGGCTGCGATCGTCGAGACAATAGATCAGGAACGACCCGGTTTTGCGGCAGACCTGCCGCGCCGGCAATGGAAATGAGGAGAGCAAGAACATGGCCAAGAGCGTCAACAAAGTCATACTTCTAGGCAACGTAGGCAAGGACCCCGAGATTCGCTCCACTCCAGGCGGCACCATGGTGGCCAATTTTTCTCTCGCCACCAGCGACCGCTTTCAGGATGCGCAGGGCAACTGGCAAGACCGTACCGAGTGGCACAATCTGGTCGCATTCAAGCGCACGGCAGAGATCGTTCGCGATTATGTGAAGAAGGGCTCAAAGCTTTACATCGAAGGCAAAATCCAAACCCGCAGCTGGGAAGACAAGGACACCAAGGCCAAGCGCTACAAGACTGAGATCCTCGTCAACGACCTTTCGCTGCTCTCCGGGCGTGACGATTCACAGGGCGGCGGGTATAGCCGATCGAACTCCGCAAACTCCGCAGTGAACGAGGACCAGCGCCAGCCCGCGGGCGCCGATGATTTCGCCCAATCGGCCGAAATCTCCGACGACGATATCCCCTTTTGAGAGACAGCGATCAGGGGTAAAAGATCAGAGAATGGCAAAAGCCGCTGCCGGAAACGCGCGGCTTTTGCTTTTTTGTGGTTCGGCATCTACCGCAAGGGAGAAGACCCATGAAAATGTTCTTTGTTGCTGCGTTGCTCGCCGCATGCATGGCGCTGCCTGCGCAGGAGACGCGCCACGAAGTCAGCCACGACACCGGCAACCCAGCGACCTACTCAAAACCAAACAGCCCCGATGTGCCCGATGTCTTCGCGGTCAGCAGTCATCTCGAACGCATTGTAGTGCTACGCTTCAAGTTCGGCACCGATCTGCTGGCCGGACTCCAGAAGATGGTCGCGCAGCAGAAGATCAAGAACGCCGTGATTCTCTCCGCCTTCGGTTCGGTGCGCGGCTACCAGGTACACCAGGTTTCGAATCGCGATTTGCCGTCGAAGGATCTCTTCGTCAAAAACCCCACGGCGCCGGCTGACATTATTGGCATGAGCGGCATGGTGATGAACGGCCGCATTCATCCGCACATCACATTAGCGAACGCCGACAAGGCATTCGGCGGCCATCTCGAGCCGGACACGACTGTTTTTACCTTTGCGGTTGTGACGCTCGGAGTGCTTGACGACTCACTCGACATGAGTCGCTTCGACGATTCAAGCTACCGCTAACTGCTGACTAGGAGGGCAATTCGTCTTTAGGCTCGCCCAGCGGATCGTTGTCTCGGTCCGTCACCTCGGCAATCGCGGCCAGTCGCGCGGCCAGCTCATCGGTCCAGCAATTTTCGGGCGCGCGCCAGCTCCAATTCCCTTCCGGCACCGCGGGCGTATTCATGCGCGCCTCCGATCCCAGTTCCAGCAAATCCTGCGCCGGCACAATCGCCATCTCGGCCACGCTGGCCTCGGCCGCGCGGATCAGCGGCCACGCCGGCCGATCGTTCATCGGACCCAAAAGAGCCTCTGCGGCGGCGCGTATCTTTTCGTTCGAGGAGTCCCACCATCCCTGCGTCGTGTCGTTGTCGTGCGTGCCGGTATAGGCCACGGTGCCGGCCGTGAGCTTGTGCGGCAGGTGCATGTGTGCGCCCTTGTTGCCGAATCCGAACTGCAACACCCTCATCCCCGGCATTCCCAGTTCCTGCCGCAGCGCCTCGACTTCCGGAGTGATCATTCCCAGGTCTTCGGCCACCAGCGGCAGCGGTCCAAGTGCCGCTTCGAGCCTGCGAAACAACCCGAGCCCCGGCGCTTTTGTCCACTCTCCGTTCACCGCAGTCTCCTCGGCTGCGGGAATCGCCCAGTATGCTTCGAATCCGCGAAAGTGGTCGAGGCGCACGATGTCGTAAAGCTCGATGGCGCGGCGAATGCGATCGACCCACCAGTCGAATTCCCGCGCAGCCAGCACGTCCCAGCGATAAAGCGGATTGCCCCAGCGTTGTCCGGTTGGTGAAAAGTAGTCGGGCGGAACGCCTGCGATGCGAATCGGCTTCAGATTGTCATCAAGCTCGAAGATTCCTGGATGAACCCACACGTCGGCCGAATCCATATTGACAAAAATGGCGGCGTCGCCCAGGATTCGGATGCCGCTTTCCTCCGCTGCGTCCCGCAGTTGATCCCATTGCAGTGCAAAGGCAAATTGCAGCACTCGCTCGACGGCTACCTCGCGCCCGTTGTCCGCTTCAGCCTTTGCCAGCGCCTGCGGATCGCGCCGCCGTAGCGGCTCCGGCCACTCAGTCCACGCACCGGTGTTGAATTTTCGCCGCAGCACGGCATAAAGCGCGTAGTCGTTCAGCCATGCCGCCTCGTCACGGCAGAATTCCTCAAAATCGGCCCACTGATCCTCGAGTGCCGGCGAGTCCAGCCCGCGATCGAGAAAATTCCCTGCCGCTTCCTGAAGCAACGGCAGTTTTCGCGCCTCAACCTCGTCGAAATTCACGGCTCCTGAACGGCCAGCCAGCCCCGCGATGCGCGCCCCATCGATCCATCCCCAGTCGGCGAGAAACTCCAGGCTGATGAGCGATGGGTTTCCGGCAAACGCCGACGATCCTGCGTAGGGCGAGTTGCCGTATCCCGTGGGGCAAAGCGGCAGAACCTGCCATACATGCTGTTTTGCGCGCGCCAGAAAGCTCACAAGCTCATGTGCAGCGGGGCCAAGGTCACCAATTCCGCCATAAGAAGGCAGCGAGCTTACGTGCAGCAAAATGCCGGACGATCGTTGAAACTCCATGCTGCAATTATTGCAAGTGAGTCGCCGGGCGCGGGAAGCCAGCCGCATTTGAGACAATGTTGGGCGTGTTCCCGCACAGCTTTTTGTTGCGATCAACCGAACGAGGTGGCCCTCCGTTGCTGAAAAATCGCTTGCACCGCTCTTTCGTTTACATCCCTGCCCTGGTTTCGATTTCATGCGTGCTCTCATCTCAGGTCGCCACGGCAGCGCCGCTTCCGCAGCCTGTGACGCTCGGCTCCGGCTGGCAGTTGCAGGACGTAGCGAAGGTTCCTCAACCCAGCGCGCAGGTTTCAGCCGCCGGCTTCGACACCAGCGGCTGGTACGCGGCCACGGTTCCGGGCACGATTTTGACGACGCTGGTCAACAATCACGTCTACCCCGAGCCGCTTTATGGCGAAAACGAGCGCCCCGAGATCATTCCCGAAAGCCTCGTTCACACTTCGTATTGGTATCGGACAGTGGTTCACATTCCAAGCGCCTACAAGGATCGCCACGTGTGGCTGAACTTCGACGGCATCAACTACTCCGCCGAAGTTTGGGTCAACGGCGCGCAGGTTGGCGCGATCCGCGGCGCCTTTATTCGCGGCGTTTTCGACATCACCTCGCAGGTGACGCCCGGTCAGCCTGCCGTCGTGGCTGTGCTCGTCACTCCGGAGCCGCATCCCGGCGTTCCGCACGAGCACACGCTTCGCAACGGCGTCGGCTCGAACGGCGGTATCACCGCGCTCGACGGTCCCACCTTTCTCTCGACGCTTGGCTGGGACTGGCTCGATGCCGTGCGCGATCGCGACACCGGAATCTGGCAGAAGGTTTTTCTCTCCGCCACCGGCCCTGTTCAGTTGAAAGATCCTTTTGTCACCACCGACCTGCCACTGCCCAGGACCGATTCCTCCGACGTGACGGTCGAGACTACCGTCGAAAACGTGAGCGATCAGCCTGTCGCGGGCGAAGTCCACGGCACAATCGGGACGATTGTTTTTGAGCGGCAAGTCACTCTCGCTCCGAACAGTTCGCAGCAAATCACCTTCGACGCGAAAAATACGCCGGCGCTGCACATGGAGCATCCGCGCCTGTGGTGGCCCAACGGCTACGGCGCGCAGCCGATGTACAAGCTGCACCTCGAATTCCGATCCGGCGCCGCCATTTCCGACGCGCAGGATGTTGACTTCGGCGTGCGCAAGATCAGCTACTCCGTTCCCGGCACCGATACGCTCACCATCTCAGTGAACGGCGTGCTCATCTTCATTCGCGGCGGCGATTGGGGCCTCGATGAAGCCATGAAGCGCATTCCGCGCGAGCGGCTCGACACCGAGATTCGCCTGCACAAGCTCGCCAACCTCAATCTGATTCGCAACTGGGTAGGACAGAGCACCGGTGAAGACTTCTACGAGCTGTGCGACAAGTACGGCCTGCTGGTGTGGGACGAATTCTTTCAGCCCAATCCGCTCGATGGCCCCGACCCCACTGATATCCCCACGTACATTGCCAATGTGCGCGACAAGGTTCTGCGCTATCGCAACCATCCTTCGATCCTGTTGTGGTGTGCGCGCAACGAGGGTGATCCTCCGCCGGAGATCGACGCCGCCCTGCGCACACTGCTCGCCGCGGACGACCCCTCCCGAATCTACTGGCCGAATTCGACAGATGGCCCAGGTGTGCGTTCCCACGGGCCCTACTATTGGCGCGCGCCGCGTGAGTTTTACACCGTAACCGACGACTTCTTCAAGACGGAAACGGGCAGCGCATCGATTCCCACGCTTGAATCCATCCACGGCATGATGCCCCAGAAAGACTGGGAGACGATTAACGACGATTGGGCCGCGCACGATTTGGCCAAGGGGAATCAGCATGGCGATCTCTACCCGTTAATCCTCGCCGGCCGCTACGGCAAAATCGCCAACCTGGCCGACTTCGTGCGCAAGGCGCAGTTGGCCAACTATGAAGCCTTCCGCGCCATGTACGAAGGCCGCAACGCGCTGCTCTTCCATCCCACCACGGCCGTCATCACCTGGATGAGCAATCCCGCGCAACCCAGCTTTGTGTGGCAGATCTACCACTACGATCTGGAACCGATGTCTTCATACTTCGCCGTGATGCACGCGTCGGAACTGATGCACATCCAATACAACGAAGCCACGGGCGACGTGCAGGTCATCAACAACAAGCCTGAGGCCGTGGCGAATCTGCGCGCGCACGTCGCCGCTTATAACCTTGACGGCTCACTCGCGTACGAGCATGAGACCAAATTCGATGCAGCGGCCGATGTGGCCACCGATCTCGGACCGATCGATCTTCCCGCGACCGTTTCGCCCATCCACTTCATCAAGCTCGATCTGCGCGATGCAGCGGGCCGGTTGCTCTCAACCAATTTCTACTGGCGCGCTCAGCCCGACGATCCCGACAATCTTGCCGCTCTCGACCAACTGCCCATGGTCAAGCTGACCGCGACCGTGGAAGCGGCGAAAGAAAACGTGCTCGGCCAACGCAGATTGCGCGTCATTCTGCACAATCCAACCAAGAGCATCGCCCTGATGGCGCATGTGCAACTGCGCAGAAAATCCGGCGAGCGCGTGCTGCCCGTTTTCTACAGCGATAATTATGTCTCGCTTGTGCCTGGAGAAACAAAGACCATCGAGATGGAAGCCGCCGCAAACGAATTCAAGGGCGAGGCTGCTGTGATCGTGGTCGACGGATGGAACGTGACGGTAGCGCCGGCGTCATTTGCGGCCGCGTCGGTCAAACCGAATCTCGATGCGCAACCGGATCGCTCGCCTGCAATGGG
>Ga0335085_10008582_pt1 | contig 15576 bp, 10 predicted proteins | sample Lox_Sample_45_FD_206712 | JGI IMG/M metagenome (GOLD analysis project Ga0335085, IMG submission 206712) | Soil microbial communities from Loxahatchee National Wildlife Refuge, Florida, United States - Lox_Sample_4.5 | ecosystem: Environmental > Terrestrial > Soil > Wetlands | place: USA...
TCAATCTCCACCCGATCCACCACCTCCGCCCCACCTAGCCCGAAGTGCAGCCTCAAATCGCTCTGCGACAGATAGCTCCCCCCGCTCCTCACCTCATTCGTCTGCACCAGCGCCCCCGCTGTCACCTTCACCTTCGCCCCCAGCGCGCTCCGGTTCGACCTTGTCCCTTCCAACTGCAGCGTGATCCAATGATTCGCCGGTCTCGCACTCTGCCGCAGTAGCGTCGGCGCCGCGTTCTGATTGTTAATGACAACCTCCACTGCCCCATCGTTGTCGTAATCCGCGAACGCCGCACCCCGCGCCGACTGCCGCTCCGCCAGCCCCGGCCCCGCCGCCGCCGTAATATCTTCAAACTTACCCCCGACATTGCGATACAGCAGCGCATGGTCGCGGAACCGGATGTCGATCCCCAAGCGGTCCACCTCCGGAAACACGTGCCCATTCACCAGCAGCAGATCCAACCGCCCGTCGTTGTCGAAATCGAAGAACCCGCATCCCCATCCGACATACCGCGTGTTCTGCGCCAACCCCGCCGCCGTCGTCGCCTCGTCGAACTCCCCGGCGCCCCGATTGCGATATAGCGTCTCCCGCTCGTCTGAAAAATTAGTCCGGAAAAGATCCGGAAGCCCGTCGCCGTCGTAGTCCCCGACCGTTGCCCCCATCCCCGACATCGCGCGCCCGTCGGCATCGAACGCCACCCCGCGCAGCACGGCCTCCTCCGCAAACTTCCCCTTCCCCTGATTGATGTACAGTAGCGATGGCGTCCGGTCGCACGCCACGTAAATATCGGTCAGCCCGTCGCCGTTGAAATCGCCCGTCACCACACCCAGCGAGTAATTCTCGTCTGGCGCCGCAATCCCCGAAGCCTCCGAGACATCCGTAAAGGTGCCGTCTCCATTGTTGTGATAAAGAATGTTGCGATCGTACGGTAGCCCGCGCGGGCCGCAGGCCACGGCGATGCCCCGGTAAAAGCACAGTGGGTTCGCCCCTGGCTCCGGCGTGCTCGCCGGGTCGAACTTCAGATAATTCGCGACAAACAGATCGGCCTGGCCGTCGCGGTCGTAATCGAGAAACGCGCAGCCGGTATTGTATCGGACCCGGTCCTGCCGCAGCCCCGCGCGCGCTGTCACGTCCTCAAACCGCTCGCCGTGCACGTTGCGATAGAGATGATTCTGTCCCCAGTAAGTCACGAATAGGTCGGTGTAGCCGTCGTTGTCGTAGTCGGCCGCGCACACCCCCTGTCCCCAGCCCGTAGCCTTGTCGAGCCCCATCTTCGCCGTGACGTCCCGAAAGCGCCCGCCGCCCTCGTTGTGATATAGCCGGCTCAGCCCGCCCTCGCCGGAGACCAGATAAATGTCCGGCAGCCCGTCGTTGTCGTAATCGAAGAAGGCCGCACCGCTGCCCGTGGTCTCCACGATCCAGTGCTTGGTCTTGTCGCCCCCATTGGGAAACGTCGCCGTTAGCCCGGCGCTCGCCGCCACGTTGCGGAACTCCACCCGCCCGGCCGCCGCCGCGAGACACAGCACCGCGAACCCGAACGCCCCCCACCTCACTGCTTCGGTTTCTCTCCCAGTTTTTTTAGGAAATCCGTGAATTCGCCTTCCGGCGGACGGTTCAACTTGTCGAAAATCGCCTTCTCCCGCTGCGCGTCGGCCGTGCGCCCCGCATTGCGGTACGCCATCATGAGCGCATAGTGCGCCGACTGGTTATCCGGCTGTAGCTTCACCGCCCGTTCCAGCAGTCCGATCGCCTCGCCGGGCTTCAGCTTCGCCAATTCCAGAAGCGCCTCGGCGAAATTCCCATCCAGCGCCGCGGCCTTTTCGAAATGCGGTGCGGCGCCACTCGGATTCTGCTCCGCCTGAAGGATCTTCCCGATCTCGTACTCCGCCACCGCGTCCGATGGATTCAGCGCCAGCTCCGCCTCGAACTCCTTCCGCGCCTCCTTCAGATTCGCCGCCTCGTGCGACTCGAGCAGCAGCGCCCGCCCCAGCCGGAAGTGCAGGTTCAGCGCCGCCGGATTCTTCTGAATCGCCTTGCGATACTCCGCCGCCGCTTCCGCATACCGCCCCTCGGTCTCGAAGATCTCACCCGAAAGCTGATTCACTCGGAACGAAGCCGGCGCCTTCTGATACAGCGCGAACACCGCGTCGTCCCAGCCCTTTCGATGCGCTTTGGCCACTTCATACAGCACATCCGCATCGCCCGGAAAGGCCTTTTGCAACTCACCGAGCACCGGCCAGACCTCGCCCATCCGGTTCTGCGCCAGCCCGCACTGCACCAGCGCGATCCCCGCCAGCCTCCGCTCGGACGCATCCGCGTTCTTCGCGAACTGCTGCTCCAGTTCGCCGCGCGCCGCTTCGCACCCGCCGGTAGCCGCCCGCGCCAGCGCGAGGAACGTCCGTGCCGTCGCATCCGGCGTGGTGACTTTTTCGAGGATAGCCCGCGCCTCCGCGTACCGCCCATGCCGAAACGCCGCGACCCCGTCCGCAGTCGTCTGCGCCGCCAGCGGCACCACCACTGCCAGCAAACTAATGCCCCGCATCGTCCAACACCAAATCCAAATCTCCGAACCGATGCCGCGCCTTGCCATCAATGAGACGGAACCCAAGCGTTGGCGGCGGCCCCGGTGCGATCCGCGCCGGAGCGGCGAGCCTTTCCGATGACGGCATCGCGATCTCGGTCACTTGTCCCGACGCAGCTATCTCCTCCACCAGGCTTCCGGCGAACAGGAACATCAGGCAGATGAACTTCATCGGCTCTCCAGTTCCCGCAGCGCATTCGCGGCGGCTTTCGATTCCGGCTTCCGCTCCAGCAGCCGCAACATCGCGTCCTTTGCTTTAGCCCGATCCCCCATCTTCACGTAAACCCGGCCCAGGTTCATATACAGCACTTCCTCGTCCGGCGCCACCTGAATGCCATATTCGAAGGCCGCGATGGCATCGTTCGTCTGCCCCATCTGCGAATATAGTACGCCCAGGTTGTTGATCGCGCCGGCATCCTTGCGGTCGAGTGCAATCGCCTGCTGAAAGAGTTTCACCGCCTCGCGCTCCCGTCCCACCCGAGCCTCCACTTGCCCGGCGTTCACCAGCGGATAAGTCGCCTTTGGCAGCAATTCCACAGCGCGGCGGTAATGCCGTAGCGCCGCCTCGAGATTCCCCGACGCCAGTTCGACGCCGCCCAAATTATTCCACGCCTCGCCCAGTTGTGGATTGGCCGCCACCGCGCGCTCGAGCGCCGTCCGCGCCTCGTTCAGCCGTCCCGCGTCCAGATGGATCTGCCCGATCGCATTCAGCGCCTTATCGTTGTCCGGCGTCTGCCGCACCACTTCCTCCAGGTACGGCAGCGCCTGCTGTGGATATCCCGCCCAATAGAACGCCGCGCCCAACTTGAAATAATTCCGCCGCGGCACGCCGATGTAATCGCCCGCGAACGGAAGCGCAAGCCGTTGCCGCTTCGGCTCCGCCATCTTCTTCGAATCGGCCGCGAGCGTGGCCGCATCCGGGACGGCTGCGTAAAGTTTGTGCACGCGTCCACTGCTATCGATCAGCATGACGAGCGGCAAATTCAGCTCCGTGCGCCAGTCGAGCAGATAACGCCGGAACAGTGCGTATCCCGCCGCGACGTCGGCGGGTTCGCTCCGCAGGTTCACCACTGCGCTTGCCACCGCCGGCCGCTCACCTTCCCCCACATACAGCAGTCCCGGCCCCGTGCGCTTATCCGGCAGCGGCACCGGTTCCAGCAGCCACGTGTCGTGCGTCCGGGGCTGGTTATCGCCCGACACCGAACCGCGAGCGTCAGCGAGCGGGCGGCCCCGAAACGCTTCGCCCTTCACCTCGCTCGATCCTTCTGTGATGTCGAACCGGTGCCCGGCCGCGAGGTTCCGAAACTCCTGCTTCTCCCCCGACGGCCAAACAATACTTAACCGCTCCACTTCCTCCCGATCGCCCAGCCCGAAGTGCAGCACCTTCGTGTTCTGCGAAAGATATCCCGATCCCGCCTGTAGCCACTGCACCACGCCATCCGCCTCGACCCGCGCTCCGATGCCGTCGCGGTTCGACTTCGTCCCTTTCAGCCGCACCGCGATCGATTTCCGCCCTCCAGTGGCTTCGTTCCGGAAAATTTTCACCTGCGGCGCCAGCCGATTCTTCAGCAGCAAATCGAGGTTGCCGTCGCCGTCGAGATCCGTCACCGCGAAAGCGCGGCTGTCGAGCGCGCAATCGAGACCGCTGATGCCGGAAGCGTCGATCCACTTGCCGTCTCGACGCGTGTAGAAGACATTGGGTTCGTTCCCGTTCCAGCTGTAATCTTCCCGAATGAGCTGATTAATGGCATTCCAGCCGTTCTCGTAAGCCTCGGAGCGCTCGGCAGTTGTCGGAGATTTCGACACAACCTGGCGCCAGAAAAAGCTCATCAAATCCGGCGTTCGGCTTCCGCTGATCATGCCGCAAGTGACGAAAATCTCGGGCGCGCCGTCGTTGTCGAAGTCGTGCGCGTCCGCCGACCACGCCCAGCGTCCCATTTCGGCGGCGCCGGTTTCCTCGAACGTTCCGTCGCCGCGGTTGCGGTAAAGCGAATTGCCTTTCGTGTGGCGGCGATAAGCATCGCGCAATTCCGGCGTTACCGCCGGACGAAACGCCGCGTCGGCGACGATGCGTTGTCCCGCCGCCGTCCACATGTCGGAGACGTAAAGGTCGGGACGCCCGTCGCCGTCGGCGTCGAACCAAGCCGCGCTCATTCCAGGACCGACGCCGCCGATGCCCGCGGCTTCGGCAACATCTTCGAAGCGTCCGCCGCGGTTGCGGTAAAGGTTCGGGCGCCCGAAGTCGTTGGAAACAAAGAGATCCGGCCAGCCGTCGCCGTTGTAGTCGCACCAAGCCGGCGCGAAACTGAAGCGATCGTTGTGTTGGTTTAAGCCCGCGGCTTCCGTCGCGTCTTCGAACGCGCCTGAGCCGTCGGCAGCTAAGCGGTTGCGGAACAAGAAGTTCGGCGGACCGTTGCGGGCGTCGTGGTAAGGCGCCGGATAGCGATATTGATCTTCACTCTGGAAGAACGTGTAAGAGCAAAGATAAAGATCGAGTTTGCCGTCGCGATCGAAATCCGCCGCCGACATTCCGGTGAAACTTCCTTTCTGTTGTTTCACGTGAAACAGAAACGCGTCGGAGCGAAGGTCGAACGTTCCGTCGCCGCGATTGAGGAAGAGAACGGGGCCATTACTGCGTAATACAACGAGATCCTGGAGGCCGATGTTGCGGAAGTCGGCAAAAAGGGCACAGGAGGTGTCGTCGAGCAGACCGACGCCGGAATGGGCGGTGATGTCCTGGAATCGGCCTTCTTGGACTTTATAGAGCCGATTAGGCAGACCACCGGGCTGGCAGACGTAGATCTCATCGATGCCGTCGTTGTCGATGTCGCCTACGGAGATGCCGTTGGAGCCGTAGATGTCGATGCCGGTAGCGGAATCGAGGGCGGCGCGCCAGTAGGGGATGCCGCGGAGGAGTTGGTCGCGGAAGGAGGGACAGTTTTCGAAGACCGAGGCGGTGACGTCGCGGAAAAGAGGATGGGCGGAATGGGCGACAGTTTCGGATTCGATTTTGAATTTGTAGTCGGCGAGGCCGACCCGGTATTCGGTGGGGAGTTTGGTTTCGAAGCGGACGCGGTTATTCGGGAGGACATAGAAGCGGGTGTTGGGGTTGGCACGTGAAAGCGCCTGCCCCACTTTTTCGGCTTCGACTTCGCAGGCGAAATCGTCGGCGCCGGGTTGGATGTAGCGGGCGAGCCGTTCGTGGGGGGCCGGTTTGCGGAAATGGACGGGGAAGGGGGCGGCGGAGAGGTGGCGCTTCGGCAGGGCAGCGGCGGCGCCGAGGGCTAGCAACTGGCGGCGGGTCATATCCCGAGCCATTCCTGGAGGGCGGAGTGGACGGCGGAGAGTTTCAGCGGGGGCTTGGATTCGAGGAGGGGGCAATCGGGCGGTGCGATGACCAGCATTTCGTCCATGCCGTCGCAGCAGAAAACGTAGGCGGTGTTGGTGCGGAATTCGGCGTACTTTTCGAATTCCTGCCAGACGTATTGGTAGAAGACTTCGAGATCGACGTAAGAGCCAAGAACGTCCTGCTGGGAGGGGATGGGGTTAGTGGCGTCCTGGTCCTGGTAGATGAGGAGGCTGGAGAAGGGCTTCACCTTGTTGCGGATGCCGAAGCCGATAACGGCGACCGAGGGGCGAGCGCGGCGGACGGCCTGCATGGTGGCCCACTCGACGAAGGTGTTGTTGACGAGCAGAGTGCCGTTGCCGCTGAGGAGGATGGCGCGGGCGAATTCGGCGAGGATGGGGTCCTGAGCGACGGCGCCTTCGGAGGCGAGAATCTGGAGCTTTTTGAGGCGGTCGCTGAGCTGGCGAGGGCCGGGGACGGTCTGGGATTCGACGATTCGCTGGACCTCGCGCATGAGGCGGTGGCGGTAGGGTTGTAACGACTCGTAGCTGTAGTGGACGAGAGGGGAGGGGTTGGCAGGCGAAAGCGCCTGCCCCACTTCGATCGCCCAGGCGGAATAGGGGCCACCGTGCTTGGAATGGACCGCGAATTGGTGCGCGAGGGACGAGGGGTTGAGGTCCGACAGGAAATTGTCGGAGGGTTCTAGCGGGATGCGCTTGCCTCGATTTTCGATGCGCAGCCACATCCGGCTGGGGTCAGCGGGGAGTTGCGCGGGCGAGACGACGACGACTAAGCGGGCGTGGCCGGAGCGGGCGATTTCGGAGTCTAGGACGGGATCGAGCTTGGCGAAGATCTCGGCGACGGCGGCGCGCCACTGGGAGTAATACGGGTTGCGGTTGAGGAAGTCGACGGCTTCGATGGGGGCGAGGGCCTTGGGGAAGGCCATTTTGGTTTCGATTTCACCCAAGGACGCGAAGAGGACGGGCTGGGTGCGTTCGATCAGAGCGAAGAGGCGCTGGAAATAGCTTTGCTCGGCGGGGAAGAGAAGGGGCCAGTCCTTCATCTGGTCAGAGACGAAGGCGGAGAAGGAGCGCGGGAGTGTGTCCGGAATTTTGGGCGCGGTGGACATTAGAGGAGCAGCTCGCGCATGGGGGTTCCAGCCATTTCGCCGGGTTTGACGCCGAGGAGGGCAGCGGCGGTGGCGGCGACATCGATGTGATGGACGGGGCGGTCGGTTTCGCCGCGCGGGACGCCGGCTCCCATGGCCAGGAGCCACATGTTGCGGCAGGAGGGGTCGCCGGAGCGGTGGTTCAGGAAGCCGTTGGCGGCGTTGCGGTCGCCGTCGCGGCCGAGCTCGGGGAGGACGAGCATGGTGGTTCTGCCGCGGTAGGCGGGGTTGGCCTCGACCTCGTCCCAGAGCATACCGGTGAGGCGGTCGGTTTTGGTAATGGCGTTGAGGTAGAGAGAGTAGGAGCCCCAATGGGCGACGTCCATGTCCCAGAAGTTGACGAGGATGAGGCGCGGGGCGAATTCGCGCATGATTTCGCGGGTGATGAAGAAGGTGAGCTCGTCGCCGGAGGTGGGAGCTTCGGGGCCGTTGATGTATTCGATGAGGCCGCGCGTGAGGGTTTCGCGGACGTGGCGGTCGAGCTGACGGCCGCCCTTGAAGATGGTCCAGCCGACGCCTTCGTAGCCTTCGGCGAGGACGGATTCGAGACGTTCGAGGACAGTGTCGCGGTCGGCGACGCCGCCGGCGGCCGGCTTTTTGACGACATCCTGGACGGCTTCGAGGAGGAGCTGCTTGGGGAGGACGACGTTGGCGCCGTAGGGCGCGCCGAGCCCGCGGTCGGAACCGGCTCCCATCTGGGCGAAGCTCTTGTTGGTGGCGACGGTCCAGGCGTCTAGCGGGCCGGCGCCGGTTTGCTTGCGGAACTGTTCGAAGAGGGTGGGGCCGGCGGGGGGCTGGAAGCCGAAATCGTCGACGCGCTGCCAGTTGCCGGTGACGATGCTGGCGGTGGAGTTGAAGTGGGAGAGGACGCCGGAGTTGACGCAGTTGGCGAAGAAGTGGGATTCGGGGCGGAGGGCGACGAGGCGGGGGATATTGTGGAGGCCTTCAGGGGCGAAGGTTTCGGAGTAGCGGACGCCGCCGCCGAAGGTGACGAGGATGACCTTGTTCGGGGTGCGGGGTTCGGGATTCGGGATTCCGCGTGCGGGATTCGGGTTTTGGGCGAGGATGCGGTTGGAGATGGAGAGGCCGGCGAGGCGAAGGAAGCGGCGTTTGGTGATGGGAGGGAGCACGGATCAATACTCGGTGATTTCGCCACCGGAGATTTTGCGACGTTCGTTGGGGCCGATGTCGAGGGGATGGTCGTAGCCGGATTTGATTTCACCGCCGGGGGTGTAATACGGGCCGATGTCGCAGGCCATGCTGCCCTTGCCTTCAGCGACGAATTCGACGGAGGTGACGAGCTTGGCGCACTTGTAGCCGTAGCGGGCGGGGTCGACGATCCGGAGCGGGGCGCCGTGGCGGTCGGTTAGGGGCTTGCCGGCCATATCGAGGGCGAGCAGGACGCGGGGCTTCATCAGCTCCTCAATGGTGAAGTATTCGTACCACTTGTCGGCGCAGTCGAAACGGACGGCCTTGACGTTCTTCAGCGGCTTGGCGAGCTCGAGGAGGTGGCCGAAGCGGAAGCCGCCCCAGACGGTGCGGGAGGACCAGCACTGGACGCACTTCATGCGGGAGTTTTGGGACTCCTGGGGGAGGCGGCGGAGGTCGGCGATGGAGAAGGACAGCGGCTTGTCGACGAGGCCGTAGATTTTGAGCTGGTATTTGGCGGGATCGACGGCGCGGACGGGGTTGTACCACATGAGGCGGAAGTGGAGATCGTCGGGCTCGTCGCTGGGGAGGAGGAGCTTGTCATCAGCGGAACGGGCACGCGTGGCCCCGACGGACAACGCGGCGGCCGCACCCAGGAATCGACGGCGGTCCATAGCTGGTTATTTTATACCCGTGGGGAATGGAGGCGAACCGGGAGGGGCTACTCGAGGGCGGCCGGCGGCTGCGGATCGGCGAGGCACCTACCGAAATCGCGCCGGCGGAGTCCGGCACGCGAGCGCCAAATCTGCCGTGCCCCCTCTTTTAGGCATGACCAGTCCGGACTACAATGTCGGAAAGCTATGTTCTTGCGCCCCTTGCTCCCGATTTGCGCCGGGCTCCTGCTCGGCTTCCCGGCGGCCGCCCAGACCGCTCCCGAAAATAATCCGATCCCGACGCTGGTGGGCCGGTTGGATCTGGCCAAGTACAAAGCCACGATTCGCGGCCTGACCAAATTCGGCGACCGCCGCCAGGGCACGGACCGGAATCGCTCAGCGATCGACTGGATCGAGGCCCAGTTGAAGAGCTACGGCTGCACGGACACCGAGCGGATCCGCTACGAATATCAGCCACCACAGGGAGGCCGCGGCCGTGGGCCAGGAGGAGATGCCGCCGGCGGCGGACGCGGCGGGGGCGGTAGGGGAAACCAGGCCGGTGGACGCGTGCGCGGTGAACGCGGGCCGACCGCCGCCAATAACGATCCCGACCTGCAACCCGACACGCGCCTCCGCGAGCTCAACTCGCAGCCGTCGACGCCGGGGCCGCGCGAAGAGGTATTCTGCACGAAGGTCGGAACTACGCATCCCGAGGAGATGTACATCGTGGGCGCGCACATGGACGGCATCGGATTCGGCGAAGCCGCCAACGACGACGGTTCGGGCACAGCGCTGGTGATGGAAGTGGCGCGCGTGCTTAGCAGCCCAGACGTCACCACCGAGCGCACCATTCGGTTCGCGTTGTGGAATAACGAGGAGACGGGCCTGAACGGCGCCCGGGCCTACGTGGATCAGCGCAAAGACCGGCAGGGCAAGGAGGACCCGCCCGGGTCCGGAAGATACCCCGAGCCGAAGTGGCTGGGAATGATCCAGCACGACATGCTGCTCTTCGATCACGGGATGCCGAACAAAGATGGGACGGTGAGCGAGCATCAGCGGCCGGAGGCGGACATCAATATCGAGTTCCAGTCGCGGTCGAAGATGGCGGCGGGAGCGGCCGAGCTGGCGTGGGCCTTCCTCGCCTCCAATGAGCAATACGCGACCGACTATCCGGCGGTAGTTGGCAATCACATGACCAACACCGACTCGGGCCCGTTCCAAGACCTGGTGCCATCGATCAGCATCCGTGAGCTGGAACGGGTCTCGCAGATTGGTGGCGGATGGGATCCGACCCATCACCAGCCGATCGATGTGTACTCTCACTTCTCGGAGGGCGATTTCCGGCTGGGCCTGAATGCCACGCAAACGACCCTCGGAGCGATCGCGGCCCTCGCGGGGGCCAAGCTGAAATAAGCTGCCGCGTCCGTCGCAATCGCAGCCGCTTCGGATGGATGGTACGATAACCCCCCGTGCAAATCCGACGTGGCAAATGCCCGGATTGCGATGACGGTCTCTTCGTGGGAAACGGGAAGTGCTCCCAATGCCACGACGCGGCCGTCAGCCTGTTCGATTGAAGCGCTTCCTTCACAATGCTTGCGCCTCCCCCCGGATGTCGAGTAGCGCGCGAGCCGTGAAACGTCAACGTAGCTACAGAAAGTGCGACACCGGGATCCCGCGGGCATCACGTTTATAGGACCGAAGTTCCGTCGCATAGGAGCAGCAATGAGAGTTTCATTCGAATCATTTCATCGCCCGGTGAAAGTTCGGCCGACGCCCGCGATTGTCGTGGTAGCACTTCTGATCATTGGCGCCATTCTGGCAATACCAGCGCCGGCGTGGAGTAACGCAACTACCCAACGATCCGCTACGACGATGCCGCAGTGTACACGTCCTGTCACCGTCCATTCCAATCCATGTGGCGCCGTGATTTACATTGACGGCATGCAAGTGGGTAGAACTCCGATGACTTTTCCGATGCCGACGGGGCGCTACACGCTGGTCCTGCTTGCGCCTGGACATGAGGTATATGCGCAGCGAATCCTGGTGCCGGATGCCCCGCTGGAAATCAACGCGAATCTGGCCGTGGAGAAGTAGCGGCCGGACTGAGACGGCGGCCTACGCGATGGCAGGATGTTTCCTGCCGAAGCCGGTGGCCTGTTCAAACGCGTGCGCCAGTTGCAGTACTGCGAAATCTTCCTTGTCGCGGCCGACCATCTGAATTCCGACCGGAAGTCCTTCGGGGGTGAAGCCGGCAGGCACGGAGGCCGCCGGATTGCCGGTTGCCGAGATATACCAGCAGGACTTCATCCAGTCGATATAGCTGGTGAATCTGACGCCGGCAATTTCGGCCGGGTAGGGCGTATCGACATCGAAAGGCGGCAGTTGCGTGGTCGGCAGCACGAAGTAGTCGTATTTTTCCAGAAACGCCTGGAAACCGCGCCACACCCGGGCATGAGCCACCTCGGCGCGTGCAAGCTCCGTGCCGGTGAGCCGCAGTCCTTCTTCGATCTCACGCTTGAGCGTGTCCTTGAAGGAATCGGGGTGTTCGCGCAAACGCTGCCCATAAACGTTCGCTGAATTCCATGCCCGCAGGACCCGAAAGCTGACTTCGGCCGGAGCGAAATCGGGCTCCGCCTGTTCCACCACGCAGCCCAACGATTCGAACGTGGCGCGGTGGCCATCCACAACGGCGCGGACCCGCGGGTCAAAAGGGACACCGCCCAGATCCTTGAACCAGGCAATGCGGGCGCCTTTGAAGCTGCGGTCGAGCGGGCGGGCAAAGACCGCTCCGGGCTCTCGAATCGAGAGCGGCGCGCGTGGATCGGGTCCGGCAATTGCGCTGAGAACGAAGGCGAGGTCCGCAACGGAACGTCCCAGACATCCCGAGGTGCTCAGGGTCGACCAGGCGAAGGGCGCGTTCGGGTCGGGCACGCGGCCGACACTCGGACGGAAGCCGACCACATTGCAGAAGGCGGCGGGATTGCGCAGGGAGCCTCCTGAATCGCTGCCATCGGCCACCGGCACCAGGCCGCAAGCCAGAGCGACCGCGGCGCCACCTGACGATCCGCCGCACGTTTTGGTCAGGTCCCACGGGTTGCGGGTCGCGCCAAAGACGGTGTTGAAGGTTTGGGATCCCGCGCCGAATTCCGGCGTGTTGGTCTTGCCCAAGGTGATTGCACCGGCGGCCTGGAGGCGATCGACTACGAGGCCGTTTTCGGTGGGGATGAAATCGCGGTAGAGCGGCGAGCCAAAGGTGGTGCGGATTCCGCGTGTCGGCTGGAGGTCCTTGTGCGCGGCGGGCAAGCCGTGAAGCGGTCCCAACTTGGCTCCGCGGGCCTGCATTTCGTCGGCCCGGGCCGCGGCTTTCTGCGCCATCTCCGCCACCAGGGTTACGATGGCGTTGACCTTTGGATTGACGGCTTCGATTTGCTTGAGGTGCCCGGCAAGGGCCTCGCGCGCGGAGAGCTTCCGGGCGCGAATGAGGCGCGCCATGTCGATGGCGCTCATCCAGTGAACGGAGGAGGGAGAGGAGTCCGCCGCCGCTCCAAGGTCGAAAGCTGACGCCGCGGCCGAGCCCATGAGAACCATGCGGCGGCTGGGAAGGTGCTCGGTCATCGGAATGATTTTACTTCAAGTGAGCGCGTTTCCAGCCTGTATTCTCGTTTTCGAGAAAACGGCCGGAAGCTAGAGACGCGGTAGGGCGCGCGCGACTACCGCAGCGCGGCTCGCTCAGCCCGGGCCTTCTTCAGAATCGGGATACCTGGATCCGCATTCTGCCACAGGGTGAGGAAATCGTCGTAGGCAGCCTTTGCGCGCTGCGTATCACCTGCAGACGCGTAAGCCTGGCCGAGCCTCCAGCGAGAGACGGCGCCGATGGGATCGTAGAGAACAATGCCGCGATGCTTGAAAACCTTCTCAAACTCAGCAGCCGCTTCGATGCCTTTGTGCTGCTCCAGGTATGCAAGGCCGCGCACGTAGACCGCGTACATCGAGCCGTTGAATCCTTCATGGTTTGCCAAAAAGGCGAGTTCGTAGGTAGCCGTTGGCTCGAGTTCGGCGATCGCCCGGGCAGGGTCGTGGCGGCCTAATGCGTTCAGGGCGCGCAGCACCGGCACACAGGCTGTGCGGAACGTGGTGTCCTCGGGAAATCGCCTTTCCAGATCGGCGGCCAGCGCCGCGGCTTGCGCCGACTCCCCGGAGAGCCCCAGCGCGACGCCGGCGCCGAATTCGACCACTCCGCCCTTCGACAAATGCAGCGCGGCGGCCGCCTGATGCCGGGCTTCGTCCGCATTGCCGAAAAGACTCTCACGGATCGCCGAGCCGGCCTGGTCCTGCGCCGCACGCTCGAGCCTTCCGCTCTGACGCGCCAGATCTACGCCGCGTGCCGATAACGCCCTGGCGCGGCGAAGCTGACCGGCATAAGCGACGGAGTGCGCTTCCTGTTCGCAGAACGTTGGCGACCGCTTATAGCCGGCTTCCGTGAGCCGCGTAAGTTGTTGCTGGTCGTTTTCGAGAAAGGCGATCTGATACCGCAAGACGAGCATTTCCGGAATCGAGATTTTCCGTTCTGTGGCCCTCTGCAACACGGCCTTCGCCTCGGCCAGCTTGTCGAGCATCACATAGGCGCCGATGACATGGTCCCACGCAAACGGGATATCCGGGTCGATGGCAATGGCCTTCTCTCCTTCTTCGATGATCCGCTCGAACTTGCCGAGCTCGAAGGAGACGCTACCCGAAAGAAATCCGTGCGGTTGATGATCGCGCGGATAAGATTGGATCCACGCTTCACAGACCTGGGCGCTCTTCTCGAGGTCGCCCTTCACCTGGCGGTAATAAGTGAAGTCGATATAGAACCGCTCGTGATCACTGGCGCGATGGCGATACCGCCAGGCCGTCTCCGCACTCCGGGTTCCGAGAGTGAACTCGCCGACGCCGGCGTACATTCGGCCGAGCCAGGCATGAGCCGACGCAAACTCGGGGTCGATCTCCACCGCGCGCTGATAGAGCGTCAGCGCCTTCAGATGACCTTCCGTATCGCGTACCTTGCCCGCGAGGCTGTAAGCCTTGAGCGCTTCCAGCGACGGTGTCGCCGCCTCATCGAGAGGCGTCGAATAACGTTCCACGGTCGCCAGGGATTCGCCGGCGCCGGCCCTGAATTTCCTGGCGATTTGCGTGATTGCGCCGATGACGTCTTCCTTCCGGTCCACCTGAACCTGCTGCTGATGGATCACCGCCCCACTGCTGCAGTTGATCGCTCGCAGACCGAGCACGTAGTGAGTGCCGAGGCTGGCGATGGAGCCATCGAGCAGCGCGGCGCTATTCGTGCGCTCGCAAACTTCGCGGGCCACGGCGCCGGCGAGCGGCGTGGTTTTTGGCTTGCCCATTAGTTCGAGGGCCTGCTGGATCCGGTCGCTCGAGACGAGGCTCAGGAAGGGCGATTCCTGCAACTGGACTTCCAGGCCCTGTCGCAGTGTGTCATCAAAAATGGCGTCGCCGGCCGTATTTCTAAAATCGGCCAGCAGTATCGTGTCGTTGGCGGTGAGTTTGGGCGGGCGGTGGAAATAGAAGTAGCCGGCGACCGTTGCGGCCAGCATCGCGGCTGCGGCGGCAACGGCGATCTTCCGACGGCGGTTGAACGCGATGCGAGGCTGCGGGCCGGCCGCGGTCCCCGCTCCGCGTCGAAGGTCGGCCGCGAGATCGGAGGCAGACGGGTAGCGCAGATTGCGATCCTTCTCGAGGCACCGGCCAACAATACCCGCGAGCCCGCCAGGAACACCGGCGAGATCGGGGGGTCGGTTGAGGATCGCATCGAGAATGGCGCCGGTGCCGGCGCCCTCGAAAGGGAGCCTGCCGGTGGCCATCTCGTACAGCACCACGCCCAACGAGAAAATATCGGTGCGCCCGTCCAGCGGCTGCGCGCGGATCTGCTCGGGCGACATGTGGGTGATGGTCCCCACAATCCGCCCGGCGGCGGTAAGGGACTGCTCCATCGTACAGGTTTCATCGCCATCACCGGCGGTGACCGCAACCTTCGCGAGGCCGAAGTCCAATATCTTGGCGTGGCCGTGAGCCGTGATGAAAATGTTGGCGGGCTTGATATCCCGGTGCACAATTCCGGCGCGGTGAGCGGCATCGAGCGCGGCCGCGATATCGAGGGCGATCGCCCGAATCTCCTCCGACCGCATCGGCCCGTCCAGAAGGCGGTCCTTCAGGGTCGCGCCCGTGAGGAGCTCCATCGCGATAAATGTTTCGGCCATGTCGCGACCGATTTCGTAGATCGTGCAAATATTGGGGTGGTTCAGTGAGGAGGCGGCCCTCGCCTCGCGCCGGAAGCGCTCCAGCGCCCCGGCGTCCCCGGCCAGCCCGGCAGGAAGGAACTTGAGCGCCACCGAGCGCCCAAGATCGAGATCTTCGGCCCTATAGACCACACCCATTCCGCCGACACCGAGCTTCTCGATGATCCTGTAATGCGCGAGGATTTGTCCCGGTTCCTTCGATGGCATTCGTGCGGTCTCCCGGACAGGTCGGCCAGTTACGGTCAATTATAGCCGCCGATTTTGGGGCGCCGGCGCCCGCTAAAGTGTCGATGGAAGTGCTCGTGATCGACCAACGCGGAGAAGACGCCAACGGGGAATTGATATGGAGCGACCTTGTCAAGCTTTCAGGGACCGGGTTTTGG
>Ga0335085_10008583_pt1 | contig 15574 bp, 14 predicted proteins | sample Lox_Sample_45_FD_206712 | JGI IMG/M metagenome (GOLD analysis project Ga0335085, IMG submission 206712) | Soil microbial communities from Loxahatchee National Wildlife Refuge, Florida, United States - Lox_Sample_4.5 | ecosystem: Environmental > Terrestrial > Soil > Wetlands | place: USA...
GGAGGCTTTAGCCGAACAGCATAAGGTCGCGAGCCTGGCGCACGATCCCGCCCTGTTCCAAGACGAAGCCGAAATCGCCGCTGTGTTCGCGAAAGCCGGCCTGCGCGCCGCGCAACTCCGGTCGGCGTGTCTTCGGGAGAGCGGTTACCAGCGCAATCAGCAGACCAGGGCTGTGCCCTGCTCATGATTGCTATTCGGCCTTCGGCGTTGCCCTTCAATATGCGCTTCTGCAGGACCGCCAGAAGACGCTGGATTGGTTGGATCGGGCGGAGCAGGAAGAATCCGGTTATTTCACGGAGAGCCTGATGAGCGCGCCGGAGATCGATTTCCTGCGCTCCGACCCACGCCTCCAGGGCTTGCTGCGCCGCTCAAACTTGCTGCCCTGACTGGCCTGCCGACGATTAGAGCATTGCACCTCCTCTCGATATATACTAGGGCGGCCAAAGGATCGTTACCGTGCCCAGGTGACAAGGAAGGCCTTAGCGCTTGAAGTCGAGTTGGGTCGCCCGAAGGGCAGAAAAAAGGAGGACTGCAATGAAACCAGGCTTGATTCATCGGAGGGCTTTGACGGTCTGGCTGCTGGTGGCGGTGTTGGGGCTCGGGGCTTGCTCGAAGGGCCCAACCGACGACGAAATCGCCAAGAACATCCAAGCCGCTTACTACGCCGATCCCCAGGTCAGGAACGACCAGATCGGGGTGGACGTGAAGAATGGAGAAGTGACGCTGTCGGGCACCGTCGGGGCTGACGCCGACCATCTGCAGGCTTACAAACTGGCCAGTCAGGTCGTCGGCGTCAAGAAGGTCACCGATCAGATCCAGGTGAATCCGGCCCAGGCGCAGACCGCGCCGGCTCAGCAAGGCGCTGCCCAGCAGCCGGCTAACGCTCCGGCGCCTTCGGCGGGCGCAACCTCCACCGCGCCGGTGGCTCAGGCGCCGCCACCTCCGCCCCAGCCGAAGCAGGTCACGATTCCCGCCGGGACCAGCTTGCGAGTCCAGACCATTGATGCCATCAGTTCGGACACCGGCCAGCCCGGACAGACCTACCAGGCGTCCCTGGCGGCGCCCATTGTGGTGGGGGACAGCGTCGTGGTGCCCAAAGGCGCCAACGTCTTCTTGCAGGTGACCGGCGCCAAGCAGGCAGGCAAGATCAAGGGCAGCAGCGAGCTCACGGTCGCTCTCGACCACTTGGTCTACAACGGGCAATCCTATCCGCTGTCCAGCAGCGCCGTCACCCAGGCGGGAGAGTCGCGCGGCAAACAGACGGCGAAGAGGGCGGGCCTCGGAGCGGCGATTGGCGCGGGCATCGGCGCCATCGCGGGCGGCGGCAAGGGCGCAGCCATCGGGGCTGGTATCGGTGGCGGCGGGGCGATGGCCTATCAAGCCTTCACGAAGGGCAAGTCGGTAAAGATCGCGCCCGAAACCTTGCTCGATTTCACCTTGGCGCAGGCGGTCACGATCACGGTGCCGCCGAAGTCGAGCACTCCGTAGAAACCTGGATCTCAGGCGCGGCGCTGGGATGCTGAACCCGCGTTTCAGCGCCCCGCCATCGACCGCCTTCCGGAGGCAACGAATCACGAACCGTGCCGATCCAGAGGTGAGGCGGAGTTTGTCTGGCCGCATGTTTCCGTTCCTGCTGGCTGCTTGGCTTGGCGTGCCGGGCGCGCTCGCGATACAGAGCCCGTCAGCCAGCAAGAGCCGGACAGCGGACGGCGCGCGAAGCTCCTTTTATCTCACCATGCGCGACGGGGTGAGGATTGCCGTCGACCTCAGCCTGCCGCAGAGCCTCAAGACGGGCGACAAGATTCCGGCGCTCTTGCATCAGACCCGCTACTACCGCTCATTCGACCTGGGATGGAAGCTGCGATTTCTGACTCGGAACTGGCCCAGTCAGCGAAGGCTGTTTCTCTCCCAGGGCTACGCCTGGCTCGACCTGGACGTGAGGGGCACGGGTGCATCCTTCGGCCGCTGGCTCTACCCGTGGTCGCCCGATGAAATCCGCGACGGGGCCGAGGTGGTCGATTGGATCATCCGCCAACCCTGGTCCAACGGCAAGGTGGGCTCGATCGGGGCATCCTACGACGGCGGCTCCGCGGAATTCCTGCTCGTTAATCACCATCCGGCCGTGAAGGCGGCCGCGCCCGAATTCACCTTCTTCGACGCGTATAGCGACCTGGCCTTTCCGGGAGGCATCTGGCTGCAATCGTTCAGCGCCGCCTGGCAGCAGTTGGATCGGGCCCTCGACATCAACTACGTCAAGACCATCTCCTCCATGATGCCCCGGGTGGTGCGCTCGTCTTACCACGGGGTGCGGCCGGTGGACGCCGACGGCGATCGCTCGCTGCTGGCCCAAGCCCTCGGCGAGCACGAGCACAATCTCGACGTGGGCGCCATGGCGCAGGCCATCACCTATCGCGACGATGCGCCCTGGCCGCCGGGCTTCAGCCTCGATGCTTTCAGCCCCTGGGCGCGCGCTTCCGAAATCAGCGCTTCGGGCGCCGCCCTGTACTTTGTGGAAGGCTGGCTCGACGCCTTTCCGCAGGCCGCCCTCGATGCCTTTGAGACCTTGCAGAACCCCAGCCGCATGATCATCGGCCCGTGGGGCCACGTCGCCTGGATGGGGTCTCATCCTTTCGGCGCCTCCCAGGACTCCGTGTTCGACCCGGACGATCAGCTGCTTCAATTTTTCGACTACCATCTCAAGGGCAAGGGCCGGGCGCCCGAACGGAGATCGATCGCTTATTTCACCCTGGGAGCGAATCGCTGGAACACCACCGACCGCTGGCCGCCGCCCGGCATTCAAGCTCAGCGCCTCTACCTCGATCACGAGCAGCGTCTGAGCGCCGGGCAGCCCAAAGCGCCGGAAGCGAGCGATCTTTACCGCGTCGACCCGACCGCGGCCACCGGCCCGACCTCGCGATGGGACCTGGGCACTGCGGTCGCTTATCCCGATCGCCGCCGCGCCGACAGGAAGCTGCTCTGCTACACTTCGCCGCCGCTGGATCACGCCCTGGAAGTGACCGGGCAGCCCGTCGTTAGCCTGTTCGTAAGTTCCACGGCGAGCGACGGGGAGTTCTTTGCCTATCTCGAGGACCTCGACCCGCAAGGCCGCGTCTCGTACGTCACCGAAGGCGAGTTGCGCGCGCTCCACCGCCTGCCCGGTTCGGCCCCGCCTTATTCCGGCCCGTCGCCTTATCACTCCTTCAAGCGCAGCGACGGGCTGCCTCTGGCGCCGGGCGAGCTTGCCAGCTTGAGGTTCGCCATGATTCCCACCTCTTACTGGTTCGCCAGAGGCCACTCGATTCGACTGGCGCTGGGCGGGGCCGACCGCGATCACTTCGCGCTCCTGCCGGGGCCGCCGCCGGTCTGGCAGGTCCACCGCGACACCGGGCACGCCTCATTCATTGAATTGCCCGCGATGACTGCTCCCGAACTCGCCCGACGTTAACCGGCGCGGCTCGTCGCGAGAGCGCCTTTATCCGGCGCCCGCGCCCTTCTTCGTGCCCGCCGCGGCAGAGTAATCATAGAAGCCGCGCCCGGACTTGCGTCCGAGCCTGCCGGCGGCCACCATCTTTTCCAGTAGCGGGCAGGGACGATACTTGGAGTCGTGGAAGCCTTCGTAGAGCACCTGCATGATGTCGTGGCAGACGTCGAGGCCGATGAAGTCGGCCAACTCGAGCGGGCCCATGGGGTGGTTCATGCCCAGCTTCATCACCTCGTCGACCGCCTGGGGCGCGGCGACGCCTTCCATCACCGCATAAACCGCCTCGTTGATCATCGGCATCAGCACGCGGTTGGAGACGAATCCGGGCGCGTCATTGACGCGCACCGGGGTCTTCTCCAGCGACCGCGCCAGCTTCTCCGCCACGTCGACCGCCTCCGGCGAGGTGTCGAGGCCGGCCACAACCTCCACCAGCTTCATGACCGGGACGGGATTGAAAAAATGCAGCCCCACGAACTGCGCGGCCCGGCGCGTGACGGCCGCGAGACGGGTGATGGAGATCGAAGAGGTATTGCTGGCGAAGATGACCTCGGGCCGCGCCCGGGCGTCAAGATCGCGCCACACCTGCGCCTTGGCGTCAAAATTCTCCGTGATGGCTTCGATGACGAAATCCGCGGCCGCCGCCGCATCGAGCGACGTCGAGCTTTCGAGCGCTGCCAGCGCCCGATCGCGTTCCTCGGCCGTCAAGCGCGCCTTTTCCACGTCGCGCGCCAGCCCCTTCTGGATGCGCTCCCGGCCCCGGTCGAGGAAGCTTGCCGAGCTGTCCGTCAGCACCACCTGGTAGCCGTAGCGCAGCAGCACCTGGGCGATGCCATGTCCCATAGCGCCGGCCCCGACCACGCCCACGCGTTGAATCGAGCCCTGAAGTGGTTGGGTCATAAACGATAAAACTCCCTTGGGAGGATCACTCCATCATTCGATCACCGGTGAATCAATCGCGTTCCACGGCCATGGCCACCGCGTTCCCGCCGCCCAAGCAGAGGGCTGCGATGCCGCGCCGCGCGTTGCGCCGTCCCATCTCGTGCAGCAGGGTGACCAGCACGCGCGCGCCGGACGCCCCAATAGGATGGCCGAGGGCGACAGCGCCGCCATTGACATTGGTCTTCTCGGGATCGAGGCCAAGCTCCTGGATCACGGCCAGCGCCGCAACCGAAAAGGCTTCGTTCAGCTCAAACAGATCGACGTCTTCCAATTTCCAGTCGAGCTTGGCGGCCAGTTTCCGTACCGCCTCCACCGGAGCCATCATCACCCATTTGGGATCGACGCCGCTCACCGCCTGGCCCGCAATGCTCGCCATGGGCTTCCGCCCCGCTTCGCGGGCCTTCTCGCGCGAGGTCACCACCAGGGCGGCGGCGCCGTCATTGGTGCCCGGAGCGTTGCCGGCCGTCACCGTGCCGTCCGGCTTGAAGGCGGGCTTGAGCCTCGCCAGCGCCTCCAGCGTGGTGTCAGCGCGCGGCGATTCGTCCGTGGAGAACAGCACCGGATCGCCCTTGCGCTGCGGAATGGGTACGGGAACAATCTCCTGGCTGAAGCGGCAGTTCTTGATCGCGTCCAGGGCGCGCCGGTGACTTTCCACCGCGTAGGCGTCCTGGCGCTCGCGCGAGATCCGGTATTTTTCGGCCACGAGCTCGGCCGTCATCCCCATGGGAAAGTCGTTGTAAGCGTCCCACAGGCCGTCGTGAATCATGGCGTCGAGTACCTTGCCGTGGCCCAGCCGGTAGCCCTGCCGCATTTGCGGCAGCAGATACGGCGCATTGCTCATGGATTCCATGCCGCCCGCCACCACGGCCTCAACCTCGCCCAGCTGCACGCCCTGCGCCGCCAGGCCCACCGCCTTCAGGCCCGAGCCGCAGACCTTGTTGATCGTCATCGCCGCCACACGATGGTTAAGCCCGCCCTTGAGACCAGCCTGACGGGCCGGGTTCTGTCCGAGCCCAGCCGAGATCACATTGCCCATGATGATCTCGTCGACCGCGCCGGGTTCGATGCCGGCCCGGCTGACCGATTCCCGGACAACAATGGCCCCCAACTCGGTCGCCGACAAAGGCGCGAGCGAGCCCTGGAACTTGCCGATCGGCGTCCGCACCGCCGATAAGATCACTGCTTGCCGCACGATTTATAAGCCCCCTAACATGGATTATAGCGCTGTCAACGGGATACGGGCAGGCCGACCGCGCAGGGAGCAGCGAGATTGCTCGCCGCCCGCCGAGCCCCTTCTCTGTTGAAGAGCGCTCGACGCGGGTCGTGATTTCCGCGGAAGCGGGAATCCGCTTTCCACGGGCGTGGACCCCCGCTTTCGCGGGGGTGACAACTACGCTGAGTTTCATTCCCTTGAGTAGGCCGCAAGCAGGCGCCGTCGAATCCACCTTCCGGCCTGGAACGGCGTCGTGCCAGGCGGCGGGAAGAACCCTGTCATTCCGAGGAGCCGCAGGCGGCGAGGAAACTCGTAATTCATTTATTTATCAAGGGCTGCTTTGTTTGGGCCATCTCCGGCCCGTTTCCGGGCTTGATTTTTCATCGCTGAAAAGCCTCGCTGATTCTAAGCCACTTATAGAACACAGCCTCTCAAAAGTTTGGGTTTGTTTGGGTTTGTTTTGGGTTTGTTTTTGGGAACTTTCGTTGATTCTAAACAACTTCTTGGGTTTGTTTTTCGATTGAGTGGGGGGAGGAGGTAATGGCCCTCCGGCGAGGATCGACTCCCGGAGACGACGCCGGCTCGATCTACGGCTAACTGGGAATAGCGCGTGGCATACGCCAAGTTGAGGTCCTCCTATCACCCCCGACCCTCAAACACCGGGTGGTTAACGCTAGTTGAACCATAGAATTAGTAACCTGTAAGTATATATCACACGGGCGGGCCGTGTCAAGGCCTGGAGACAATTGCAAAGAGAGAACAGCAACGCAGCAGCCAGGGGATCGATAAAGGCGGTTAGTAAGGAAGGACGAAAGGGGAATCGGCCGGTGGCGCTCGCCGCGGGAAAGCCGCTCGGACCGAAGGCGGCCACCGCCCTAGCTGAGCTTCCCCTGGCATCGCTGCCGCAACGTGGCGTGCAGCCGCTGCCGGACATCCAGGGGAATGGCGAAGAGACGGCCGTCGCAGTAAAGCTCGATGGTCTTGCGGGTGGAGTCCACCACCACTTCGCAGTGGTGGCAGCCACAGGCGTGAGCTTCGATCGCCCGTTTCAGCTCGGCGTCAAGGTCGCCGTCCAGATAATTCGAGATTTCCCGAAAAACATCTCTGCACTTCAAGTCTGGCCTCGCTTGAAAACTTTGGTGAGATCCTCCCGTAGTCGCAGCCGGGCGCGAAAGAGCCGGGCCTTGACCGCGCTGATGGTGAGGCCGAGCATCTCGGCCGTTTCTTCGGTGGAAAGACCCTCCACATCGCGCAGCGTAAAGACGGTGCGGAAGGAAGGGGGAAGGTCCTGGATGGCTTTCTCCAGGACCTCGCGCGTCTCGGTGCGCCCCAGCAACTCCTCGGGGTTCGGCTTCCAGTCGGCGAAGTCGCGCGGAATCACTTCGCCGTCTTCTTCGATGGGATCGTCGAGCGACACCGACTTGTCGGTGCGGCGCTTGCGCAGTTTCATCAAAGCCTGATTGACCGCGATGCGGACAATCCAGGTGTAGAAACGCGAGTCCTCACGGAACTTGGGGAGATTCTCAAAAGCTTTGAGGAAGGCTTCCTGCAGAACGTCCTCGGCGTCTTCCGGATTCCCGGTGATGTTCAGGCCAAGACGGTAGATCTTATGCTCATAGCGGTTGACCAGCTGCTCGAAGGCGTCATAGTCGCCCGACTTGGCGGCCGTCACCAGCCGGGACTCGCTCTGCTCGACAACGCTAGGAGAGGCTTCGCTCATAGGCATAACGGCGAACCCGGGGCGCCAGCTCCGAGTCTCGGCGTTCGACGGATTCTGAGCGTATAGCATACGGGATCGCGGCCGGAGTTTCCAGCCTCAATGGGCAGACCGGCGCGGCCTCGATAGCCGTCCGGGGCCGGGCAAACGGGAACGAAACCATTGCCCGGTCTTTACCATCCATTAGACAATGCGAGCTAGAAAAAGATGCTGAAGCGGGGAGACCCGTACACGACCGAAGTCGAGGGAGAGGACGATCATGGCGACAGCTGCACCCGTTACGGGGATCGAACGTCAGCGTATTTTCAGACAATTGCTCGAGCAAGTAACGGCATCGCGCGCCGCCACGGACGCGCTGTTCAAGATCGTCCGGCCCGAGGCCCTTTACGATCGGCCGATTGCCGAGCGGCATCGCACGGTCTTTTACATTGGACACCTCGAGGCCTTTGACTTGAATCTGCTCGGGCCGGCTCTGGGCCTCAAACCGTTCCAGCCGGAGTTTGACCGCCTGTTCGCCTTCGGGATCGATCCCGTGGGCGGCGGGTTGCCCCAGGATCAGCCCTCCGACTGGCCGGGCCTGGAGCAGGTCGCGGCCTACGTCCGCAGGGTCAGAACCAGCCTCGACGACTACCTGGCGCGCCCCGGGATGGCGGCCGAGCCTGGGATGGCCACGTTGCTCCAGGTGGCCATCGAACACCGCTGGATGCATGCGGAGACGCTCGCCTATATGTTCCACCAGCTTCCGCTGGAGCGAAAGATCGCCCCGACGGAGCCAGCGCAAACCGAGTCGAGGGGTGTAACCCCCAGAATGGTCGAAATCCCGCCGGGGGCGGCCACGCTCGGCCGGCCTCGAGCGAAAGGCGAGGAGGGCTTCGGTTGGGACAACGAGTTCGAAGCCCATACGGTGGAAGTCCCTGGTTTCGGTATCGACGTGTACAACGTGACCAACCGGCAGTTCCTGGAGTTCGTGCGGGCAGGGGGTTACAGCGAGAAGAGTCTTTGGAGCCCGGCGGATTGGCAATGGCTGCAGAGCGAGGGCGTCCGCCACCCGCGCTTCTGGGTCGCCAAAGGAAATGGTAAGGAGTGGTCTTGGCGCGCGATGTTTTCAGAACGACCGCTACCGCTCGATTGGCCCGTCTACGTGAGCCACGCCGAGGCCTCCGCTTACGCGCGCTGGCAAGGTCAGGCGCTCCCCACCGAGGCCCAGTTTCATCGCGCTGCCTACGGAAGTCCGAACGGGCAGGCCGGGGAGCGGGAGTATCCCTGGGGCGACCAGCTTCCTTCGGAGAGCCGCGGCAATTTCGATTTCCAGGGTTGGGATCCGGCGCCGGCGGGTTCTTACCCGGCTGGCCGCAGCGCTTTCGGCGTGGAAGATCTGGTGGGCAACGGCTGGGAATGGACGGCCACCGTTTTTGCGCCATTTCCCGGATTTCAGCCTTTTCCCTTCTATCCCGGGTACTCAGCCAACTTTTTCGATGGAGAACACTACCTGATGAAGGGCGGATCGTCGCGGACCGCTGCCTGCATGCTGAGGCGCTCCTTCCGCAACTGGTTCCAACCCCACTACCCCTTTGTGTACGCCACCTTCCGTTGCGTGACCGTGTCGGGCTAAGAGGCCTGAGCCGTCAATCATCGGTCCGGCGTGGACCTTTGCTTGAGCCGTTGGGCGAGGCTACAATAGGTCATCCATGCGTAGGCAAAGAGCGACCGAGGCGGGCACGGGAACCGACGTCCGCGAGCCGGCAAGAAACGGGCGTCAACCGGAGTCGCACCTTGCCCGTCGCGGGCCTGCATCCCCCGCCAGGACCAGCCAAGCCGACGAGCACCCCAAGGCTCAACGGAACGGGAAGCACGAGCCCGCGGTCAGCCCCCTGCAAGATCCCGAGGTATGGCTCCGGGTGAGAAAGCTTGCCCTGCGGCAGCTCCATCGCCTGGTGGCCCTCGAACCCAAAGTGCTGCGCGACGAATCTCCGGACCCTGTGCACAATCTGCGGGTCGCCAGCCGCCGCCTGCAATCCCTGCTGGACTTCTTGTATCCGCCGCCGCGCCCGCCCGAGATCCGGAAGCTGCGTCGCCGCCTGCGGCGGGCACGGCAAGTGCTGGGCGACTTGCGTAATCAGGACGTGCTCGCGGCCCTGATCGCGCGCAGGCTGGCGCGCAAGCGAACGGGGCATCGCGAGGCCTGGGAGGCGGTCCACGACCACGTCGTGAAGCTGCGCACCAAGACGGCCCGCCGCGCCCATCGCAAACTCACCCGCCTCAACCTGGCCGATGCATACCTGCGGCTACGCCAGGAGCTGAAGCGGCCGGCAGAGCAATCCCCGGGATCTTCCGGGCAGGTGGTCGCCACGCCCTCCGAGCAGCGAGTCGCGAACGGGCCGCCACCCCCGGCGCCGCATTCGGGAAGCGCCCGGGAGGTAGGCCCGGCAAGCCGTTTCTCGGATCGGCTCGGTGAGCTTTGGCGGGACTTCCAGGGCCGGGCGGCGGAATCCTGGCGCGATCCGGGCGTGCTCCACGCCTTGCGCATCGCCGCCAAGCGTCTGCGCTACCTGGTGGAGGTGGCCGCCGAACTCGACGTCTCCGGGAGCGCGGAAGCGGTTCGCTGCTTCAGCGATCTGCAGGGCAAACTCGGCGACTGGCACGACCTCGAAGTCCTGGGCGGGACCATGCTCGACATGATCAGGCAACGCGGTTTCCTCGAAGCCAACCTTCCGCTGGGCCTCGAGGTAGGAAAGCTGGTCCTGAGCCTGCGCAAATCCAAGACTGAGGTCTGCGAGCGCTATCTGAGCGAGGCTTTGAAATCCGCCGGGTACCTGCAAACAGCGGAATGGGTGAGTCAGTTGGCCGCGTCGGGGCCGAGCGCCTCTCGCTGAACCGGCGCTTCCCCAGGCGACGCGCCGTCTGGGACTTCGCACGGCGGGAACACGTTTGGGCGGCTTGGCTTCGGGCTTCGGGCGCGGGATGGAGAAAAGCGGCTCGGCTTCGCCCCGCACTACACGCGAGATCTTCCTCTTCAACTCCTCGAAAATCGAGCGCACATCCTTGGTGGCGTCGATGACTTCGAAGTTGTATTCCTCGGCCAGCTTGTCGAAATGCGCCAGGAGCTGGCTCTGGTACTTGCGAAAGCTCTCGTACATGTCCTCGCTGGGGTGCAGATCCATGCCGCTCTCCCAGTAATCGAATCCGGTCGAGAAGACTACGCGGGGAACCAGGTCTTCGACCCCGATGCGCAGGTAAAACACGGCGTCCGGTTTCAAGGCAAAGCTGTAAAGATTTCGAACCCAGGCGGCGTCCAGCTCGCGCACCAGAGCGCGCGCCATCAGCGAGTAGATGTAGCGATCGGTGAGCACCACAAAGCCCGCCCGGAGCGCCGGGATGATCTCGCGCTCCAGGCGGTCGGCGAAGTCGGTGGCGTAGAAGAGGGTCAGGGTAATCCGTCCCAGGGTGTGCCCTTCTTTAGCCTGCTTGATGCCCCTGCCCACCAGCTCCGACCGCGTCATGCCGGTGTCGACCACGGCGTGGCCTTGCTGTTCGAGCCACGGCTTAAGCATGGCGATCTGGGTGGAGCGGCCGACGCCGTCGGTGCCCTCGATGACGATGATCTTTCCCGGCAGCTCTTCGAGGCTCATGCCCGGCAGAGTCGATCCGTAGGTCTCTCTCATGGCGTCATCCGCACCCATGGAACTCCCACCCGGCTCCCGATCCGTCATGGAGCCACCCGGAGCCGCCGCGCCTGGGTGAGCCGGGCCGTCACCATCTGCCTCATCTGGTCCTGCTGGACCTCGATGGGCAGAGTGGCGTCAATCACCGTGATGTCGAACTCGGGAATCATCTTCTCGTACTCGTCAAGAATCCGGCCCTGGAAGAGCTTGAAGCTCTCGTTGGAATCGCCGCTCAGGCCCAGATCCAGCCCCGCCTCGTAATGCTTGAATCCGTTGCGCCCGCGGGTGATCCGGCCGATCGCCACCTCCAGCGGAACGCGGAAATAGAAGGCGACGGTGGGCTTGGGCGCAAAGCTGTAGAGCTCGCGCACCCACGTGGGGTCCATGCCCCGGGCCACGTCGCGCGCAAAAGCCGTATAGATGTAGCGATCGCATAGCACGACCGCCCCCGCCTTAAGCAACGGCATGATGTTACGCTCCATGCGGTCAGCAAAGTCGGTGGCATGGATCAGGCAAAAGGTCGAAGGCGTCAGGATCTGTTTCTTCTTGCCGCGCTTGGTGATGTCATGAACGAGCGGGGAGGAGTTCCATTCGCTGAAGACCACGCCGTAGCCCTCGGCGCGGAGCCATTGGTTCAGCAGCGAAATCTGGGTCGACTTGCCGGAGCCATCGATGCCCTCGACGACGAAGAGCTTGCCGGCAAAACGATGGTCGCCGTAACGTCTCACGAAGCATCTCCAGGGAAGGCAGCCCAGGATTCAATTGAATGGCCTGACCCCATTCTAACACGGTGACTCGAGGCCGAACCCTGAATTCCTGCAACTCAAACCATGCTGATGCTGTCATCGTTCTCATCGGGCTCGGACGCTCACTGCAATCCCGCCTGGGCCAGCATCTCCAGGAATTGCTTTTCTGTCCGCATGTCTATCGACTGGGCCACCAACTTGCCCTCGCGATCATAGACGAAGCTCTTGGGAATTCCGTCGACCTCGAATAGGCGGTTCACCCTTCGCTCCGGATCGAGCAAGATCGGATAGGTGATGTTCCTCTGGGCGACAAAAGGCTTCACTTTGGCCGCTTCTTCGTCGGAGATGGCCAGAATCACAAAGCCTTGAGCGCGGAATCGCTGATAGAGCGCCTCCAGATCTGGCATCTCCTTGCGGCAGGGCGGGCACCAAGTGGCCCAGAAGTTCACTAGCACCACCCGACCATGCAAGTCCTTCAAGGTCCAGGGCTTTCCCTGTAAGTCTGTCAGCGTAAAGTCGGCTTGCTGGCGCTGCTGGTCAGCCGCTTCCAGTTTGGACATGGCGGCCGTCAGCTGCGGATCGTCCAGGGACGTCCGCACGTGCTCGTAGCGAATCAGTTCGGCGAGCTCGATGTAGGGGCCGGCGGGCTGACCTTGCTTTCCCGGAACCGGCCGCTCGCGGAGCGCTTCGGCAAGGGTCGTCGCCACCTCCTGCACGGTATCGTCGCCGAAGTCTCCCTCCGTCGACAAACCGGCTAGGCCGTTCGCCAGGCGGACCTTGTTGGCACTGGCGGGCAGAGCCCGAATCTGCAGCGCCAGCTGCCGGGTGGTCTGCGCCCGGACGTCGTCGGGGAGCTGGCGAAGGCTGCGCAATTGCTCCGCAATCGGCCTTTCGTCGTTGCTCCAGACGATCCCCTGGTTATTCTGCGCTGGCAGATACCCCAGGCTCGACAGAACCAGCGTGGAAAGGCAAAAACTGAGCGGCAGCAGGATCTTCTTCATGGCACTCAAGCCTGGGAAGCCACGAATGACATCCGTTTGCATGGCCAGCCCTCTTTCTTCGGGCCTTCGGGGCCAGAGGCGGCCCGTCCGCTGAGAGACATCCGAGCAACTTGCTTTGTTATCTGTGAGATTCCGGCTTTGAACGTCATTTTTGGGGAACCCAGATGCGACGTAACCAGCCTGTCGGTGGCCGGGCAGGCGAGCGCCGAGGCGGGTGGCCTGATACACATCCGGCCAAGTGCTTTGTAATCTGAGAGATCGTGGCTTTGATGGTCGTGTCTCTGCTGAGTCCGTTGGGAGTCGGCGCACCCGCCGGCCGCTCCGTTGGCTGCCACATATTTTGATAAACAATTTAGAATCCTAAACATCGTGGCTTTGACGGTAACCTGCCCCAATGCGTCCAAATCGACGCTCTTTTCGCCGCCGACCCCGCCGACGACCACTGTCATTGGACCCTTCCACCCATCACGAAGCTTCCGCGCCCCGGCTGGCCCAAGAGGTCGAGGTCAAGTGCCCATCGAAAACATTCGCCCAGGCACACGTATAGCTCATCTCCGGCCCTTGTCGGCCGACAGGCGATGATGCGCCCAAGGGGGCGGGTCATCAAGTCAATTCTTGGTTGCTTTTGGGTCAGCCGCGGGGTAAACCGGCAGCTGGGCAAGTCTTCTCCCCTAAACCAACCGGTTGATCGAAGGATAGGACGTTGTGGGGAGTGCAGCCACCTGACACCATCCCTGACACCATCCCTCACGCCTCCTCAGCGGGGAAGGGGGATCCTGCCGCAGGCATAGCTCCTCCGCCCATCACGCCGCGACAAATTCAAGGTCTTCGCCAGCGTGAGTCACCAGGCCGATCTGCTCGAGCGATCCCTTTCTTCCGTTGTACCAAAGCATCCAACGGCCATCCTCATAAACGGCGAAGGGCTTGTAGCAGGCATCCGCGTCCCAGCCACCCGGCGTCGGCCGCACGATGGGATTGCCGGCGTGCCTCACCCAATCTGCGATCCCATCTTTCGACCGCGCCAAGCCTATCTGGGCGTGATCGACGTCGCGAAAACCGATGTAGAAGCTGTAGTACCATCCTTGCCAGAAGACGACCTGGGCCGCCGTCACCCGTTCCCTTTCCCAAAGCGCGCCGGGCTCCGGAGTCATGACCGGATTCCTCGGATCCTTGCTCCAATGAAGTCCCTCAGGACTGGTCGCGTAGCCGATGGCGTTCGGCTCGTACTGCTCGCCGGCGGAATACCACATCCTCCACACGCTCCGCTGCTGATCCCAGATCACGTGAGGGCACATCACCGCTACACCTTCCCAGGCGAGAGCGGGTTCGAGAACCGGATGCCCGGATTGCCTCACCCAGTTGCGCCCGTCGCCGCTCCTGGCGTAGCCGATCCTGGATTTGCCGTCGGCCTGGCCCGTGTACCACATGTGATACGCGCCCTCGCGGTGCACGACCACCGGCCGGTTGATGTCGTCTTCCCAGCCGGTGCTCGGCGCGGGACCCAAGACGACCTCGGGCGGATTCCAGTGAATTCCATCTTGGCTCTCGGTCAGCGCGACGCTCTTCCTGGGACGCCACGAGACCCACATCTTGAAAACACCGGCCTCGCGCAAGACGCAGACGTCAAAGCAGGTTCCGTACTGTCCACCAAGAACGGGGTTTCCCGAGTACTTTTGCCAGGCTGTCTGGCTTGGTGGTCCCGGCAGCGACAGGCCGTGCGAGATGGAGGATTCCAAGCCCGCCATCGCCAGCAGGATCGATAGCTCTCTGCGCGTGATCCGTTTATTCATCTCACCTGGTGTGACCGGGGGCTGGCGCTTACGTGGGAACAGCAAAGCTTTTGGGAAACGCCCTTACCCCACACTCCTCGTCCACCTGCCACTCAGAGATCATAGCCTGAATCCTAACGCTTTTTGTTCTTCTCGTGCCTGATTAGCAAGCGAACCGCTGCGTGGTATGTAGCCAAGTAAAAATGGAATATCCATGAGTACCAGATGGCGCGGTCATAGTTCGACTTTTGCTTTGGATTATGGTGTCTGATGGCAAAGTTGTTAGCGATGTCGAAGATTGCAGACTCGTCCTTTGCATCCAGAACTTCGGTCAAGCCCCTAGCCTTCTTGAGCCACTCGAAAACGTCTGCCAGTTCCCGAATGGCCTCTTTCTTTTCGGCCAGCGCCAAATGCCGATTCCTCCATTTCGTGATAGCGTCACGGACTTTGGCGTCCACGTTTGCTTCGTCATAAGGGATGATCTCTGCGTCCAGAATGTACTGAAGCCCGTCTGTGCCGAGCGCCAAAATCATTCCTTCCTCGCCTAGCTCGTACCCAGCCTTGTACTCTGCAAGAAATACGTTCGCTCTTTCTCTGAATTCCGCGCGCCCGGCCTCGTCGTCATACCGGTCGTAGTCGTAGTAATGCCATCCCGTGTCGTTCATCATCCCCACCAGCTCGCCCGGTTTGGAAACGTGATCGTGGAGGAATTCAAGGGCATCGAAAACGTGATCTTCTGTTACTTCCTGCGCCGGCCATTTTGTGACCGGAAAAAGCTGGAACCGCAGAGCAAGGGCTGCCTCATGGATAATCGTGTCGGGCAAACTGGTCGTTGTTATGCCGGCCTTTTCTTTGAAGTAGTCTTTGTCGCGAAAAAGGGCTCTACGGCAGAATTTGTGGGTAAATCTCCTCCTGTGGAAATGAAACAAGGAAAGTGACGACGACGAAAACGAGCACAGGAGGGCGCGCAAAAGATGCGGCTGAGAAAAAACTGGTCTCCAGCGCCAGGGTTAATCTGTGGTTGGAACAGCAGAGAAACCTTGAGC
>Ga0335085_10008584_pt1 | contig 15572 bp, 30 predicted proteins | sample Lox_Sample_45_FD_206712 | JGI IMG/M metagenome (GOLD analysis project Ga0335085, IMG submission 206712) | Soil microbial communities from Loxahatchee National Wildlife Refuge, Florida, United States - Lox_Sample_4.5 | ecosystem: Environmental > Terrestrial > Soil > Wetlands | place: USA...
CATCACATCAGCGGGGTTAGCGCAGTACTCGCACGCGATCTCGCCATCCACGATCTGTGAGTAGCTGACGACCAGCGCCGTTTCAAGCGTGGGCGTGAGCGCGGCGACGGGCATCAGCGCGGCCACCGTCCGAGCACGGCCATCAGCGCAAGCACGCCGACCTCGATCACGAGTATCACCGCAAGCGTGTGCGTCATGCGACGCCGGCTCTTTCACGTGACTTGTCAAGCGGGCTGCGCGTCCGAGGGACGAGCGTGCGAAGGTTCTTCCGCGCCGCGTCGACTGACGCGCTGAAGATCGGCTGTCCGTACTGGCGATCCATGGCGTCCAGCAGGTCGCGTGCGGCGATCACGAGTTGGCGGTACTCTTCTGCCAGCTCGCTCACGAGGCGCCTGCCTGCATCGGAATCACGATGTAGCCCTGCCGCTTCGCGGCCTCAGCTTCGGGCGAGAGATTCATGCTCGCCTCGACGGCCGGCTGTGAGCTGTCGACCGCCGGGGGATACAGCGGCGCCGGCCCGTTCGGCACGACGATGTTGCCGCCCTGGCGCTCCGGGCCGACGGCGAGCCATCCGCGCCCGTTACAGACCGTGCAGGGCAGGCGGTCTTGCCCTTCGACCTTCGAGCCTGTGAGCACGGATCCGAGCCCGTCGCAGCCGTCGCAGGCGCGGGCGGCGGTGTCGCGCTTGTACTCGTCGGGCGCGCGCACGTTCGTCCATGCGTAGACGGTGCCTAGGAGCTCCGGGGGGCACGGCGATGCGTGCAGCCATCCGGGCGTGTTGTAGAAGTTGCAGAACGGGCACTCCTCGTACGCCACGGCGGCGTCACCGAGAAGGTCGTCCATGTTCTTCGCGAGGTACTTGCGGACGCGGGCGCTGTAGGCGTCCATGCGTGCGGCCTGGTCGATCGCGCTTTGCGCTTCCTCATCGACCGGCGCAACGTCTACCGCGTCCTGCTCGTCGGCCGCTGCTTCCTGCTCGATCTCTGCTTCGTCGGTGTCCGACTCGGCCTCGAGCGCTTCGGCCTCGATCAGGTTGTGTAGCTCTTCGTCCATTCAGCCTGAAAACTCTCCGTCTCCGGTGCCGCGCGGCACGTCGTGGTTGACCTCTTTCTCACCGGAGCTCTCCGGGAACGACACGACGGTCTTGAGGTTCCCCGAAGGGTTGTCCTGGTCGGTTTCCGCGAGCGCCAAATCGTAGGTGCCGTCTGCGTGGTGGAACCTTCCGAGAACGAGCGTCATGCGTTAGCCCTCCTGGCGTGCGTCTTTGATTGCGGCGCGGATCATACCACCGACGAGCGGCCCGTACTTGCGGCCCCACGCGACCCTGCGCGCCTGCTCAGCCGCGGAGGGCGGCTTGCGCTGGAACTTCGCTGTGTGCTGGCGCGGTGTCGGTGTCATGCGGGGTGGCCCGCGACAGAGGTCTACGGGGAGTCTGCCGCGGGCCGGGGGAATCAAGAGCGTGCTGCGGTGTGGAGGCTACTCCTCCGCGGGCGCGTGTGCAACCCTTCGGCTGAGGCCGTGACCCTGGATCGGAGGTCACGGCCTCAGTATCGGGGTGCCGGTGTCGTCCGGCGGTGGAGGCTTCACCCCCTTCGCGAGCGCGATCAGCTCCTCGATCGCCTCGTCTATGTCGGTGATGCCCTCACGCACCCTGTGGAAAATGTCGCGTAGCCGTGCGCGCGTAGAGAAGTGCATGGCGCTACAGGCTACCTTCGCTGCGGTACAGCTCGAGGATCGCGGTCTGGTCGGCGGTGTCGATCCCGATCAGCGCCATGGAGGCGCGTGCTTTCGCCTCGTACTCCGGTGTGTCGCTGAAGTTCTTATGGATCGCGGTGAACAGATAGCCTTGCGCCCGCTGAACCCAGGTGGACGCCTTGCCCGCGCCCGTGGGCGCCCACGACTGCGCGACCTGATGCGCGAACGTCGGTTCCCACCCCTCGTACAGCAGGACTTTCTCGGCGTCGTCGGTGCTGATGTCGCCCGCCTGCGTGAGCGAGCGAAGCACGAACGCGGTGGGGTAGTTGAACCGTTGCGCCCACGCGAGGTTGTACCACTCGGGGCGAATGTCGGACTCCTCGAGCCCCTTCAGGAACGCGGGGTCAAGATCCCCGGTGCCGCCGTCGTAGGTGCCGCCCCTGCGTAGGCCTATGAAGATCTGATGCCACGAGAGCGGCCGGCCGTGGATTTTGAACAGCAAGTCCATCTATTCCTGCGTGTGCCCCGTGAGCGCGCCGCCCGCGTACATGTCGCCGTCCTGGATCCAGCCGCGCACCCGCGCCGCCACGTAGTCCGTGGCGGTCAGGACGGCCTCGCGCGCCTGGTTGAGCACGTCGATGTACTTCGACTTCGTGTGCCCCTCGCGGATCATCTGCGCAAAGGTGTTGTCGTCGATCAGGCCGCGGTTGCGTAGCCGCTGCGCCTCGCCTTGCGGCGGCGGCAGCCCGACCGTTTCGAACTGGATCTCGGCGCGCTCAGCGTCCACGCCCTGCATCGCCGCTTCGGTGTGCTGGCGGGACTGGTCGATGTGGCCTTGCTGCCGCGCGTTCGCGAGCTCAGCCGGCGAGAGCAGCACCTCTTTCAGACTCTGAAGCGCCTTCGTCCAGGTCGCCTCGAGCCCCTGCCGCTGCAGCGCCGTCACGAACTGCGCATCGGTGAGCTCGCCGCGGCGCCAGGCCTCGTATGCGTATCCGAGCGCCGGCCCGGTGTTCGCGATGTCAACGAGCGCCTTGAACTGGTCGGCGCCGATGCCCTGCTGTGCCGCCCATTTCTTCGCCTGCGTCGGGTCTACCTGATGCTGCGCGACGCCTTCCGCGAGCGCGTAGGCGTCCGGCGGTACCACGGCGTGCAACTCCCAGGTGTCGTTCGCGACGTTCTGAAGCAGCGGATCCAGCGTGCGCGACGTTGCGCCCCCGGCGGCGAAACCTGCGGCTGTGCTGATCGTGTTGCCGAAAAACTTGTTGCCGAGGGTGCGGAAACTCGGCACTACGCCCGCCAGAACGTCTGAATCTCTTTCGCCCCTTCGGCCGTCACGGTCTGCATCCCCTGCGCAAACTCAACCAGGCTGACGGTGCCCAGGACAAGCAGCGTGTCCGCGATCAGCGACCCGAGCAAGTCCTGATCCATCCCGCACAACTGCCGGCCGAACCTCTGAGAGCCGCTACAGCGCGTCCACGTGAGCCCCAGGGACGCCACAGCGGCCACGGAGGCACCCAGGAGCGCCGCGGGCGTCACGCGCCTCAGCAGGCCTCGGAGCGCGTCACGGACGCCTTTCACGTCCCGTTCGAGGTGCCCGAAGCGGCCTGCGGGTATGCCGAGCTCCCCGGCGACGACGATCGGCGCTGACTGCACGGCGATCCTGGTTACCTTCGTCACCTTCGTGATCTCCGGTTGCACCACCCTGGTCACGGTGTGCTCGATCACGTGCGGGATCGCCGCGAGCTTCGCCTCGAGCGCCGCGAGCTGCCGGCGTAGCACGTACACGAGGTCTGCGAGCGGCCCGAACGCTGCCGTGATTGCCCGCGGGATCACGTAGCCCTGTATGTGCGTGAAAGCGGACTCTGTTGCCTCCGCGAGCTCCGCGGTGAGGCGCATCGAGGTATGGATGAACGCCGCGAGCTGGCCGACCATCTTGTGCCAGATTTGGGCCGACCCGATGACGACCTGGCCGAGCTGGTTCAGGATGAAATCGTTCAGCTCCTTGATCCCGCTCGCGAGCCACCCGAACGGGTGGAACGGGCCGAGGTGAACGTCGGCGGTGAGCTCCGCGATCTTGCCTAGCAGCAGACCGAACGTGTTCTTGTAGCCCTGAAGGAGCAGCCAGCAGATAACGAAGACACCGAACGCGACCAGCATCGCGACCAGTTCCGGCGCGAATATCACGGGCTACCCCGCTTCTACGTCGTCTAGCGTCGTGTGCAGATTGTGGATCAGCGGCTGGTAGTCGTGCGGGTTCAGCTTCGCGTACGGGAGCGTGAGCTGATTGGCACTGTTCCCGGACGTGCTCGAGACGGTGACCACGACGGCGTTCTCAAGCTGGTTCGAGGGGTTCACCTGCTGGATCCACTGCACGCCGGTCACGTACGGCTCGTCCCACACGAGCTCGAACACGGTTGCCCACCCGGTCGCCTGCTGATGCACCTCCGCGGCGTTGTAGCCGACCTGCGGTAGCGGAAACTCGAGGTAGGTTCCGTGCGGGATCGTGGTGATCCCGACGAATACGACTTCCTGTGTCTGCGTGACGCCGACTTGGAGCAGGCCGGGGTACTGCGTGGTGACGGTGAAGTTCGCTGCCATCTACCGGGTTGTGCCGCGGATGCTACGGATCGCCCGTGCTGCCCGCGCCGCGTTCGCGGGGGCGCTCACACCAAGCGCTGTACCAAAGAAACGCCACGTGGATTCCACCGTCGCCGGCACCGTCGGCAGGGGTTGTGATGCCCCATCACGGCTACTGTCGGGCGCCGTCACCGGCAGCGCGCCGATAGATACGGCGCCGATGCTGCCCTGATGACCGTACGGCGGGCCTGCCGTGCCTGCGTCCGGGTGCAGCGGGCCGGTGGCGCCTGCGGGCGGCTCAGCCACGGGGCGGCGGATCCTTCGTGATCGTCCCGTTCAACACGGGGCCGCTCCAACCGGCGAGGCCGAACACACCGCCGAACGACACCACGGCAAAGAGGGCGATCGTGACCCACTGACCGGCGGTGATGTCGGTGAACGTCGTGGTACCGACGAGGATCGTGGACAACATGCCGAGCAGCGCGACGAGGGCGCTGTAGCACGCTTTCAGGATCTTTCCGGCTGTGTGCTGCGTTACGATCCTGTCTCCTCCGCGGCGATGTCCTCGGATGGTATCGGCAGGAACAGCGGCGCGTAGTCCGGCCCCGGCTCGATCGACGCGGCGGCGACGACCGCCGACGCCATCAACGCGACGTTCGACACGTTCACCCCGGAGACGAGCGCCCCGGACGATGGGTCGACGGCGGTGAGCTGGACGATGAACTGCGCGCCGAGGTCGAAGTCGGGCGGCAACGCGGCTGTGAGCTTCTGCGCCATTCCTGCGGTTACGCGACGCTGATGCGCGCCCACGCGGGCATGTAGGCGAGCGCGCCACCCGCGTCCGCGGTGATCGTCGGGGTGCCCCCGGTGCTCCAGTACTTGATGTAGAAGGTATGGCTGCCCGCGGACGGCGTGACAAACTCGATCGTGTTCATCGGCCAGCCGTTGTCCGCGAACGCGCCGACACCGCCGACGTTCGCCTGCCCCATCCGGCCGAGGTCTGTCGAGTCTATCCACAGCTCAGCGATCAGGTTGCCGCCGCCGCCGCCGCTCGCCTCGATGTCGAACGTGGGCGTGTACGTCTCTACCCGGACGCGGGTGGCGCCGTCGTAGGTGACCGGCCCGAGCGTGAAGATCAGCTGTTGCGCACCCGAGGTGCCGGTGATCGTCACGTTCGCCGTGATCTGATCGTAGGCGAGCTCCGCACCTGTGGCGTGAACATCCAGCCGCGCCTCGCCCGCCGCCGGGTTGGTGAGCGTGATCCCGGTGCCGATGAACAGCTCCGTGGTCGGGTTGACATCGACGCTGCCGTCTGTCGTCTCGAGCGCCGACACAGCCGAGGCGGGGGGGTTTACGCCGGGAAACCAAGAGATGTCTGCTGACGCCCCCGCCGCCAGCGTCGAACCGAGCGTGTAGGTGCCCACGACGTGCCCGCCGGGATCCAGTATCTGCACCGCGGGCACGAAGTCACCTGCGGCGAGGGTTCCGTCGAACGAGGCCGTGACGCCTTTGAGGATGATCTCCTGCGCGCCGGCCACCATGTACTGCTTGGGCGCCGCATGAACGGGCAGGTCGATGATCGGGGTATCGGTCATGCGAGGGATGGTACGGGCGCCCCAATCCTGCCCGGTAGAGGGGCGCCCGCTGCCGTCCGCCTACGCTGCCGCGGGCTCGCTCTCGGCGCCGCCGCTCTCGTCCGCCGCCGCGAGCTCGAGCGCGGCCGGCACGTTCTTCAGCTGCTCGTGCTGACCCGCCTTATACGCGGCGAGCGTCACGAACGCGCCATCCACGACCACGCCGACGGTGATGAGGCCGGGATTCTCGCTATCGGACGCGACAACCTCGAGGTTCCGTGTCAGGGTCATTTTCAGCCCCCCTGTGGTGACCAGTTGTTCGGCGCGTTCAGCTCGACTAGCTGGAAGTCGAACAGCGCCGACGTGGACGTGGCCGTGTCGCAGCTCTGGACGAGCACGTTGCCTTTGTTGTTCGAGTTGAACACCGGGATCATCTTCTTGCCCCACTTGCGTGACTGATCGAGGAACCAACTCGAGGATTCGATCTGAATCGAGCCGGCCGGCAGGCCGATCCGCTGACCGCCCCAATCCGGCCCTGTCAACGCGACACCGACGACGGGGAGCGTCATGTTGACGCCCTCGATCGCGTACCACGTGTTCGCGTGCAGCCGGTCATCGTCGGCGTTGAACGCCCTCGAGGCGCCCCACTGACCGGCGGTGGACGTGTTCGCCACCGCTGCGACCCTGATGCCGACGCGGCTTTTGTGCATCTGGAGCACCTGATCGACGTTGATGAACGCCGCGGCGGCACCCGGCAGGTCGTCGTACTCGGTGACCCACTGGTAGACGATGCAGTCCGACGCGGTTGTGGTCGCCTGGATCGTCGCCGTGTCGCTCTTGAACAGGTTCAGCGTCTCGAGCCCGCTCAGCAGGTTCACCTGGCCGACGTGCCCGACGACGTTGAACGCGGCGGACTGGATGGAGCTGCGCCAGCCGTGGGACTGGTCGTGCGTCGCCTCCGGGCGGGTGTAGATCACCTGGATCTCTGCGGCGTGCAGGTTGTCGATCGCCCAGGCCTCGAGGATCCGGGCGCCTCCGGTCGCGAAGTTCGCCACCGCAAGGCTGTCGCCCGTCGCAGCCGCCAGCGTGTCGGCAAACGTGCCGCCCGTGGTCGACGCGACGAACGCACTGTTGAGTACCTGTGCGTACGGCATGGCCTAGCCGGCCCCGAGGTTGCCCTTCTGGCTGTGCATCGCCAGAGCAAAGGCGTTCGCCCGCTGCAGGTTTTGGTTGATGTCGCCGCGAGGCGGCAACGCCGACACGATCCCCTGCTCAGCGCTGATGATCTTCTGGATCGCCGAGGCGAAGTTCGACGCTCCCGCCGTGAAGCCGGTCGAGTAGTTCGCGGCCTTCGCGATCGTCTGCGACTTCCAGTACGCGGTACCCCGCCGGGTGACGCCCGCGGCCCAGCGGCCCGACGACACAGCGGCGGTGAAGTTGTTCAGGAGCGTTGCCTGCTGTGCTACCGCAAGCGCCGCCTGATCCTTGGTTGTGCTCTGCACTCCCTCGGAGAAGGCGGTTGCCGCACGGCCGGCGCTATTCGTCCAGTTCTGCGCGGCCTGCTGGGCGTTCTTCACGTGCTCACCTCACTTCGTTGAAGGTCGTAGAACGGGATACACACTTGACGGTATGGGCATGTGTGGCGGCGAGCAACGAAATAAGGGGGATGGGGTAGGCCTACACCCCTGAAAAAAGAAAGGGCTACGATGCCCGAGTCTTGGTGAAAAATGCCTGACTATCGGCGCCGCAAGTGCAAGGGGTGCGGCCGGATGAGCACGGAGGTAGGACCACTCTCGTGGACGGGGTTGTGCATCACTTGCGGCCCTGCGCGCGTCGCCGCGAACGCGATCGGCCTACACCGCATGGAGAACCCGGCGCGGGATCGCTGGCGCCGAGGCATGGCGGCTTCGGTCGGCGCCGTCCTGCTTGACGACACCCAACAGACGGCCTAACCTCGGAGGGCACATGGTTCAGCGCGTCACCGGCTCACACATCGCGAACCTCGCCGTAGCGTCCGCGACGATTAGCACGGAGGTTTCGGTCACCGCGACCTCGAGCGCGACCGGCAACACGTGCATGACCCTCGGCCCGTTCGCGGTCGATGGCGGACAGTACGTGCTCGAGTGGTACGCGCCCTACCTGACGATCGGCAGCACGAACCTCGACGTGGAGCTCTTCGAGGGCACGACGTTCATCACCTCGCTCAGCGGCCACATGGCCGCGTCGGTCGCGCGTCCGGGTGTGAGCCCGCGCGTCGTGTTGACGCTCTCGCAGGGCAACCACACGCTGAAGATCACCGCTTTCGTGGACGCGGGTACGGGGAAGTTCGGCGCGAACAACGGCGCCACCGGCAACGCGCCGCCCGCCTTCGCCCGGATCATCGTGCTCTAGGACGGCATGGAAATCGCCGAACTCTACGAGTACGAGCCGACGCTGAAGGACGCTCCGGGTCTGCCGGACTCGCTCCCCGACAACTACGCGCCGAACGTTCTCCGTGCCAGCTTCGTCGTTCCCGGCTCGATCGTCGTCTACGGCTTCGTCTTTTACAGTACGAAAGGGAGCGCGCAATACCTGAACGTGTTCGACGCCGGCTCCCTGCCTGCTGACGGTGCGGTGCCGCTCTGGTCGTGGAACATCGCCGCGAATACGGGCGTCGGTGTCGCCTACCAGCCGAACGGTCGCTGGTTCAAGTCCGGGCTCGTGCTCTGCAACAGCTCGACGGACGCCACGAAGACGATCGGCTCAGCGGACTGCCTCTGTGACGTGCAGTTCAACATGCTGAATCCGATCAGCAGGGGCTAGCGTGCCTTTCATCAGCGGCGGCGGCACGGGCGGCAGCGGCGCTGGCGTTTCCTCGTTCGCGAAGCAAGGTGACACGCCGCTCACGGGTGCCGTCACGATCAGCGGCGGCAGCGGCGTCACGCTGACGGAGGCAGGCCAGAACGTCAGTATCGCCGCGTCCGGGTCGGCGCCGCTCACCGTCGACAGCGTGAAAACAGCCGACTTCACGGCGGCGGCGGGCACCTTCTACCCGGTCGATCTGACGAGCGGCAACGTCACCGCGACCCTCGTGGCTGCCCCGGCGGACGCAACGCAGGTAGCGGTTCAGCGCAACATCGGCGCCAGCAACACGCTCACCGTCGCCGCGGGCGCGGGCGACACGATCGGCGCCGGATCTCCCACGAGCCTCCCGGTGGTCGGTGACACCGTGGTCTATATCTACAAGGCGTCTACGAAGATCTGGTACGGCGCGATCTTCCTGCCGAACGTCACCGCCGCCGACACGTCGGTTGTGGTTGGCGGCACCGCGCAGGCGCCGACTATCCGCACCGGCACCCTGGACGTGATCGCGACGCAGCACGCACCCGCGGCGGACTGGTCGAACAACAGCCACAAGATCACGGGCCTGACCGAGGGCGCGGCGGCGGGCGAGGCGGCGACCTACGCGGCGACCCCGGCCGGGATCATCACCGCGAGCGGCGACATCATCTACGGCAGCGGCGCCCACACCGCGGCGCGGCTCGCGAAGGGCTCGGACGGGCAGGTGCTGACGCTCGCCTCCGGGCTGCCGTCCTGGGCGACCGCCGCCGCCGGCGGCAACATCCCGGTCGCCGGCGCGCTCGTCAACGGCGCGCTCGCCGCGACCGTGCCCCGCTTCATCGCACTCGGCCAGACGCCGGGCGGCACCTCAGGCACGCTCTACATGTGGGCGATCACGCTCGAGATCGGGATCCCGATCACCTCAATCACGTTCCTGAGCGCCGGCGCCGGCAGCGTGCTCACCCACCAGCTCTTCGGGATCTTCGACGACTCGCTCGGCAGCTCGAGCAGCACCGCCTACGCGCTGCTCGCGCAGACAACCGACGACACCTCGACCGCCTGGGGCGCCAACACCGCCAAGACGCTCAACCTGACTCCCGGCACCTACACGCCGGGACGCACCGGCCCCTTCTACCTGGGGGTGCTCGTCGTCGGCACCACCGCCAACACGATCCGCGGTCTGCTCGCGGACGGCATCTACGGGGCGATCGCGAGCAACACCGGCGGCGCGAGCAACACGGGCCTGTCGGCGCTCCCGAACCCGGCGAACGCCCCCACCTTCGGCGGCGGCACCATCGGTGCCGCGTGGGTGAAGTAGCCGGATGAGCGCGAGCCTCTACGACGGGCTGCCGCTGAACACGCCGACCGTGGTCGACGACAACGGCGACGTCCAGGTGATCGCGACCCGCACCGCGAACGGCGGCACCGTGCAGGCGCTCCCGCACCCCGGCGGGCCGACCGACAACCTGAACACGCTCCGCAGCCGCGCCGGTCAGGCGCTGACCGCGAACGCGACCTTCCTCGCGCTCGCCTCACCGTCGAACGCGCAGGTGCTCGCGCAGGTGCAGACCCTGACCAGGGAGTGCAGCGCGCTCATCCGGTTGCTGCTCGGACAGCTCGACTCGACCGCGAACACGTGAGCCCCGGGCGCAGCGCGAACCCGAGCACGAAACCGAAAGCAACGGTCGCGCAGCGCATCATCGCGGAGGCCCACAGCCTGCTCGGCATCCACGAGGTGCCGATGGGCAGCAACGACGGCCCCGGCGTCCACATTTTACAAACGTCAACAGGTGCTTTTAAAGCGCCATGGTGCGTGTCAACAGTCCAGTACATCATCCAGAAGGTGACGGGGCACACGATCGCCGATGACACCGCCAACGTCTACTACCTCGCCGACTACGGCGCCCGTCACGGCTGGGTGAAACCGCACGCGGTGCTCGCGGGCCCGGTCTGTTACCACATCGGTCAGGGTCACGCCGGCACCATCGTGCAGGTGTTGACAGATGGCAGCTTCTACGCGGTCGAGGGCAACGAGGCCGATGCTGTGCGGCTGATGCACCGCGACCCCCGGACGTTGCACTGCACCTTCCTGCATCCGCCCTACTTGACGTAGCTAGCTAGCTACTGTAGGGTGTGTGTGTGAGCGCGACTCCGACCGGAACCGTACAGCTCAACGTTCGCGTTGCACCCGAGCTCGCGGTGAAGCTGCGGCGGCTCGCCGCGAAGCAAAACACATCACTCAACCACGAGGCGAACGTCGCGCTCCGCGCCCACATCGACGCCAACGAGCAAACGAGGAAGGGGAAGCAATGAGCGACGGCTTGAGCACCCACGAGATCACGATTCTGAACGCGGCCCGCGCGATTCTGCGCGACCGCGCGCATACCACGCACAACGACACCGTTTCTGAGGTGCGCTGCGCCGTGCAGGCCGAGACGGCCGAGAACGCGGTGTTCACGTTCCTGAACTGGACGAACGCCTACCTAGGCGTCGATATGACGTACGAGCAGCTTCACATGGTGCCGCGCGCCGAGGTGGAGGCGTGAGCGACCTACGTGAGATCGCGGTAGCCAACGCACGCGCCGAGTTCGGCGGCAAGCGGTCGCACACCGTCTCGCCGTACCGCGTCGCGCTCGAGACGACACAGCAGGCCCTCCTCGCCGCGCTCGCACGCAACACGGAGCGCCGCCCCTCGTTCGGCATCACCGAGGAGCGCGGCCCCGGCGGTGTCGTGATCCCACTGTTTCGGTGCGAGGTGCCGGTCTGCGAGGAGCACCCGACCTCGCAGGCCGCGCTTGACGCGCTGCTCGCGTACCACGCCGAGTTTCGCCTCGCGTACCCGCTGAACGGCAGCCACGCCACGGAGTGAACATGCTCAGGGTCGAGGCATCGACGGACAGCCAACTGCTCTACATCCGCGGCCTCTGCGACGACCGCGGCCTGATCCGCCCGGAGGCGGTCGCGTCGAAGTCGGAGGCGAGCGAGATCATCGACGCGATCCTCGCCGGCACCTACGATCCCGGCAGGTACGCCTACCCGTTCAGCATGAGCGATGAAACGGTGCCGTTTTGAGCACGCCTGAACCCACGGACGGGCAGTCGTCGCCACGGACTGAAAAGGGGGTTGTGCGTCCCGGACTCGGAATCGACCGTAGGGGCGTACAGACAACGGCAAACGGGTACCCGGTCGCGCTGGCCGCCACCGTCTCCGTCCGTGGGTTGAGGCGTAATCCGCATGACGACACCGACGCCGACCACGAGCGCGAAGCGCTCGAGCGCATCAGGTACGACCGTGGCGAGTGACCCGTACCCGAAGGCGAAGCAGCTCGCGCAGCGCGCCTCGCGCCGCTACCGCCGCGTCGTCGCGACACCGAAACAGTGGGCCGAGATCCGCGCCGCGAAAGGCACCACCTGCCGCCTGCGCGACTTCGACTTGTTCCACGCCCCCGGCTGCCACTACCACCACCTCGTACCCAGGGGTCGCAGCGGCGACGACGTGCCGGCGAACCTCGTGCCTCTCTGCCCGAACTGCCACACGCGCGTCACGCAGCGCAACCGGCAGCATCTCGAAGCGCTCGCATACAGCCTCACCGACGCCGAATATGCCTACTGCGTCGCGAAACTCGGCGAGGGCGCGCTGAGCAGGTTGTTCGGTGTCTGACCGCACCGGAGGCGCTGAGCTGCACATCGTGGGCGAGTTGTCGGCGTGCCGCGACGCGCTTGCGGCGGCTGTGGCTCGTGCTGAGACGCTGGAACGCGAACGCGACGAAGTGAAGGCCGCGGCCGAATCTGCGCTGGAGTCGGGCAAGATCGCCGTGAAGGCGGGGCGCACAGCGCTTGAAGACGCGAAGTCGCTGCGGGCGCGGGCTGAGAGAGCCGAGCAAGCGCTACGCGACACTGAACGCGATGCGCGCTGGATCGTCGGCCAGTGGCAGCGGCTACAAGACGAGCCGCTGAAGGAAGTAGCGCTAGCGATCGTCGAACGGGCGCGTGAAGTGCTGGGTGTGGTCGAACACGAGGCTGAGTCGTGAGCGTCTCTCCCGAAGAGGCCGCGCTCCGCGGTGGATGCACAGCGCACGGAATGTTCGAGGGCACGACATGCCCTAGCTGTGAGGAAGAGCGCGAGCACGACCCGCATCGGCACGTCCTGGTCTGGATGCAGCGTGCAAGGGAGGCCGAGGAAGCGCTCGCGGCGGCTGTGGCTCGTGCTGAGACGCTGAAACGCGAACGCGACGAAGCGCAGCAGTTCTGCGTGGACGAGGCCGAGAAGCACGACGCAACCCAGGTCGTGCTTCGCTGGGCGCGGGCGCGGGCTGAGAGAGCCGAGCAAGCGCTACGCGGCCTGGTCGACGCGGCGACACCCGTGTGGAATCACGTGAGCCTGCGCGATACGCCGTGCCCGCTTGCCGAGCAGGACGAGCTGCTCGAAGCCATCGGGCGCGCTCGCGAGGTGCTGGGTGTGGTCGAACCAGCCGCGGAGGGCGAGACGTGACGCCAGAAGAACGCATCGAAGAAATCGGCGCCATCGCGACCCACCTCCTCGTCGCGCTTCAGCCGTGGGCGATGCTGCCCGCGGAGGCGAGGTTGGCGGCGGTGCGGCTGACCGTTGCGCTCGCCGCCGTGCCTTTGCCGTTACCGGCGGGTGTGGTCGAACCACCCGGAGAGGCGCCGTGACCGCCCGCGCGAAAACCAGCGCGAACGATTGGGCGACCCGGCAGGCGATAGCGACCGCCCGCGCGCTGCATGTCGCCGAGCACGGGCCGGCGTGCGAGCTCTGCCGCAACGTGCCGAAACGCGGCCTCGATTGGGATCACGACCACCGCACCGGCAAACACCGCGGCTGGTTGTGCGCGCGGTGCAATAGGTTCCTGCACGGCTGGATGACCCCGGAGTGGCTGCGCGCCGCCGCCGACTACCTCGAGACGCGCTCGTGAGTCCGAGCGCGCGTCACATAGAGCCGATGCCGATTATGGACGCCCTCGATTTACTGTGGCGCACGATCGCAGCAGGCAGAGAGGCCGCAGGCGGGCCGTGGTTCAGCCCAAAAGGCGGTTACGTCGAGGTGCGATGGCTAGTGAACAAAGGCACGTACCGTTTTACGTTAGACCTAATGCCGCCCGGTACGGCTAGAGCCGATCAGCGATGAGCCCACGGCAGCGCTATAAGGTCGCGACCGTCACCGGGTACAAGATCGGCGCCAACGGACAGCGAAGCGGCCGGGTGCCGGCGACGGACTACGCGATCCTTGATACCGCGTGGTGTCACCGTCAGGTGGCGACGTTCAGCAGCGAGCACCGTCCCGAGCGCGTCGCGCGCCGCATGGCATGGGAGCTCGCGGGGATCCTGAACGCCGGGGGCGAGCTCGAGTGGTACGACACCACGACGGCGCGGTGGCGTCCACAGCCACGCCCCGGATGGCACCGCCGCGAGTACCCGACCTGGCCGTACCTGTGACGACAAACGCCCGTCTTGATGCCGATCGTCTGGACGCGCGGCAACTCGACCGCTACCCGGTCTGTCCACAGTGTGGAAACGTCTGTGGACTACTCGCCTACGTGTGCGCCGACTGTCAGACACGGCTACGGCCGACAGCCGCCGAGTTGCACACGATCGCCGCCGATGCGAAGATCCGCCGCATGAACGCCGCGCTCGAGCGCGAGGCCATGGCAACGCCGGAAGGAAAGGCGGTATAGGTGACCGCCTGGCAGCTCGCCGCGCTCGCCGTCGTCGCGTGGCTCTCTGCGTGTGCGTGCTTGGTCTGTGGCTGGATAGCGCTGTGTGCGCTCGCGGAGCACCGCAGCAGGCGCCGCCGGCCTGGGTTCATTCCGCTTTCGCCACGTGCGTACGCCAGCACGAGTCCGGGGATGGTCGCACGAGTCGCAACCTATACGGGATGCTCGCCGGCTGGGCCGCGGCTGGGGGCACCGGCCGACCCGAGCAGGCTTCACGCGCCGAGCAGGACTATCGCGCCTGGCGCCTCTGGCAGCACTACGGCGCCGAGCCCTGGCACCGATACGACGGCTGCTGACGACCCGCGCCCCGGCACCTGGGACGAGCTCTACCCGCCGTGGCCGAACGGCAGCATCAGCACGTGAGAAGCGCCGAGCAAATCGGACGCACTGTTGGACAATGGCATGACTATCAGCGCGCCGAGCGCGAGCGTAATCTACGCGAACTGCTCGCGATGCTGAAACATGCGCGCGAAACGAACGCGCCGTGGTACACATGGGTTGACGATCGCGTCAACGGCCGGCACCGACACGGACTCATGGAAACAAACAAGGCCGGCAAGCTGCAAGCAGTTGCTTGCCCTGTGCGCGGCTGCCGCGCGTGAGCGATCGACAGCCCGCACCCGCAGACCTTGAGCTCGCGAGCCCCTTGATTGAGAGCTTTCAGTCCGGGGAGATCGATCGCCGCGGGTACTGGCATGGGGTCGAAGCGCTCCTGAAAAGCGAGCGGCCGACCTGGACTGCTCGAGACATCACGAGGGTCGCGAGGATAATGGCGCCTTTCCCGCTTCGCGACCGCTACGCGAACCATTGAAGCCGCGGAAGGCGAAACCGCGGAACCAGTGCGGCGCCTGCGGCGAGGACTTCGCAGGCATCTCGCTTTTCGACCGCCACCGTGTCGGCAAGCACGCCTTTGACTTCTCACCGGAGCACCCTGACGGCCGGCGTTGTCTCACAGCAGACGAGATGACCGCGTTGGGGTGGGAGCGGGACACGCAACGTGACCTCTGGCGTGATCCCGCGTCGGCCGCGAGAACGTCCGCGCGGTTCACACCCTAGTCCAGGTACCTCCTGGGGCGGCAAGCGCTCCTAGGCCTGACCCCAAACCTCACAGCGGCACATGGCCTACGGACGCTGATTGGTGACGCTTGACACGGAGGGAGCCGCCTGCTACGCTG
>Ga0335085_10008585_pt1 | contig 15570 bp, 25 predicted proteins | sample Lox_Sample_45_FD_206712 | JGI IMG/M metagenome (GOLD analysis project Ga0335085, IMG submission 206712) | Soil microbial communities from Loxahatchee National Wildlife Refuge, Florida, United States - Lox_Sample_4.5 | ecosystem: Environmental > Terrestrial > Soil > Wetlands | place: USA...
GCCCTTCGTGCGCGTTGGTTACAGTAAAAAGTGCCGGCGCCCGGGTGGCGGAATGGCAGACGCTGAGGACTTAAAATCCTCCGGGGATTTTTCCTCATGTGGGTTCGACTCCCACCCCGGGCACCATTTTTCCCCAATGTTTATGCGGCTATTTCGACACCTGTTTCTTACTCTGCCCACGGTAGGCCCACGCTTTTTGTATCTGGCGGTCTATCGAGGCCTGTCTTTCAGGCACAAAACGGGCGTAATGCTTCTCTGTAATGGACAGTTTTCGGTGCCCCAAGAGAACACTGACCGTCTCCAAAGGGACCTCGGCCACTAGAAGGTTCTTGGCGAAAGTGTGTCGGAACTGGTGTGGGTGGCCCTTCACCCCGGCGTGATTGAACAGTTTCCGAAAGGCTTCCTGCCATACGGAGCTACAATTTTCCGGGGTGCTTCCACCGGACCAGAACGGGTGTTCCCCCGGCAGTGCTTGGACATCCTCCACGATGCTCTTTTGAACGGGTATGCAGACCGCCGTTCCGCTCTTCGCCGTTCGGAGCACTACCTTCCAACCTTTGCCTTCTTGAATGAAGCGGCCCCGAGAAATCGTTGAGGCATCCCCGATGCGGAGACCAGTCGCCAGCATCAGATTTGCCAACGCCCGAATACGCTTTCCGTTTCCATTGAACGAATCGCAAGCCTTCAAAATTTTGTCTACTTCCGATTGGCTGAATGGGAGTACATCGGCATCCTCGACCTTCCCCGGCTTGATAGCCTTCGCGGGATTCTTCTCCAACCACTCAGACTCTGTGCAGAACTTGAAGAAGCTGCGCAGTCTCTCTAATGCCTTAACGGCGGTACGGGCGCTCAACTTCCAAGAATTTCGGAATTCGCGTACTTGGCTGATGTCCACTTGTCTTAAAAATACTAAGCCCCGGTCTTCACAGAACGCCAAGAGTTTCCTCTTGAGCAGGTCATATTTGCGCAGCGTGGGCTTTCTCAAGCCTCTCGCGTTGGCATCAGCTATGAACTTATCGAGCGCATCCTCGATAGTGATAGGCGCTCCGCCAGTCGTCAGTCCGGTTGCCTCCATATCACGCGCTCTTGATTGGGCAATTTGCCAGTCGCGTGTTTTGAGGGATTTTCTAATCCTCTTTCCGCCCACCCTCCAATCCATCCAAATAGGACATCGGCATTTTGCATAATCCCGCCCTTCGTGCTGGTGAGCGCAATCTTGGGTGTGATAACGCCAAAGTGTTAGCATTACGCGGACAACCTCTGATGGACTCGCTCAGCGACTTCCTCGGGAATCCGCAAAGTGATGTAACCACGTTTGTATCTGCTTCCCGTCTTGCCTATCTTTAACACCCCAGGTTCCTCACGAAAGATACTGCGAATTGTCTCTGTGCTAACTCCCCAGGCTTCTGCAAGTTCCTCTGGTTTAAAATGTTTATCTCCCGCCGCGAACGCAGGGTCCTGTATATCTTCCCGGCGCAGTAGCTTGCCCCAATCCTGAAATTTCTTAGAGGCTTTCAGGATGATAACTGCGTCTGCAATGCTGGTGTGGGCGTGGGTCATTTAGCCCTCCGAATCTTTTCCTGAATCGCTTCGATGACCCACATGCGCAAGGTCTTACCTTCAAGCGCAGCAGCGGCTTTGGCGCGGCGAATCACTGAAACAGGGATTCCACGTAGGTTGAGACTTCCTTTATCTTCAGCCATGGGACAGATGTAACATAGTGGACGACGATGGTCAATAGAACTGAGCCTAAAATGTTTTGCATTATCTTCGCCTAAGTCGTAAGCTACGTATTTAGAAAGGAATCTTATGCGAAGAATGACACAAGCACTCGCTTTACTTCTAATGCCCTTAGGTGTGAACGGACAAAATCCTCAGACGCCTCAAACGGAAAAAGTTAAAACTGTCAATCAAGAATTCTTCGCAAAAGCCAGTAACAGCGCAATCTTCATTTACGATGACTCAACGAAGCCGTGCGAACCACCGCCACCAGGTCATATTCTCCTACCGCTCGGGAGTGCATTTGTGGCTGGTATTGAAGACTTAAAACAAGCCAAGCCTGAATCCAAGCCAGATGCTTGGGTCGGGTGGATGTTTTTAATTACCGCTAAGCATGTAATCACAGGGAGAAACACGATAAAAATCCGGTTGAACTCTACTGACGGAACAAAATTTGTTTGCGATTCCATTGATTTAACGAAACCCGGAACCGTTTTCCCAGCGGTGCAAGGCGTTGATATCGTGGCTATTTCACTGATTCCCAAAGACGACGCCAAACCAGTTGTTCTCCCGTCAAACATGCTCATTGATAGCAAACAGATGGATGATTGGTCGCTAGGGGTGGGAACAGAAGTCTTGTCAATTGGATATCTGTATTCCTATAGTGGCCAGACCAAGAACTTTCCGATTGCAAAATTCGGCCACATTTCCTTGATTACCGAAGAAAACTGGTATTTCAATCTTGATAGCCAACTCCAAGAAAAAGGCTATGTTTTGGACATGGCAAACACTCCGGGGATGAGCGGTGCTCCGGTGTTCACGCATGGTATGGAGGTTGAGCCTGGTCTTCGATATCGAGAATTACCGCCGTATTTAGTTGGAGTAGTTAAGGGATTGATGCTTGCCCCTGTTGGCGATGCAAAGATTTCTCAAGGTGTGGCCGTGATAGAGCCGGGTGGAAATGTGAAAGCATTAATGAAACAGATTGCAATTTTATTGAAAGCACAGGGCGACGATGTGCCGGATATCAAATAAAGAAATTATGCCGGGAAATTACTAGGTTTCTTCCCGATGATAGTTAGGAATCCCTTCCTCTACACACCAACCATCGAGACCCACATGACCGAAGAAAGAAAGCACGCCATTTTGTTCGCTGCCACCCTGCTTTGCGCCCGGAAGATGATTGAAACGATTGATTCGGACAAACCGAATTTTGCGGAGGAATATTTTGTTGACCGGGCGATTCAGAAGGCGGAGTTTATTTTGGAGAGGATTGAAAAGAAGTGGCCAGCCGTGCTCAAGGCATGATGTTAATCAACTGGCGGCTTGTGCCTCAGCAGAAAACGACGTGTTTCACGGGACTCTATCCAAAGGCGGCATACTTCGTCCGTGCTCTTGCTCAGCCGTTTGACCTCCTTCTGGCAAGTGCCCTCTAACCACGCCGCAAGTTTCCCTCGGTCTTCCTCCTTCGAGGGAAAGTGAACGTGGTTGGTTCGGCAATAATCATCGAGCGCAGCAAAGCAAGCATCGATGTCTTGCTTCTTGGAATGGTCTGCTTTGTACATTCGTCTACCTCCGGGCTGTTGCCCTATTTCCAAGATAGAACGAATGTAGGCATTCAATGCAAGTCGCCATCAAGCGTCACTGGAACGGAGGTGTCCGTGGACTCAGTGTAAGATGTCGTGCTCAGAGGGGGAAACCATGAAGGAGCCAAACGCCAAGCCCGTAGGACAGGTCCATTGTTGTGACCGCGTGTTCCAAACTGCCGATGATGCTACGCGCCACGAACACGCTCATTTGGTTGTTAAATCGTACGAGACGCTTCTCGCAATCAACGTGCAGTGGGACGAAAAGAGGCTACCCGGAGACTTCTTCATACTGCCATACGAACTTACCCAACTCTTGAATGAACTCCTGTTTTCAAGCGCGGCATTAATGCAGAAGTCGAGCGACAACAGAGAACTGCTTTAAAGCGGCCTACTTCCTAACCGGAAGATAATCTTTGCACTTGCAGCCCGGATGATTGCACGGATGGGTGATTCCCTTCGATGTGCGTTTGCGGCGGTGGATGGCGATGCCGTGGGAGCAGCGGCAGGACTTCTTGGTGCGTGGAGCGGGGCGGCGAGAGGGCATCAAACGCGTTTTCGAATATGAAACCTTTGCAATATTGAGCGAATGTTGACCGTCCCCACGCCGAGTCTATCCAAGAGCACCGAAACTATAATGAGAGTAAACACCAACATACACCAGCGCAATGCATTCCATGCAAGGTGTATATTAATGTTCTCATTATCTAGTTCGGTAGATATATCGTTAGCTAACTCGATATTCTTGGCTGTTTGAATGTCCACAACTGCGCGGAGGTTTGTCGCAGAAGAAGCAAGTAGTGAGGACGTGTACTCCGGCTTCTGCGCACGCTCATGAATCTCTAGTAACTTTAACTTATTGGGTCTGGGACTTGCTCTCAAGTCTCCGAAGTCTTCATCCATCAACTGCCAGAAATCAAGCTCAGCTTTAAAGAACCCGTTTGCATTTTCGTGAAAATCTGGGGGCTCTGTTGACTGCTCGTTCTATGGCTGCGTAGACGGCATCCAAGTACTCCTTAGACCGTGCGAACTTGGCGATATCCTCGTGAGCAGTGGTCGAGAATGCCGAGAACTTTTCTAATCGTGAGTCTGCCGTGAAGATGTAACCGCCGCAAACGAATATAAGTGTACTCAATCCAGTTAGCAGCACAGTGACCATAGTCTTCCAGATATGGTCATTGAAATCAGTTGCGGTGCTCTTACTTTTTTCTGTTTTAGGCCGAGCCACAATCAAAGCATACCACCGAAGCACAGGGCTACAGTGGAGGAGGTAGATGGGCACCTGGTCCGGGACCACCTTCAACTACCATCTCCGGTTTGCGAACCCCGTCGGCGGGTCCCATCCCTGCGTAACAGAAAATCTGGGAATCGGTGAAAAGAACCAGGTGAACTTGACGGCACAAAGAGACCCGGCCTGGGGCGACCCGCCCCCGTACACTCCCCACCCCTCCAAAAAGGTACCGGGAAACTCCCCGAAAACTCCCATCAAATTAATTTCAAAACTCTATTAATCCTCCAGCGAATCCAGGGACCCAGCAAACCGCGTGAGTAAGTCTAGGTCCAGTTTGCAAGCGTTAGCGGTTTTATTGCGGGATGGTCCGAAGACATTTATATACCCGGATTCTCCGTTCCAAAAACAGGTCTTTGTGAAACGTCACGAGCAGGGAAGACCGCTATAGAAAACAAACGATTTGTTGGACGAATTCGGAAGAGGTTTGTGGAATGGTATTTCTGAGCGGTTTTCGGGCAGTTTCTAACGTATAGAAAATAGTCCGCCAAAAATTTTTGAAAATACCGCTTGACAAACGTACGGCACTGTGTTACAGTGTATTTCAGTAATCGGGACCACGTTCGACGGCAATCGAAAGTGGCCCCTAACACTCAAGGAAAGGTTAGGTTTCCCAGAATGCTACAGAGAATCTTAGCAGCATTTTCTAGACCAAAACTCACCCCGATAGTAATGGTTCGACGTTCGAGCATTCCTGTTGTTGCGTTGCGCGAATCCTCTTTGAGAACTGAGCGTATGCGGCCAGTTCTCGGAAGGATGGCGTAACATGACGCGCAAAGACTACACCATTCTCGCAGAAGCACTCCGCATTCCTTCTAACTCTTTTTCTAAACCCGGATATGAACGGGAGGCGAGTGGAGTATCTTGCGCTGCTCTTGCCGTGTGCGATGCACTGGAACGTGATAACTCGCGGTTTAACCGTGAACACTTCCTTGCCGTCGTTCGTGGCAAGAAAGACTTGCACTCCCATCCTTCACGGAATGGGAGGCAATCATGAGAGCGCGTCCTTATGTTGGCATCGGACCGGATGGAAAGCGGAAGGTATTCCGGGCTGCATCCAAACCCGAGGCAGAGACGCACGGTTCAATCTACTCCGCAGTAATCGGACCATTCCGCACGGTTCGTGGTGCGGAGTTCATGGCGAAGCATGGAGCAGGGAATCCGCATTGCCAGACCGTCGCAGATGCCGAACGTATCGCGGCAGATTATGTGCCATCGGTCTCCGAGCAGACCGTGTATGTCGCCTCCGCGTGGTGGCATGATTGCGACGCGTTTGTTACGGTCTGCGGCAATTCTCCCAAGCACGTCGAAAAGGCAATCTATCGCGCAATGCGTGATGCTGCCATTGACGCACACAACCAGTCCGAACCAGAGGATAAGCGTAATATCCGCGATTACCTCGACGACATCGGATGGAGCGGAGTCAATCCGTTCCAGTTCGATGCAATCATTTCCGAGCACACCATCGAGCACTATGAGCCGGGATTCTCTGGCGATGCGGAGACTGTGGTCCATGACTCCGATATGGACTACTTCGATTATGAATCTTTGCGGAGAGGAGACCGGGACACAATCGTATATCTGCCAACCTAGACGCGATACCGGGCACGTTCTGCGGAGTGTGCCCGATGATACGCCTAGAGTGCAGTGGCACAGTGCAGCAGTATGTGGTATACTGTATTACAGTGAGGTACGTATGACACCAAAGAAGAATAACGAGACTCCCACATTCTCCATCCGCTTGGACAGAGACCTGCGGGAGAAGCTTGCAAAGATTGCAGAAAAGGAAGACCGCTCCCTTGGCTGGCTCATCAACAAAGCGGTCGAGGAGTACGTGCAGAACCATGCGAAGCATGACGGAGGTACCCGATGACTGTGCGTGTAGCACTCTATTCCCGTGTGTCCACCCGTGATAAGGGGCAGGATGCGGAGAACCAATTAGTACAGTTGCGTGAGTTCGCCGCTAAGCAGGGCTGGACCATTGTTGCCGAATACGTAGACCACGCGTCTGGGTCCAAATCCGACCGCGAAGCATTCCAGCAGATGTTTGCAGATGGAGCCAAGCGGAAGTTTGATGTGCTTCTGTTTTGGAGCCTTGACAGGCTGAGCCGTGAGGGTGTGCTGGAAACATTGCAGCATCTGAATCGGCTCACGTCCTACGGCATCGGCTACCGCTCGTACACTGAGCAGTATCTCGACAGTTGCGGCATGTTTAAGGACGCCATCATCGGGATTCTCTCGACTCTGGCTAAGCAGGAACGCACGCGGATTAGTGAGCGGGTCCGGGCCGGGTTGGCAGTTGCCAGAGCAAAAGGGAAGCGATTAGGCCGTCCCACGGTTGCCGTCAATGCCGCTACAGTACGTTTGTTGCGAGCACAGGGATTGTCCTACGCGACGATTGCACGGCAGATGGGTATCTCGGTTGGTGCTGCATTCAGGGCGAGCAAATAGCATTTTGGTTGAGGGACGACCAACGGAGTGCAACTTTTCTACGTGAGCCGTGTTCAATTTTATAGGGTCCTCAAAGTAGCCGTAAGCTTTGACAAGGCCACGTCGTCCAGGACACAACTATGTCTGATTCAAAACCAACCAAAGCGAACGACTCGGTTCCCGAAAAGGCGGTAAAGACTGCAACCGACAATGTGGTCAATGAGTTCGTCAGGGTGGCCCAATCGACCGTTGGTCCGTCCAAATCTACCCCTAAGAAATAAGTCGGCCAAAGAGGCCGTCGCCCTATAAGACCAGAGCTTGGCCATTGCCAGGCTCTTTTTGTTCCTGAAGCCCGGCTTCCTCCGGTTAGCTCCTACCTGTTTGTCGATTCCGCTTCAAGCCTGATATACACCTGCGCCCGTTCGCCGTCCAAGACCACGGAAGGGAAAACGCCGTCCACGATAGGATAACCATGTCGGCGGAACCAACCAGGGCGGCCATGGACGCGATTTCCAGGCTCCCAGGGAAGCGATGGGCATGGCTGATGCCCTCAGATAGGTCCAATTCGTCTGTCGGCTTCCTATCAAGTTTGCGTATAAGTAATTTCTGTTTGTACAGAAATGAAAGAAATACGATTGAAGAGATACGGACCCGGCTCACCCTCAAATATAGCCGTCTTAGCCAGGGACAGTGCTTCCTTATACGAAATAGTGCCCCAATCCATCCGGCGGGAGGTTTGGGGCAGAGGAAAATTACCAAAATCGAAGTGCCCCAAAAGGTGGGTCAGACGAGAAATCAAAGAATCATACCCACACTCAGAGATGTATTCTAAATAAATATAATAGAATGAATAACATAATTTTCTCGACCAATTTTGGGTATTTCAGCCGTACCCCGCCTGACCCCCATTTTTGAAAAAGTTTGGGGCACTTCGCCTGGAGCATGCACATAATAAACGACTTATCACGAAAAACATTTGGGGCACTTGTTGGGGCACTTCTGGCGGCACTTCTCCCTAAGTGCCCCAATCGTTCCAAAAGTTAAACTGGGGCACTTCTTTCAGGTCATTTCCGACCGGATTTTGGTGTGTTTGGCCCCGGCGTCGGAGGCTCTTGGTCAATTAGAGCGCGTTCGCCGCTCAGTTCCAGTTGCAAAAGCCTAACCCTGATTTGCAACTGGGATTTCTAGTTGCAAATGAAATCATCCTGATTTGCAACTGGGATTTCTAGTTGCAAATGAAATCATCCTGATTTGCAACTGGAAACTCGCGTTAGAGGATTGGCCGACCAAAGTCCGATTCGGCCTCCAATTGCCTGGTGACAGCATTCTTCGTTAATCCGAGGGTATACAGACATCTATTGAGGAGACTATTCACCGACAATCGCCTGGTGACATCATTTTGAGAAAACGCACGTATCTACAGACAGCTTATAGGGAGAACAAGCCGCCGCAAGCGAGAGTTCTTCCAATTTTTATTTTACCCGATTCAAAAATAAGAAATTCTCTTGGAGCGGCAAACCCGCCAGCCCAGTAGCACGTATAACTTCATGGTCCAAGCCGCCTTAAAGGCTTGACGGTTCTCGGAAAGCCGTTTGGATGGAATATGAGTTTTGAAGAATTGCGCCACAAGTTTGATGGCAACGATATTTTTATGTCCGGTCACAATATCCGTGGCGGCGGCTGCAAGAAAAATTCACAGAGAAAGACCAGAGCGACTGTTACGGACCCCTGGGCATTCAGCGACGAGTTTGTTCGGAAACTTCTTGTCACTGTATTCCCAACTCTAAACACTCCGGCACAAACGACTGCTCAGCGTGCGCGTGCTGCCCGATGGTGTCTCATCATCAACTACTACTTCAGGCAAGGCCTACCTGCCGGGCGCATTGCAGCGGTCCTGGTGGAATCCCAGCACCGAGACCCGAACGAGAAGGACATCAAGGCTGTGGAGGCCACTATCAGGCGAATACGAAAAGCGGCCAATGGCCTAACGAGCCATGGGCACCCGAGAAGAGGCAGGACCGGGCGACCGAAAAGACTGGACCCGCAACCCATTCAGGATGCGTTAGTTAATTAAGTAGAGAAAAGTAGTGTGGGGTTTGCCGCCTCCAGTGGGAGAAAGCTCCCCGGCTCCGAGGCCGAGATATTTTATCCATCCAAAGCGGGGATTAATTTCCCCGCTCTATTTTTCGGTTTAACCCAGAAACAGATGATTTTCCTGAGGTAGAAATGACATCGCTATACAGCGTCGAGACGCGGATTAACACAATACTGAATTCATTGGGATGCGCCATCACCAATTTCGCTGCAATCGCAAACCGCCTATCTGCAAGCCGCGTATCAGCGGCCTTAACCGGAGTGAGTGATTTTGGTCCAGCCGATGGGGAATACCATCTTCAGGTTGCGCAAGCCATGAAGTCTTTGGCCGACGAATATCCCGTGCCAATTGATTGGAAGCAAGTCAGCCGGGTACGTTCGGCTTTAGATGCCCGTCGTGTTACATCACGTCCGACACCATTTGCTGTGGTCTATGTGAACGGGCAATTATTCCAGCGATTGGTGAATGGCGAACCGGAATTCACAACATCATATTCCGATTGCGCCGCATTCACCGACCCGCTATTAGCGACAGCAGCGGCGAAGATTCTTGACGGGATGGGTCAGACAGGGCTTCGCGTAATCACAATTACAAACCAGCTGCGTTCGGAAGAATCGTTGGCGAAGACCCTCCAGGATGCTGGATTTGCAGGTGAAGCATGAAAGATTTAATTCTTGAAAAAATGAAGGTGTACCGTGTTGAGTTGCCGGAGCAGACCGTCACCAGAAAATACAACGGCAGACCTGTCACAGTAATGACATCGGAAACAAAAGGCTCACATCGTTGCATCGCTGTGGTAGTGGATGAGGACGGTCAATGGACTATTGTCGTTCCGTTGACGAGCGCACAGGATTCGCAAGGCGGAGAAAAGCACAAGAAGCCAACATGGGTCCGCATGATTCATGATGGTCGCCCTGTCTACGCAATGGCCGAACAGATACGCATGGTAGACCGCTCCCGTGTGTTTGACCAGGAAGGCTTTATATCCAAGTACGACCAGGAACAGCTAGAAAATAAATTAACGCAGATGTTCAATTTCAAATCCTAGATTCACAATCAATATTCAGCAGCAAAACTAGACAGCACTTCGCGGCCAATCCCGAAGAAAGTCAGCCGATTTATCGGATGGAGATTCGGGATGGAAAGATGTTCAAGCACGCTGGGTGAACTCCAATGCGAGTTGCCAGCAGGCCATAAATATAAGCACTGTAACGAGGGTTGCTCATGGAGCGGGGCTGGCGCAGCCCGTCTGAAAGCAGACCAGGAAAAACAGGCGATGCCGAAGGCGGTCCCACATGGCAAAGCCTAGAAAAATACGCAAGCTGAGCAACAAGTTTTTCGTCTGGGCTACGGCAGCACAAATAGCCCGAGAAGCCATTCAGCAAAAGAAATCACCCATCACGGCATCGAAGTAATTCCGCCAGCAGGGTTCAAACAAAATCAATGTAGTGACGCGTCCAGACGGGCGTGGTCTGCCTATTCAGGCAAAGGAAAAGTAGAAATGGAAAAGCAGTACACAGGTGTAATCGTCCGCTACAAAGAAGACCGAGGTTTCGGCTTCTTGTTCTGCGACGAACTTGATAGACGGGTCTTTTATTCAATAAAAGAATGGAAACGCGGAGCAGGTCCACGTGTCGGTGAAGAAGTAAAATTCCGATTGGGTCCGAGCCATAACCCCACGAAGCCCGAAGAAATTGCGGTGGATGTCCGTCCGACAGGCGTAAAGATTTTCGTTGAAGATGCAGGAAAGGAATCTTCAAAGGCTGGTGTGTAAATGGATTACCAGCCAAACTTCTATCAGATTGCCGAGAAATTCATCGGTCTAGGCGCGTTCGTTATTCCGGTAGAGCCGGGAACGAAGCGTTGCACACTCCCGGATTGGCAAAACAAAGCAACCAGGAATCTTACACAGGCTCTTCAATGGTCCGCCGAAAATCCAAATTACAACTGCGCCATTGTTGGCAAGCCAGAAATCGGCGCAATCTGGGGCTTCGATGATGACCAGGGCATGCTAGCCGAGTATGAACAGCAGTACGGCCCGATTAAAACCTATCGCACGAGAACTGTATCCGGCGGTACGCATCTTTTGTTCCGCCATAACCAAGCGTCAATCGAACTGGATAACCTGACCGCAAAGGACCAACAGGGACGTGAACTGTTCTCATGCCGCACGAACAACCGCTATGTTATCTCTGCGGGTTCTGTTGCGCATCCGCACAACGACGAAAACCAGCCATTGACAGCGTATTCAGCGGTCGATATGACCGCTCCGATTGAGCCGCCTGATTCGTTTATCACATGGCTGAAGCAGCGTGCTGCACAGAAACCAGTGCCAGCGCCAACACAGCCGCAGCCAGTCCCGGATATCGAGCAAAAGGTTCGCACGGGCGGAAGGAATAACTTCCTAACCCAGAAACTAGGCGCAGTTCATCAGACAGGCGTGCAGATGCCGGAACTGCTTACGGTTGGCTTGCAGTTGAATGAACAGTACTGTGAACCGCCGCTAGATGAGAAAGAAGTTCGAACGATTGCAGAGAGCATCGCCAAGTATCCGGTGAAGTTGAGCGGGGCATTGGTATTTGGTGCTTCGACAGAACTCCCGGCTGCGCCGACTCCGGCTGATTTCAAGCCAGTTCCATATCCGAAATTCCCGGACCCGAATTGGATATTTAAGGGAACGTCAATCTATGAAGGATTGGTAAAGCCAGTATGCGAACAGAATCCGAGTCGTGTACCGGAATTCATGATGCTTCCTGCGATGACCCTTCTACTGAATTACTTAGGCAAGAAAGTTCAAATCGTGGGCAAGCAGTTGGTGCCATCAATCTATATGGTATCAATCGCCAAGAAAGGGCGCATCTTCAAGAGCGCGTCGGTTCAAGATGCCGTTGAGTATTTAAAGACAGCGGGAATGGCGGATTACGCGCACTTCGGAACAAGGAATGCGGAAGGCAAGACACTTATCTGGTCCGCAGGTTCGCCTGAGGGACTAGGGTTAGAAGTTTCCCGAACTAATTGCCGCAATTTCGTACTGTTCTATGACGAACTGGGAACGCTTTCAAAGAAGGCGGCAATTGATGCTAGTTCCTTGGCAACTGGATTGACCACATTGTACGAATCTGGTTTCTTTGGCAACACCATTAAATCCCGCAAAGAAACTTACGCTCTACAACCTCTTTCCTACTGCGCAAGTTTAATTGCCTGCACGACAGATAAGAGCTTCATTTCACAGATGGCACCTATTACGGCAGCAGCGGACGGAATGAGTGACAGATTCTTCTATCTATTACAGCCGGAGAATATCCCCGATTCACAGCCTCATGTGTTTGTGAATACGGTAGCGGCGGCGATGGAAACAAAGAAACGCATTGAGAAAGCGGTCAATCAAGGCGCGTACACAATCACAGGCGACACAACTGCGCTGGAACATCTTTCAAAGATAAGCAATCGTCTGGAGCAGAGAGCAGAGAAATTTGCTCTATTCTTCGCCATCGACCAGGGTAAGGAAGAAATAGACGACGATTGTCTTGAAAGAGCCGTAGCACTTGCTAAGTACGAACTAGCGGTCAAGAAGTTCCTGGCCGTTCCTGAAACTACAACCCGTGAAGGCGCACTCCAGAATGAAATCATCAACATTCTGATGCGTGCTGGCGGGAAGATGCCCGAACGAGTGTTCAATAAAACTTTACACCCGGAAAGGCACGGTACTTCGCTTTGGCAGAGCGTATTTGGCGGTTTGCTAAGGCAAGGTTGGATTGCTGTATCCGGTAAAGGTGTACCCGGCGACCCGAAGAGTATCGTCTTGCTTCGCACGCCTGAAACTGATGATGAATGAACCGGGGGCGGGAAACCGCCCCACGGAGTGAAACATGCACCATGGCACAAACGAACAAGCACGCATCCGCATGAGTAGGCTGCGCGAACGCCGAAAAACAGAAAACGAGTCTGCGGACCGTTTCCAGGAAGCCCGTAAAACAGGGCGATGCTATTTCTTTGGTGAAGAGTCTCCCGAGACAAACGCCAAAACTAACGCCGCAGAACTCCAGATTCACCGTGAACTTCTGCGTGCTCTCGGGGAATCCAACTTCAAAGCCCGTCAAACATATCTTCATTCCATCAATCAAGACAATTGCGAAATGCTAGAACTATATGACGATGTTCGGGAAGGTGAGAGTTTACGCGATTTTGCCAAAAGAACATTTGAGGCATGGCTAAATTACCATCGCCCTAATCAGCCGGGGCATCCGAATCGCACTGGCCTGTCATACGGACCGGATTGTCCAGTTCCAGGCTTCAATCGTCCGATGCAGCAATTAAACCGGGAATTCGGCTTCGTTGTTCCCGAAACACTCTTTGATTCATGGGAAGCCCCAGAGCCAGAAACTGCTGATGCCCCAATAGACGTTAAGACTCTTCCACCGCTCCCATTCGTTCAACGAAACCTGGAAGACGAAGCGAACAAGCCGAAGTTCGGGAGCACGTCGTTGTCGAATACAATTGCGTTCAACAAGAACACAATTCCGCCAGCAAACCCAGATTTGCCGCCAGCACCGAAGCCAGAACCGAAACCAGAACCAAAACCAGAACCGAAATCAGCACAGTCACCAGCACAGTCAGCAACCTTACGCGATGCCATGAAGCTCAGAAATGAGATTGGCTTCGTGGCATGGGAACTTTTGGAAGGAAGGAAGCATGACTAGGAAATCATTCCGAGAAAAAGAACAGGAGTACCGGGCTTTGGTAGCTAAAGCCCATGCAAAAGTTGAAACGATGAACCGCACAAACTTGAAAAAGTTCCTGTCCAGGTTTCAACCAGCGGCTGTGCCGCAAGGAAGCAACAATGAAGAACCTAAACGATGATTTGAAACTTCACAAGCATGTCACAGTGATTGCTGATAAGGATTTGGCGATTCGCCAATTTCTAAAAGCAAATCCGATGTACGACTACGAAGCCAATGTTCGGGTAATCACCACATATCTCGGTGATGCCCAGGCAACCCAGGCAAATCTAGTATTTGCGCTGGATAGCCTCAGCCATGTACATGCATTGGCCATTAAGACCGAGGAGCAGGTGGAGGAAGAGCAAGCCGAGCGTCTTCAGCAGCAGATTGAAAATGACCGGGCTAATGCAGACCGTGAGGTTGCACGTTTGAAGAGTATGAGCAGTTTTGAAATTAAGCAGGAATTGAAGAGATTGAGGGGAAATTAACATGGCACGAACATCAGCACAATTAACGCAAGCCGAAGTGAGCAGCTATCAAACATTTTGCTTGGAGCATGGCATTCGCTTGGATGGGGCAGAAGGCGAACGAAATGGCGACATCCTTGGTGGGAGCATTGTGTCCGCTGGCTACGATATCACTCCGCAAACTCTTCAAACCGTGTTCGACCAGGTGAAGGTGCAATTGAACCTGAAGTCCGAAGCCGAAATGCAGTTTGACCGCGAGGCGGCAAATAATCCAGGGGCTGCATCTGCTCTCCAGGCGCAATATCCACGCGAACTAAGCCCAGAAACCGATGATGTTTTTCATAATTGCGCATTGTTGCTGGTGGAATTGCGTGGCCGCGAAGTGAATCAGAAAACAATCTTTGATGCCATCGGCAGGTTAAATTTCAAACCTAGCCGGGACCCTCTACGTTTTGCCCCAACCAAGCCCCAGGTCAATCCGCGTTCACACAAGAGCGATAGCGAGCCGTTTCTGGGAAAACACGTCAACGAGAGCGCATACCAAAAGAAAGCGCGGGAGCGCAAAGAAGCGGAAGAACGCGAAACCGCACAGCCGCAATCGCGGGAACCAAAGGATTCCTGGACGGTTGCCTGCGAGAATATCATGCGGGACGGGAGCCACTCACAACAGGAGGCGTCTCGCCATGAATATGAAAAAGGATTGGCAGAGGGCAAACAACCGCGTGAAATTTATTCTCGGCTAATCCAAGTCCAGAAAAATTACAAGACGCTCGTAGACCGTGCCCCATACTAGCATGACCATCAGCTTTCAACCGTCTACGGAGACGGAAGATATCAACCGCATCAGGGATTGGCAATCGCAAGACCACAGCAAGTCGTCGGGACTACCGCACCGATTCTGGCTGACCGGGAGCGACGACAATCCCTTGACCTGCAAGGTCTGCGACGACCTAGGCGTCGTTCTTTACCTCCGCATGGACAAGGAAGGCTCAGGATTGCGCATGCACACGCTGTTTCTTTCCGATTCCAAGGAAGGCAGAAAGCGAATCGCCGCATTGCTGGGTAATCACTTTATGAATTTCGCGCAGCAGATGGCAGCGTATGGCGACTTCATAGTTTTTGAGAGTAAATCACCACATTTAACCAATTTTATGATGTTGCTTGGATTTCGCTCAGCAGGTGGTAATGATTATTGTCTCCCGCTGACAAAACTGGTGGCAGCGGCATGAGCAAAATACAACTAAGCGTTGATGGCTTGCTTCAG
>Ga0335085_10008589_pt1 | contig 15567 bp, 14 predicted proteins | sample Lox_Sample_45_FD_206712 | JGI IMG/M metagenome (GOLD analysis project Ga0335085, IMG submission 206712) | Soil microbial communities from Loxahatchee National Wildlife Refuge, Florida, United States - Lox_Sample_4.5 | ecosystem: Environmental > Terrestrial > Soil > Wetlands | place: USA...
CGAACGGATTCATGGACATCTTGACGTTGGCCGTCTCGACACCGGTGCCGTCGGCCTTGAGGCGCACCTTGACGTTGAAATCGACGACGCGCTTGACCGAAACCAGTATTTTCATTCACGTCCTCTTCGGGAAAACACACGGATTATAATCGGCCTGACCCGAGCCGTCCCATGCCGCGCCCGCTCTCGCACATCCGCGTCCTCGACCTGTCGCGCATTCTCGCCGGCCCGTGGGCGACGCAGAACCTCGCGGACCTCGGCGCCGAGGTGATCAAGATCGAGCGGCCGGGCGCCGGAGACGACACGCGCGACTGGGGCCCGCCCTTCCTCAAAAACACGGAGGGAAGGGAAACCCGGGAATCCGCCTACTACCTTTCAGTCAACCGCGGCAAGAAGTCGGTGACGCTCGACATTTCGACCCCCGACGGCGGGCGCATCGCCCGGGAGCTGGCGGCCAGATCGGACGTGCTGATTGAGAACTACAAGGTCGGGGGTCTCGCCAAATACGGGCTCGCCTACGACGACGTGAGGAAGATCAACCCGAGGATCATCTACTGCTCGATCACCGGGTTCGGCCAGACGGGCCCGAACGCGCACCGCCCGGGCTACGATTTCATCTTCCAGGGGATGGGCGGGCTGATGAGCATCACCGGGGAGCGCGACGAGCTGCCCGGCGGCGGCCCGCAGAAGGTCGGGATCGCGATTACCGACGTCCTCGCGGGCATGTACGCGAGTCTCGCGATCGCCGCCGCGATCGCTCACCGCGAGCGCACAGGCGAAGGCCAGTACATCGATCTCGCCTTGCTCGACACCATCATCGCTTTCGGCGCGAACCAGATCTTCAACTATTTCACCTCCGGCGAGGTGCCAAAGCGCTATGGCAATGCGCACGCGAACCTCACGCCCTACGAGGTGTTCGCCACCACCGACGGCCACGTGATACTCGGTTGCGGCAACGACAGCCAGTTCGTGAGCTTCTGCAAGGCGGCGGAGCGGCCCGGGCTCGCCGAGGATGCCCGGTTTCGCACCATGCCCGATCGCATCCGCAACCGCGCCGAGCTGATCCCGCTCGTGCGCGAGATCATGAAAGGGCGAACGAGCAAGGAATGGATCGCGCGTCTCGAAGCCGCGAACGTGCCCTGCGGTCCGATCAACAGCTACAAGGAAGTGTTCGAGGACCCGCAGGTAGAGCACCGCGGATTGAAGATCGGGATGCCGCACCCGCTCGCCGGCGCAATGGCCGGCATCGCGAGCCCCATGCGCTTTTCCGCGACGCCGGTCACCTACGACGTGCCTCCGCCGCTGCTCGGGCAGCATACCCGTCAGGTGCTGTCAGACCTGCTCGGAATGGACGACGTGGAGATCGAAAGATTGAGGAAGCGCGGGGCTGTCTGACGGCCGAAGTCCTACAGCGGCTTCTTCAGCCGGTACCCCAGCTCGCCGATCACGCCGCGGCGAAAAGTGAGCACGCAGATCACGAAGATCACCCCTTGTGTCACCGTCACCCAGGAGCCGAGCTGGGCGAGATAGTTTTCCATCGCAACAACGATGAAGGCGCCCACGACCGGCCCAAACACGGTGCCGAGCCCCCCGAGCAGGGTCATCAGCACGACCTCCCCGGACATGGTCCAGTGCACATCGGTGAGCGAGGCAAGCTCAAAAACGAGCGCCTTGGTTGCACCCGCTAGGCCGGCGAGCGCCCCCGAGAGGACGTACGCCAGGAGTTTGTAGCGGTTCACGTCGTAGCCAAGCGAAATCGCGCGCGGCTCGTTCTCGCGAATTGCCTTCAGCACCTGGCCGAAGGGCGAGTGCACCGTGCGGTGGATGAGGAGAAACCCGCCGAGGAACACCGCGAAGACCAGTGCGTACATCGCCCACACGTTGGAGAGATCGACCAAGCTGAAGAGCCTGCCGCGAGGAACCGCCTGGATGCCGTCCTCGCCGCCCGTGAAGGGTGCCTGGAGATAGAAGAAATACATCATCTGCGCCAGTGCGAGCGTGATCATCGCAAAGTAGATTCCCTGGCGGCGGATTGCGATGAGCCCGGTGACCGCGCCCAGAAGCGCCGCGGCTGCGGTTCCGGCAAAGATGGCGAATTCGGGGTTGAAACCCCACACCTTCGCCGCGTGCGCCGAAACGTAGCCCGCGGTGCCCAGAAACATCGCATGGCCGAACGATACCAGTCCGCCGTAACCGATCAGGAGATTGAACGCACAGGCGAAGAGCGCAAAGCACATGACCTTCATCAGGAATACCGGGTAAGCAACGAGCGGGGCGAGCACGAAGATCGCCGCCATTGCAATGAACGCGAGGCGCTGGTGCGCCAGGACCTCGTCTTTCACTTCTGTGTCCCGAACAGACCGGCCGGCTTGATCATCAGCACGATCGCCATGATGATGAAGATGACCGTGTTCGAAGCCTCGGGATAGAACACCTTGGTGAGACCCTCGATCAGACCCAGCGCGAATCCGGTCACGATCGAACCCATGATCGAACCCATGCCGCCGATCACTACGACCGCGAATACGACGATGATGAGGTCCGCCCCCATGAGCGGGTTCACCTGATAAATGGGAGCCGCCATCACGCCCGCGAACGCGGCGAGCGCGACTCCGAAGCCGTAGGTAAGCGTGATCATGCGCGGCACGTTGACGCCGAAAGCCTGCACGAGCACCGGGTTTTCGGTCGCCGCACGCAGGTACGAGCCAAGCTTCGTCTTCTCGATCACGAACCAGGTGGCAAGGCACACGACGACCGAGGCAAGGATCACCCAGGCGCGGTAGTTCGGCAGGAACATGAAGCCGAGATTACGCCCCCCCTCGAGCTCGCGCGGCATCGTATAAGGGATTCCCGAAGTTCCATACTCGTTGCGAAACAGGCCCTGGAGAATGAGCGCGAGACCGAAGGTAAGCAGCAGGCCATAAAGATGGTCGAGCCTGTAGAGCCGCGAAAGCATCAAGCGCTCGATCAGGACGCCGACGAAGCCGACGACGACCGGCGCGATCGCGAGCGACCACCAGTAGCCAAGGCCGAGCTTGGTGAGGAGGAAATACGCGCAGAAGGCACCCATCATGTACAGGGCGCCGTGCGCGAAGTTGATGATGTTGAGCAGGCCGAAAATGACGGCAAGCCCGAGCGAAAGCAGAGCGTAGAACGAGCCGTTGATGAGCCCGATCAAGAGCTGCCCGAAGAGCGCCTGTGTGGGTATGCCGAAGAATTCCACTACGGCAGAGTTATTCCGATGTGCCGCAGGCGACGAAGAATCTGCCTCTCGATGCGAAAAGCAGACCCTTCGCTGCGCTCAGGATGGCATTCGGGCCTGCGCCCGAACGTCATTTGACCAGCGGGCAACCGCCCTCGTTCAACGGCCGGAAGGCCTGGTCGGCCGGGATCGTCGCCCGGATCTTGTAATAGTCGTACGGCCCTTTCGATTCGGAGGGCTTCTTCACCTCGACGAGGTAGGCCGGATGGATCTTACGGCCATCGGCGCGCACGCGTCCCTTGCCGAACAACGGATCGACGGTCGGGAGCTCCTTCATCTTGGCGATTACCTTGGTGCCATCGTCGGTCTTGCCGGCCGCGACCGCCTTCAGGTAGTGCGTGATCGCCGAATATACGCCCGCCTGTACCATCGTCGGGTATTTCCCGCCGTTTGCCGCGGCAAAGCGCCGTGCAAACGCGCGCGTCTGGTCGTTCAGGTCCCAGTAGAAGGTCTCGGTGAAGATAAGGCCTTGCGCCTTTTCGAGACCGAGGCCGTGAACGTCGGAGAGGAACACGAGCAGCCCGGCGAGATTCTGTCCGCCTTTCACGATGCCGAACTCCGCCGCCTGCTTGATCGCGTTCGTCGTGTCGCCGCCCGCGTTGGCGAGCCCGATGATCTTGGCTTTGGACGCCTGTGCCTGAAGAAGGAACGAAGAGAAGTCCTGCGCGTTCAGGGGATGGCGAACCTTGCCGAGCACCTTGCCTCCGTTCTTCAGGACCACCGCCTCGGTGTCGCGCTCGAGCGCGAGGCCGAAGGCATAGTCGGCGGTGAGGAAGAACCACGTGTCGCCACCCGTCTTTACGATGGCGTTGCCGGTGCCGTTGGCGAGCATCCAGGTGTCGTAGGTCCAGTGAATGGTGTTTGGCGAACAGGCTTTGCCGGTGAGATCCGAGCTCGCCGCCCCGGAAACGAGGAATGCTTTGCCTTTCTCGCGGGTGATCTGGTTGACGGCAAGCGCGACCGAGGAGGTCGGCACGTCCACGATCACGTCCACCTTGTCGACGTCGTACCACTGCCGCGCGATGTTCGACCCAACGTCGGGCTTGTTCAGGTGGTCGGCGGCAACCACCTCCACTTTCATACCCTTCTTCGCGGCGCCGAAATCCTCGACTGCCATGCGCGCGGCCACCGTCGATCCCGGCCCGCCGATGTCGGAGTAAAGGCTGGACATGTCCGAGAGTACCCCGATCTTGACGATGCCGTCGGATATTTGCGCCTGGGAGACGCCTGCGACGAGCGCAAGCGACGCGGCGGCCAACACACTAAGTTTTGAGAACATGGTTACTCCTCTTCTCCGTTGGATTGAATCTTCTTACCCGCTTCACACACCCAGGTACTCGTGCACCTTGCCGAGGTTGGACTCTAGCTCGGCATTCGGGATCATGTCCACCACCCGGCCGTTTTCCATCATGTAGTGCCGGTCGGCGATGCGCGAGGCGAAGCGGAAGTTCTGCTCGACCAGAAGGATCGTGAAGCCCTCGGCCTTGAGCCGCGCGATGGTGCGGCCGATCTGCTGGACGATGACCGGCGCAAGGCCTTCGGTCGGCTCATCGAGCAGAAGCAGCCGGGCGCCTGTACGCAGGATGCGGCCGATCGCCAGCATCTGCTGCTCACCGCCGGAAAGCTTGGTGCCCTGGCTCATGAGTCTTTCCTTCAGGTTCGGAAACAGCTCGAACACCTGGGCTTCGCTCAGCCCGCCGGAACGCACCGCAGGAGGCAGAAGCAGGTTTTCGCGCACGTTGAGGCTCGCAAAAATGCCTCGCTCCTCCGGGCAAAACGCGAGTCCCAGTCGCGCAACGCGGTCGGAAGACATGGCGATCGTTTCGGTACCCCCGAAGCGCACCGACCCGGTGCGCCGCGCGACCATACCCATGATCGACTTCAGCGTCGTGGTCTTGCCCGCCCCGTTGCGGCCGAGCAAGGTCACTACCTCCCCGAGCGGGACTTCGAGGCTCACGCCGTGAAGGATGTGAGACTCGCCATACCAGGCGTTGAGTCCCGCTACGGAAAGCAGGGGCTCGCGCGCTTCAGGCATGCTCGGTGCCTAGGTAAGCCTGGATCACGCCGGGATCCTTGGACACCGAGGCGTAGTCGCCCTCCGCGATGACCTCGCCCCGCGACAGAACGGTGATGTAATGGGATAAATTGGCGACGACGCTCAGGTTATGCTCGACCATCAGCACGGTGCGGTCGGTCGCGACCTGCTTGATGAGGGCAGAGATCCGCTCGACGTCTTCATGCGTCATCCCGGCAGTGGGTTCGTCCAGAAGCATCATTTCGGGGTCGAGAGCGAGCGTCGTGGCGATCTCGAGCGCCCGCTTGCGCCCGTAAGGGAGCTCGACGGCGATCGCATCCTCGAAAGCCGACAGACCGACCGCGCCGAGGAGCGCGCGGGCTCGCGAATCAAGCTCGCGCAGCACGCGGTCGGCCCGCCAGAAGTCGAACGAGTGGCCTCGTTTCCTCTGCAGCGCAATGCGCACGTTTTCGAGCACGCTGAGGTGCGGAAAGACCGCCGAGATCTGGAACGAGCGCGCAAGCCCCATGCGTGCGATCGTCGCGGGACTGGAGCCGGTGATGTCCCGGCCCTTGTAGAGGATGCTCCCGCGACTGGGCGCAAGGAAATGCGTTAGCAGGTTGAAACAGGTTGTCTTGCCCGCCCCGTTCGGACCGATGAGCGCATGAATGCGGCCCCGACGGACCTTCAGGTTCACCTCGTTGACAGCGACAAAGCCCCTGAACTCCTTGGTCAGGCCGCGCGTCTCGAGAATGTAGTCTTCTGCCATTTCCCTATCGTCGTGAGCTGAGCGCAGCGAAGGACTCGGAAGAGCAGTCTTCAGGGTGTGCGCTCAGAGCGGCATTTACTTCCCGCGCCAGTCTGGGCTGCGTTTCCCGAGGAAAGCGTCGATGCCTTCCGCCGCATCCTCGAGCATCATGTTGCAGGCCATTCCCTCCGAGGCGAGGGAATAGGCATCCGCCAGTCCCCGCTCCACCTGCTCGTAGAAAAATTGCTTACCCATCTTCACTACCGCGCCGCTGTGTGAGAGGATCTTCTGCGCGAGCCTGCCCACTTCGGTGTCGAGTTCGCCAGGCGGTACAACGCGGTTCACCAGTCCCCAGGCCAGCGCGGTCTTCGCGTCGATCAAGTCCCCGGTGAAGAGCATTTCGAGCGCGTGCTTGCGCGCGAGGTTGCGCGCGACGCCCACGCCCGGGGTCGTGCAGAAAATGCCGCTCTTGATTCCGGGAAGTGCAAAGCGCGACTCGTCGCTGGCCACGGCCAGATCGCACATGGAGACGAGCTGGCAGCCGGCGGCAACCGCGACACCCTGCACGCGCGCGATCACGGGCTGGGGCAGGCGAACCAGCGAGAGCATCATCTTGCTGCATTGCTCGAAAAGCGACTTCTGCCATGCCTTGTCCGGATGACCGCGCATCTCCTTCAGATCGTGGCCCGCGCAGAAGTGTTTGCCCGCGCCGGCAAGCACCACCACGCGCGCCGATGCGTCTTTCGCCAACCCGTCGAGTTCTCTCTGCAGCGCGGACAGCATCGCGCTCGACAACGGGTTCATGCGATCGCCGCGGTTCAGGGTGAGCGTCGCAACGCCGTCCCGGTCCTCACGCAGGACGTAAGGCGCTTGGACTTCGGTCTTGCCTGGTGCGTTCATGGTGGACTCTCCTACTCGATGGCCTCGACCGACTTGGCTTGCTGCCGCAGCACGAACTTCTGGATCTTGCCGGTGGAAGTCTTCGGCAGGGCGCCGAACACCACGGCGCGCGGCACCTTGAAGCGCGCGAGTTGCGCACGGCAGTGCTCGATCAGCTCGTGCTCGGTCACCCGGGCACCCGGCTTCACTTCGACGAACGCACAGGGCGTCTCGCCCCATTTTGGATCGGGCTTCGCCACCACCGCCACAGCGAGCACCGCCGGATGCCGGTAGAGCACGTCCTCGACCTCGAGCGAGGAGATGTTCTCGCCGCCGGAGATGATGATGTCCTTGGAACGATCCTTGATCTTGACGTAGCCGTCGGGCTGCATCACCGCGAGATCCCCCGAATGGAACCAGCCTCCGGCGAAGGCTTCTTCGGTCGCCTTGCGGTTCTTGAGATAGCCCTTCATGGTGATATTGCCGCGGAACATGATCTCGCCCATGGTCTCGCCGTCCGCGGGCACCGGGCGCATGGTCTGCGGATCCATCACGGTCAGCCCCTCTTCCATCAGGTAGCGCACGCCCTGGCGGCCGTTCCTTTCGGTGCGCTTGCCGATATCGAGGCTCTTCCACTCCTCGTGCTTTGCGCACACCGCGGCCGGGCCGTACACTTCGGTCAGTCCATACACGTGCGTGAGATCCCAGCCCATGCGCTCCATGCCCTCGATCATCGCCGCGGGCGGTGCGGCGGCTGCCACCATGGCGAACACCTTATGGCGGATGCCTTCGCGCAGCTTGGGGTCGGAGTTGATGAGAGTGGAATGCACGATCGGCGCGCCGCAATAGTGCGTCACGCCGTGCTTGCGGATCGCGTCGAAGATAGGTTGCGCATCCACCCTGCGCAGGCACACGTTGGTGCCTGCATTGGCCGCCATGGTCCAGGGGAAGCACCAGCCGTTGCAGTGGAACATGGGCAGGGTCCACAGGTATACCGCGTGGTGCGGCATGGCCCAGGTGATGATGTTGCAGATGGCGTTCAGATACGCGCCGCGGTGGTGGTAGACAACGCCCTTGGGGTTGCCGGTCGTTCCAGAAGTGTAGTTGAGAGCGATCGCGTCCCATTCATCCGCCGGCGACCGCCAGGCGAATTCCGGATCGCCCCCGGACAGGAAGGCCTCGTACTCGACCGAGCCGATGCGCTTGCCCGTGCCTGAGTATTCGTGATCGTCCACATCGATGACGAAGGGCTTCGCCTTGGCGATTGCAAGCGCCTTCTCGATCGTCGCGGAGAACTCGCGGTCGGTGATGAGCGCCTTCGCCCCGCCATGATCGAGCATGAACGCGATCGTCTCGGCATCCAAGCGCGTGTTCAGGGCATTCAGCACGGCGCCGGTCATGGGCACGCCGAAGTGGCACTCGTACATCTCCGGTGTATTGGCGAGCATCGCGGCGACCGTGTCACCTTCGCCGATGCCCCGGTCAGAGAGAGCTGAGGCCAGCCGGCGGCAGCGCACATAGGTTTCCGCCCAGTTGTAGCTGCGCGCGCCATGAACCACCGCGACCCGTGAGGGATAGACGGAGGCCGAGCGCTCGACGAAGCCGAGGGGCGTCAGCGGAGCATGGTTCGCCGCGCTCTTTTCCAGATCGATGCCGTACGGATTGACCCCGCCTGCCATCGCCGACCTCTTCCTCCCGGAACGTTCCCTTGCCCAGCCGAGCCTCGCCGCCTCGCGGCACGACTCACACTTCCTCAGACCTTCCCCGATCGCGATCCGCCATGCATTTTCGCACAGTCAAACAGGCTGGTGCACCGGCTCGGGCGCCTCTAGGCGCCGCCATACGCAACGGCCCTTGCTCTCCGCATCGATATCGGCCAGCACCCGCCCGTGCTCGGCCAGTTCTTCTGCACTTGGCGCTACGACGATGAGCGCCGGCCGGCCGCCTCGCACGGTATCCGCTTCCAAGTCCGGTCCGGCGCGCGGGCGCTCGAGCTCGATCGCCAGGCTGTCCTGCCCGCGAGTCATCGCCAGATAGACCTCCGCGAGCAGCGAGGCGTCGAGCAGCGCCCCGTGCAGCGTGCGGCGGGCATGGTCGACTTGGTAGCGCTCGCACAAGGCATCCAGCGAGTTCTTACGGCCTGGATGCAGCTCCCTGGCAACTTTGAGCGTGTCGATGATCCGGACGTCGTGCCGCTCCAGGATCTCCAGGCCGCACTTCCCAAGTTCTGCGTCCAGGAACTCGACGTCGAACGGTGCATTGTGGATCACGAGCTCCGCCCCGCGGATGAAATCGAGGAACTCCGCTGCCAAATCGCCGAACCTGGGCTTGTCCTCGAGGAATTCGTCGCTGATCCCGTGCACCGCGAGCGCGCCCGCTTCGCTCTTGCGCTCGGGATTGAAGTAGTGGTGCCAGTGTCGCTCGGTCACGCGCCGGTTGAGTATTTCGATGCAGCCGATTTCGATGATCCGATCGCCCAGCTTCGCGTTGAGACCCGTGGTCTCGGTATCGAGCACTATGGTGCGCACGGCGCCTCAGCTCAATGAATCGACACCGCGGTTGGCAAGCTCATCCGCGCGCTCGTTCTCCGCATGCCCTGCGTGACCCCTCACCCAGTGCCACTTTACGCGGTGAACGCCCGCGAGCTGTTCGAGTTCGCGCCACAGGTCGGCGTTCTTCACGGGCTTCTTGTCGGCCGTGCGCCAGCCCCGCCGCTTCCAGTCCGGCAGCCATTCGCTGATCCCCTTCTGCACGTATTGCGAATCGGTGTAGACCTCGACCTGATACGAACCCTCCAGCGCCTCCAGCGCACGAATCACGGCGGTAAGCTCCATCCGGTTGTTTGTCGTCAGCGCCTCTCCCCCGAATAGCTCTCTTTCATTCCCATCCGCCTGCAAGACGACACCCCAGCCGCCCGGACCTGGATTGCCTTTACAGGCGCCGTCTGCGTAGATCCTCACGACTTCAGGGTCGCTCATGCTTTTCCGCATGCAATCCGTTCTCCCTTTGAGTGACCGGAGACAAGGCCTTCTTGGCCGCGCGTTTGTCGCGCCACGCCGGGACGACCAGCCGCATGCCCAGGTTGCGCTTCACGGCACGAACGACGTATACGCCCCCGCAAATCGGCCACCAGCGGTCACCCGCCTTTTCCATGAAAGCGAAACGCTCCAGCCAGCGCCTCTTAGAAAAAGGCGGCGCATAGCATCCAAATCGCCCACCGTTCAGTTCGAAACCGAGCAGCGACAGCCAATCCTTCAGACGCAGCAGACCGATGAACTTTCCGCGCCATGGAAACTGGCTGCGCTCCCACCCAAGGGCGCGCGCGGCACCCCACAAGGAAAGCGGATTGAACCCGGAGATAACGATGCTGCCTTCGGGAATCAGGACGCGCTCCGCTTCACGCAGGATAGCGTGCGGCTGAGCGCTGAACTCAAGGACGTGGGGCAGCACCAACACGTCCACGCTTTGCGACGCGAGGGGCAAGCGCATGGGCTCGGTGCGCAGGCCACAGGCGGGCTCAAGGCCGGCGCGAACCTTGAGCGGAATGCGCGATTCGCGAAGAAAATCCAGATCCGGTAGCCCGACTTGCACGGCATTGAAGCCAAACACGTCCTCGACCGCCGCGTCGAACTGGGCCCGCTCCCAGGCCAGCACGTATTCCCCTCTTGGCTTGGAAAACCACTCTGATAGCATGGCAGGGTTTGGCACTTGCACGGTTAAGGAGGGCGGTGCCCCATGATCGAAGTCGTTCCGCTAAGAGCCTTCAAGGACAATTACGTGTGGACACTGCGCGTTTCCGGTGTCGCTGCCGTCGTTGACCCGGGTGACGCGCAGCCGGTGCTGGATTATCTCGCGTCTGAAAACCTGCGGCTCGTTGCGATTCTTGCCACGCATCACCATCAGGATCATGTCGGAGGAATCGCCGAGCTTCTTCAAGAATACCCGGTTCCGGTATACGGCCCGCGCGGCGAACCTATCACAACGCTTACGCATCCGGTCGGCGGCGGAGACAGGGTCACCTTGGAGGAACTGGAGGTGTCGTTTGAGGTGCTGGACATTCCCGGACACACCCGCGCACACATTGCCTATTATGGGGCAAACATGCTGTTCTGTGGCGACACGCTGTTCGCCTGCGGCTGCGGACGCGTGTTCGAGGGCACGCCGCAACAGCTCCACGCATCGCTGGAGAGACTCATGGCGCTGCCCGATGAGACGGAAGTCTATTGCGGACACGAATACACGCTCGCCAACATCGCCTTCGCCAAGGCCGTTGAGCCGGACAACGCTGCTCTGCTCGAGCGCGAAGCGAGCGACGCTCGACTGCGGCGCGAGAACAGGCCGACGCTCCCTTCGACCATCGGGCGCGAAAGGGCGACTAACCCGTTCCTCCGGGTAACGCAGCCTGCGATTGTCGAGTCCGCGAACAAGTACCTCGGCAGGCGCGTCAGCAATCCGGCAGGGGTTTTCGCCGCCCTACGCCAGTGGAAGAACCAGTTCTAGATTGCCCGAAGAGGCTCCGATCAGGCACGCTTCTTGATTGTATTTTCGCCTATGACACCGGCAACCAGATTTCATCTCATGCGTTGTGAGTACTGGAAATGGGGATACGGCAGCGTGAAAAATCATTCTAAATCGGATAGTTGCTTGACCTATCTCAAGCGGAACGTTACCATCGCGACCGGTAGGAAGAGCTTCCCTTTGGGACCGAAATTTCTCGCACTGACCTGCTTTCTCGCGGCAGCGCCGTTCCTGGCGAGTGCGCAGGAGAGCGCTGCGCCAGCCACCGAAGTGTCCACAGTCGTGACACCCGCGGACTGGGGGGAAACCGTCCCGGCCCCGGCCATCCCCATCCCCGCCCCCGCGGCCCCGGCAGCAGTTGAACCGGCGCCGGCCGAGCAGGCGCGCAACCAGGAGAATTCCCTTCCGCCTGCACCCGCGGTAGACCTGACGCGACCCGCGGACGACCTGTGGGAGCGCATCCGCAGCGGCTTCGCGATGCCGGACCTGGATAGCCCGCTCGTAGGCGTGCGCGAACGCTGGTATGCGGGTCAGCCCGAATACCTGGCGCGCATGGTAGAGCGCAGCAAGCTCTATCTCTATTACATCGTCGAAGAAGTGCAAAAGCGCGGCATGCCGACTGAAATCGCCTTGCTCCCCATGGTGGAAAGCGCCTTCAACCCCATGGCCTATTCGCGCTCTCACGCGTCGGGACTGTGGCAGTTCATTCCTTCCACCGGAAGGAATTACAAGCTGAACCAGAACTGGTGGACCGACGCGCGCCGCGACATCGTCGCCTCGACCAACGCTGCGCTCGACTATCTGCAGGTCCTATACCAGCTCCACGGCGACTGGCAGCTAGCGCTGGCATCATATAACTGGGGGGAGAACGGCGTGACGCGGGCCGTCGAAAGAAACCGGGCGAAGGGCCTACCGACAAACTACCAGAATCTGAAAATGCCCTCCGAGACGCGCGGCTACCTGCCCAAGCTCCAGGCGCTGAAGAATATCATCTCAAACCCGCTCGGTTTCGGCATTCAGCTCGAGCCCATCCCGAACGAGCCCTATTTCGTGACCGTTCCCACGCCGGAGAACATGGACGTGCGCATCGCTGCGAAGCTGGCGGAAATGTCTGAACAAGAGTTGATCGCCCTCAACCCGGCGATCAACCGGCCTGTCATTTCCGGCCCGCACACTCAAGCGCTGGTGCTGCCCACGGACCGCATGGAAACCTTCCGGAGAAATCTGGCTGCCTACGACCAGCCCTTGGCGTCCTGGCAGGCCTATAGGATGAAGCGCGGCGACAGCCTCGAGCGGCTCGCGGCGAAGCACGGGATCGCGCTTTCGAAGCTGAAGCTTGCGAACGGAATCACGTGGCGCACCAAAGTCGGCGCCGGGTTCGAGCTGCTCCTGCCCGTGAAGGGAACGGACGCCGCCATCGAACCGCTTCCCGCGGTGTTCCGCCCGCCGGTCCTGACTCCGCGGCGCGGCGGCGGGATCGTGCACGTTGTGAGAAAGGGCGAAACTCTGTACGGAATATCCCGGCGCTATCGGGTCAGCACCGACAGCCTGCTCCGCTGGAACCATGTCGGCACCCTGACCACCGGCCAGAGACTCATCATCTACCGCGGGTCGGGGAAGGCGCGCACGTCGGCAAGGCCCGTCAAAATCTCCGCCGCCCAGCCCAAGCAGGACACCGTCACGACGATTCTGCCCGCCGAACGGCGCTAGCACTTCACTTGCCGGGTTTATACAACCAGCACGCCACGCTGCGAGTGCCCGACAAAACAAGATTCTCCGGATAGCGCTCTCGGCACTCGGGCATCGCCTTCGGGCAGCGCAGATGAAAGTGGCACCCGGTGGGCGGGTTTACTGGCGAGGGCGACTCGCCCTCGAGCCGGATCACATCGCGCGCCCCCCCTGGTTCGATCCTTGGCACCGCCGCGAGCAGCGCCTCCGTGTACGGGTGCTTCGGCGCGCGCAGCACCTCCTCCACGGTGCCCCGCTCGACGATGCGCCCGAGATACATTACTGCCACTTCGTGGGCCAGGTACTCGACCACCGCCATGTTGTGGGTGATGAACAGGTAGGCGAGCCCGAGGTCGCGCTGAAGCGATTTGAGCAGATTCAGGATCTGCGCCTGCACCGAAACGTCGAGCGCGCTCGTCGGCTCGTCGCAGACGATGAGCCGGGGGCGCACGGCCAGTGCGCGCGCAATCGCGACCCGCTGGCGCTGCCCGCCTGAGAACTCGTGCGGGTAGCGCGTCTTCGACTCGTCCGGGAGTCCCACCTGGGCAAGCAGATGATCCACGCAGCGCAGGCGTGCCGCCGCGTCAGGCTCGATCCCGAGCGCTGTCATGCCCTCGGAGAGGATGTCCACGATGCGCATACGCGGGTTGAGCGAAGAGTAAGGATCCTGGAAGATGATCTGGAATCCGGCGCGCCGGCGGCGAAGTTCCGTACCGCGCAACCCGGTCAGCTCGGAGCCGTCGAAGCGCACGCTCCCGGCCGTCGGGCGGATGAGCTGAAGAATCGATTTGCCGACCGTGGTCTTGCCGCAGCCGGATTCCCCCACCAGCGCGAGCGTGCCCCCTTCTCCGATCTCCAGCGACACGCCGTCCACCGCTTTCACGTGAGCGACCGTGTGCCTGAGGATGCCCCGGCGAATGGGGAAGTGCACTTTCAGTCCCTTCACCGAGAGGAGCGCCGAGCGCGCAGCGACCTCGGGCGCCGGGGGAACCGTCATCGCTGCTTCGACCGGACCAGCGGACTCGCGCTCGCGCAGGAAGCAGCGCACCTCGTGATCCGCGGCTGTGCGGGTCCAGCCCGGCGCCGCCTCGCGGCAGCGATCGAACGCGAAATCGCAGCGTTCGGCGAAGCGGCAGCGGCGGAACTCGCTGGTGAGCGGGGGCACCTGCCCTCCGATGACCGCGAGATCGGCCCCGCGCTTGCCAGAGCCCGGCAGCGCCGCAAAGAGCTTGCGCGAGTAGGGGTGCTGGGGCGCGGAGAAGAACCGCTCACGCTGGGCGACCTCGACGATCTGGCCTGCGTACATGACGGCCACCCGGTGCGCCATCATCGAGACGATCCCCAAGTCGTGCGTGATGAGCAGGATTGCCATCCCGTTCTTCCGCTGCAGCTCGCGTAACAGCTCGAGCACCTGCAGCTGGATGGTAACGTCGAGCGCGGTGGTGGGTTCGTCGGCGATGAGAAGATCGGGACTGGCGGCGAGCGCCATCGCAATCATCGCGCGCTGCTTGAGGCCCCCCGAGAGCTGGAACGGGTACTCCGCGGCCCGCCGCCCCGCATCCGGGATCCCGACCGAGTCGAGGAGTTCGGTGACCCGCGCACCCAGCTTTGCACCGCGCAGTCCGGCGTGGCGAGCCAGCACTTCCCCAATCTGCTGGCCGACCGTGAGCACGGGATTCAGGCTCGTCGCCGGCTCTTGGAAGATCATGGCGATCCTCCGGCCGCGCACCGTCCGCATGGCTGCTTCCGGAAGTGCAAGCAGATCGAGACCCGAGAGCTGCACGCTGCCTTCCGTGATGCGGCCGGTTTCGGGCAGAAGCCGCATGAGCGACAGCGCCGTCATCGTCTTGCCGCACCCGGATTCCCCGACGATCGCGAAAGTCTCTCCGCGCCCGATCTCCAGATCGACCCCATCGACCGCACGCACGGGCTCGCCCGTGCCGTGCAGGACGGTCTTCAGGTTCAGGACCCGCAGCAGCACCTCGCTCATGCGGCCACTCTTGCCGGGGACCCCACTCTCATGCGCGGATCGAAGGCATCGCGCACCGCGTCTGCGAACAGATTTGCCGAAAGCACGAGGACGAACATGAAGAGAAAAGCCGCGGCGAGCGCCCACCAGACGGCAGGCTCGCGGGACATCTCCAGGCGCGCCGCGTTGATCATGGTGCCGAAGCTGATCATCGACGGATCGACACCCACGCCCACGTACGAGAGCACCGCCTCGGCCAGCACGAGTCCGGAGAAATCCATGACCAGGCTGATGATCACGATGTGCATGACATTCGGCAGGATGTGGCGCGAAATGATGCGCGCGTCGTGCACTCCGAACGCCTGCGCCGCCTGGATATACTCGAGCTCACGCAATTTCAGGGCCTCGCCACGCAACAAGCGCGCGAGTCCGGTCCAGCTGGTCAGCCC
>Ga0335085_10008590_pt1 | contig 15567 bp, 16 predicted proteins | sample Lox_Sample_45_FD_206712 | JGI IMG/M metagenome (GOLD analysis project Ga0335085, IMG submission 206712) | Soil microbial communities from Loxahatchee National Wildlife Refuge, Florida, United States - Lox_Sample_4.5 | ecosystem: Environmental > Terrestrial > Soil > Wetlands | place: USA...
GACTCGCTTCGCGGAAATCGAACAACGGAACACCCAACGAGCGCGCCTGAGATTTATCAAACAGGCAGAGAAGTTTGGCTTTCGTCTCACGCCAGTCCAACCGGCGGCAGAGTTTGTTTCTTAGGAGAGACACGGAGATCGCGGAGGAAGCGCGGAGAAAAACGAGGGAACTTTTTGGAGAGTCGCGGAGAAGAGCGCGGAGAGAAACATCACTTCGTGAGCGGCATCTCTTGCATCGCGTGAACGAGATCCTGCGAGCCCGCGCCCCAGCGGGCGACGGCTTTGAGCGCGCGCGCGAGCGGGATGTGGAGCGGATGGACGCGTTCGGGGGTGAGAATATAGATCGCGCCCGCGAACGGAGTGGGCGCAGAAGGGACGAAGACGGTGAAGCGTCCATCTTCCAGAGCTTCTACGATAAAAGCAGGCACGAGAGCATCCTCGATCTCGGCCAGCGCAGGCTGCCAGGTGCTCTCCTCGCGTTGCCCCGCCAATTGCCGGGTCATACCTCGAATCACATCGTAGCCGGGGATTTTCCGGCACAGCGAAGTCTCGATTCTGCCCCGTGCTGCTTGGCCCAAACGGGTCCGAAGGCCGATTCCGACCAGGATACAAAGCAGGAACACCGCCAGAAACGATAAAAGACGTTCCGCCGGAAATGATTCGGGCACTAACCGCGCCAGGGGCCGGACCACCCCCGCAATAGATTTCATGGCCTTCAGGACCAGCAGAACGGCGAGGTAGATGGGAGCCAGAAGAAGAAAGCCCGCAACCAACGCCTGCCAGACAAATCGACCGAGCCGCTTCAAAGGCCACTTCCTGTTGGTTCTGATGCGGGACAGTGGCGGGCTGCGTTAGAAAGTGTCGCCGCCCAACCGCTTGCTCACACGCTCGCCTCGGTTCGCCGAGCGGTTGCTGGCGCTTACTGGCCCAGGATGTTGAACGTGGTGGTACCATCCACGCGGACCTTCTCGTACGCCTCGGTCCAAATCTTGTGGTATGGATCCGTATCGTAGGCCTTGAGCGCGGCGGCGTCTTTCATTTCCATGCACATACCGTATTCGCGCGGCATGGCCTGTACTGGCGCGGTCACGGGTTCGCCGGCCTGGTACTTCTGAAACGTGGGGCGGTCGACCTGGCCGAATTTGATCTGCGGCAGCGGGGAGTCGAGTTTGCCGTACCACACGCGCAGGATGCCTTTGATCTTGTGCGGCAGTGCGTCGGAGGCTTTGTAGAAGGCCTGCCAATCGGCGGGCGTGGCCTCCTTGATGGGCGTCCAGGCGAAGCAATGCATGAGGGTCTTGTCGCCGGCGGCCGCGGACGAGGCGGCCAGCAACAAGAGGCAAACAGCGGCGGTCAATGTCATGCGCTTTGAGACGAGACGGCACGGCGTTTGGTTAGCGCTGCCCGCCCGGATCGGCAAGTGATTTTTCGAAGCAGCGCGAGCGCGGATCGGTGCTGTATTCGCCGTAGCATGGAATCGGACGATATCCGGCGCTTTGGTAAAGGGCGATGGCCTCAGGTTGATTGACGCCGGTTTCGAGACGGAGGGTGGCATATCCGCGATCGGCGGCAATGCGCTCGAGCGCTTTGAGCATCAAGCGGGAAAAGCCTCTGCCGCGGCAGGCGGGCGCCACGAACATCCGCTTCACCTCGGCGACGGAAGTGCCGACCGGACGAATTGCGCCGCACGCCACCGGCACGCCTTCGAGCCGGCCGATCAGGAAGATTCCGCCTGCGTCGCGGAAACCGGCGGCGTCGATTCCATGAATGGTCAGGCCGGGGTAGCGCGCTTCGAGGTCGGCATCCAGAGTGGCGATCAGGGCCGCGGCGTCCGGCCCGGCCGGATCGGCTTCGGCGATGTGCAGAGCGGCGCCGGGGGTCACGCCGGTTCATCCCGTTCGAGCGGCAAAGTGACGGTGAAGGTGCTGCCGTGCTCGGGCCGACTGAAGACCTCCACGGCGCCGCGATGCGATTCGGCGATCCACTGCACAATCGAAAGGCCGAGTCCGAAACCGCCTTCAGCGCGCGAGCGGGCCTTGTCGGCGCGATAGAAGCGCTCGAAGATATGCGGCGCCACCTCGGGCGCAATGCCGATGCCGGTATCGGCGATACGCACCTGCAACTGGGCGCCGTGCTCTTCTAGCGACGCGGTGATGCGTCCGCCGGGCGGCGTATAACGAATGGCGTTATCGAGCAGGTTGATCACCAGGCGGCGAAGCAATCCCTGGTCGCCGCGGAAGGCCACGTCGCCGCACGGAATACAATCCAACTCGACCTTGCGCGCGGAAGCCAACCCGTGGAGCGAGCGGCAGCACTCGGACACCAGATCGTTGAAGTAGAATTCGTCCACCTGCAGTTGGACGCGGCCGGAATCGGCGCGTGCCAGGTTGAGCAGATCGTCCACCAGGCGCGAGAGGCGGCGGCTTTCGTCCAGGATGATGGCTAGCGATTGCTGATATTCGGCAGGGGTGCGCGGCTGAGCGAGCGAGACATCGGCTTCGCCGTGGATGATGGCCAGAGGCGTTCGCAGTTCATGCGACGCGTCGGCGACGAAGCGCTTCATTCCGGCGAAGGATTGATCGAGGCGCGCCAGCAGCTCGTTGAACGAAACTGCCAGCATTTCGAGCTCTTCGGCGGCGTTGCCGATTTCGAGCCGCTTGTCGAGATTGCTGCCGCTGATGCGGTGGGCCTGGTCGGCCATCCAGCCCAGGGGGGCAAGGCTGCGCGAAGCCACCAGATAGCCGCCCAAACCGGCGAGGCTGAGCAGAAACGGCATGCCGAACAGCACCACGCGCCGGACCAGGTCCAGATCGGCGTCCAGAGAATCGAGCGGACCCACCGAAACGATCAGGAAGTTGCGATGGCGATAGCGGTAGCGGCGCACGGCGACATGTGCCCCGCGCTTGCCGGCGGGGATCGAAAGGGCGAATTCAGCGGTGGGATGAGCGTCGGCCAGTTCGGCGACGCGGTGCAGGTGGGTGGTGTCCGAAACGCCTCCGCCGGCGGCGACCACGCGCGATCCTTCCAGAACGGCGATAGAGCTATCACGCACGTGCATTTCGGAGACGGCTTCGGACGCCGCCCGTTCGATATCGCCGTGCATTTCGCCGATCTCGTCGTCGAAGAGGCCTTCGGCGGTGGCGGCTTCCGAAGCCAGGCGCGTATCCAACCGCGATTCGAGCGCTTTGGCCAGCACGCCGTAGAGATACACGCCAAAGAGCACCAACAGCGCCGCGAAGAACGCCAGGTACCAGATAGTGATGCGCAGGCGGAAGCTTCTAATCATCGGCGGCACCTGCCTCGGCCGAAAGCAGATAACCGGCGCCGCGCAGCGTGTGGATGAGGCGCGGCGCGAAGCCGGTATCGAGCTTGCCGCGCAGCCGGCGAATGTAGACGTCGATGACGTTCGAAAGCGGATCGAAGTTCTCGTCCCACACGTGCTGGGCGATTTCTTCGCGGCCCACCACGCGGCCCTGGTTGAGGACCAGGTATTCGAGCAGGGCGTACTCGCGGGCAGTGAGCGGCACTGTGCGCCCGCCGCGCTCAACGCGATGGCTGCCGGTATTCAACACCAGGTCGGCTACCGAGGCGACCGGCGGACGCAGCGTGGCCGAGCGGCGCAGCAGAGCCCGCAAGCGCGCCAGCAATTCTTTGAAATCGAACGGCTTGACCAGGTAATCGTCGGCGCCGGCGTCGAGGCCGGCCACGCGGTCGTCCACGGCATCGCGGGCCGTGAGCATCAGGATCGGGATACCGAGGCCGCCGGCACGCAATTCGCGGCACACCGCGTAGCCATCCTTCACCGGTATCATGAGATCGAGAATCACGAGGTCGTAGGAATTGACCGAGGCGAGATAGACCGCCGTTTCGCCATCCGCGGCCACATCGACGGCATAGGCCTGCTCGCGGAGGCCGCGGGCGATGAAGCCGGCCACACGGGTTTCGTCCTCGACCAGAAGGATGCGCACCTGTTTTTATTCTGCAACGGCGCGGATGAACCAGGGATGAAACCGCAGGAAACCCCAAGAGTGTTTTTATGAACAATTCTTGATATAAATGAAGACGAGATTGCACAATAGGGGACGCGCGGAGGGGGCCCTCGCGATGAGCGACTTGCAGGATAGCGGCAGCGTGCACAGAGACCTTGTCGACCTGTTTCGGAGGAGTGAGAAGATGCTGGCCGCCCTTCTGGAGTCGGCGACACAGGCGATTTTGTGTATCGACCGGACAGGCAGGATTGTGCTCGCCAATCGGCGCTCGGAAGAGATGTTCGGGCACAAACGGGAAGACCTGCTAGGCACCGGGATCGAGGTCCTGCTTCCCGATTCGAAGCACGCGTCACACGTGCGCCAGCGGGAGGCGTACTTCAACCGGCCGCACGTCCGCCCGATGGGCATGGGCATCGATCTGGCGGGGCGGCGGCGCGACGGCACGGAGTTTCCGGTCGAGGTTAGCCTGAGCTACATCGAGACCGATGAGGGGACTTTCGCCATCGCGTTCGTCAGCGACATCAGCCAGCGCAAGATGCTCGAAGAGCAACTGATGCACGCCCAAAAGATGGAGGCGGTGGGCCGCTTGGCCGGCGGAGTGGCGCATGATTTCAACAACATGCTGACGGTGATCGCCGGCTACAACCGCATGATCCTGGATGATCTTTCGCCGCTCGATCCGCTGCGCGGCTACGCCGAGGAGATTTTGAAGGCAGCCGACCGGGCGGGCGCCATCACCAACCAGTTACTCACCTTCAGCCGGCGGCAGATCGCCAAGCCGCGGGTAATTCAGCTCAACATGGTGGTCGCTCAGGCCGACAAGATGCTGCGCCGCCTGATCGGCGAAGATGTACACCTGCAACTCAGCCTGGCTTCCAATACCGGCAACGTCCGCGCCGATCCGGGACATGTGGAGCAGGCCATCGTCAACCTGGTGGTGAACGCGCGTGACGCCATGCCTGAAGGCGGGCGGCTGACCATCGAAACAGCCAATGTGCACCTGGACGAGACTTATGTCCGCACGCACATGGGGATGACTCCGGGCGAATTCGTGATGCTGGCGGTGAGCGATACGGGCCACGGCATGGACGCCGAAACCAGGCGCCGCATTTTCGAACCGTTCTTCACTACCAAGGAGAAGGGGCGCGGTACCGGGCTTGGCTTGGCGACCGTGTACGGCATCGTGAAGCAGGCAGGCGGCGACATCTGGGTATATAGCGAGCCGGGCCGCGGTTCCACGTTCAAACTGTACTTCCCGAGAGTCTCCGAGCCCGTGACCGAATCGGCGGAGGCGTTCGGATCTCCAGCGCCCCGCGGCGGCGCAAGCGAAACGCTCCTGCTGGTGGAAGACGAGAAGGCCGTCCGTGAATTGACCTTGCGCATGCTCCAGCAATTGGGGTACACGGTGATTACCGCCGAGAGCGGGGCTGAAGCGCTGCGCATCGCCAACGCGCATGCTGGGGAGATCGCCATGCTGGTGACCGACGTGGTCATGCCGGAAATGAGCGGGCGCCAACTGGCGGATGCGCTCATTCTGGTGCGGCCGGGGCTGAAAGTGCTATTCCTCTCCGGCTACACCGAAAACACTGTGGTGCATCACGGCGTGCTCGAGCCTGGCGTGGATTTTCTGCCCAAGCCTTTCAGCCGCGAAGTGATGGGCAAGAAAATCCGCGAGGTTCTGGCGCGCTAACGGGTCAGTCGCGGCTGCTGCCGGTTTGCGCGAACTCGGTTTGCGGTACGAGTTTGGGCGCGACTTCCCACAAGTAGATCTCGTTGCCGTCGGGATCTTCCAGGTGGACGAAGTTGCCGGCCTCTTCGCGCACCACCGATCCCTTCATCTGCACACCTTTTTCGCTGAGCCGGGATACGACCCGGTCGATGGGCTCGTCAATTTCCAGGCCCAGCATCATTCCGCCCTTGGTACCCGGCGCCGGATATTTCGGCGAGGCCGGATGCAGCCCGATGGTCAGCCCTTTGCCGGCTTCGACGGTAGCCCAGTGGTCGCCGAAGCGGTTGGTCAATTTCATTCCCAGGCTTTTGGTGTAGAACTCGACCGCCCGATCCATGTTCGAAACGAATACGGTTGCATTGCCGCCGGAAATCATGTTTCCCTCCGACCTCATGTTCGCCGAACTGGTGGACAATGAAAAGAGCCACCGGAGGGAGCCACCAGACGAGACGCGCGAATCTGTACGTGCCGGAGATCGTGCTGGACCGCGAGAGTCCGCTGTCACTGCATCGCCAGATCGGCGCGCAGCTCGCCGGGGCCATCCGCAGCGGCGCTATCCCCAACGGAGCGCGGCTGCCTTCGACGCGAGTGCTGGCACGGATGTTGAGCGTATCGCGCAACACCGCCCTGGCCGCGTACGACGAGCTCGCCGCCGATGGCTTAGTGCGCGGAGAGCGAGGGGTTGGTATGCGCGTCCATTACGGCAGCGCTGCGCCGGAGCTGAATTTGTTCGCGTTGCGTCAGGTGATTCGGGATGCGGGGTACCCGGCGCGAATCATGGCGCTGGAAGATCTCGAAGGAAATCCGCTCTACATACGTCACTGATGGTTCGCGAGCTGATAGGCGCTGCGAACGCTGGAATCCAAGGCGCATTCGCAGACACTAAGACGGCGACCGATCGTCCAAGGCTGCGGGGTTGGCCACCGTCGAAAGATCTCCCAGAGGCTCGCCGAGATATTTCTGCCGCAACAGCCTACGAACAATTTTGCCACTCTGCGTTTTAGGCAGCTCGGTGGCTACGATAACCTCCCGCGGACGGAACATCGCGCCGAGTGCCTCGGCGACAGTGGCGCAGATCGCGACCGGGTCGACCGCCGCTCCTGGCCTGGGAACGGCAAATCCCACGATCGCCTCGCCCTTCATCTCATCCGGAACGCCGATCACCGCCGCCTCGGCCACGCCGGGGTGCTGCAGGATGGCCTCCTCGACCTCCGCCGGACCCACCTTGCGCCCCGCCACGTTCATGGATTCGTCGGCGCGACCGTGCAGGAACCACTGGCCGTCTTCGTCCACGCTGGCCCAATCGCCGTGGTACCACATGCCCGGAAAGCGCGACCAGTACGTATCGAGATAGCGTTGCGGATCGCCCCAGATGCCACGGGTCATCGACGGCGCGGGCCGCGTACAAACCAGGTAGCCGGTGCGTCCGCGCACAGGTTGGCCCTCTTCATCGACCACTTCGGTGGCCATGCCCGGCGCCGGACCTCCCAGCGAGCAGGGCTTCAACGGCTGAATCGGCAGAGGCATCAGAAAGCAGCCGACGATTTCGGTGCCGCCCGAGATATTGATCACCGGGCAGCGCCGGCGCCCGACGCGCTCGAAGTACCACATCCAGGCGGCTTCGTCCCAAGGCTCGCCCGTCGAGCCAAGCAGCCGCAGCGATTCCATCGGCGGCAGATCCACGGCGCTCTTGGCGAGCATGCGGATGGCAGTCGGCGAAACGCCGAAGGTGGTGATGCGGTGGCGCTCGAGCATGTCCCAGAGGCGGCCGGGTGCGGGATAATCCGGCGCGCCATCGTAGAGGAAGATGGTGCCCCCGAACAGGTGATTGCCGAGGATCGTCCACGGCCCCATCATCCAGCCGATGTCGGTGAGCCAGAAGAAGCGGTCGGTATCGCGATGGTCGAATCCGAGCCAGATCTCTTTGCCGGTCTGCGCCAGTGTGCCGGCGTGCGTATGGATAGTGCCCTTGGGCTTGCCGGTGGTGCCGGAGGTGTACAACAGAAAGGCGCGCGCTTCGGATTCGAGCGCCGCGGTTTCTGCCTCCTCAGGCTGATCGGCGAAGAGTGGCTCGCGCCCAACCAGGATGGTGTGCTCGACGGCCGGCATCTTGGCGGCCAGTGGCAGCGACTTGCCGCGGCGCTCGATCCGTTCGGCGGTGAACAGTACGCGCGCGCCCGAATCGTGCAGCCGCGCGGCAATCGCGTTCGCGCCGAAGCCGGCGAAGATCGGCACCACCGTCAGGCCGCGTTTGAAACAGCCGTAGAGAATTGAGAGAATCTGGGGGACCATCGGCAGCGCCAGCGCGACGCGGTCGCCCTCTTCGAGGCCCAGCGAGGCGAGTCCGTTGGCGACGCGGCTGGCTTCGCGCTGCAAATCGGCGAAGCTTAACTGGCCGGTGGCACCGCTCTCGGCTTCCCAAACGCACGCCACGCGTTCGGCGCCATACGCTTCGGGCGCGGCCCAGCGATCCAGGCAGTTGTGCGCAATGTTGATGCGGCCGCCTTCGAACCAACGCGTCCATTCGGGGCCGTTGGTCAGATCCAACACCTGGTGGTAGGGATGAAACCACTCGACGCGCATCTCGCGCAGCATCTCGTCCCAGAAGCGCTCCGGCTCTTCGCGTGAGAAGCGCAGGAACTCTTCGCGGCCGGCAAAGCCCAGGCGCTCGATGAAGCGCCAGGCGTTAGTCTGCTCGATGAACGCGGCTTGCGGCTCCCAGATCGTGGCGCTTGCCTCCCCGCCTGTGTCCAGTTGTAGCACAGCGGTAACCACTCGGCTCGGAAGCTGGTCTATGCTTAAGTACATCGGTGCTTCAGGAAAACAGACCAGTCCGCCGGATCCTCATCCTGGTGGCGTGCGTCGCGGTATGCGCCTTCCCGAGCGGCGCGGACGCGCCCGCCGCCGCGCCCATCGTGCCGCTGACGGTGTGTGAAGTGGTGCGCGATCTTCCCTCGCAGGCCGGGAAGACGATCGCCGTCTTGGGCCGCTACTCCTATCGCGAAAGCGGCGCCAGCCCGACGGGTTGGATTTCCCAGGACACCTGCGGAGCGCCCGCCGAGGGGCAACCGCAAGTGCCGCCGCCAGAGCTTTGGATGGTGGTGGATCGCAATGCGCCGCGCCTGCCCGAGGACTATGAACTTGATGGCGCGGCGATGCATCGCAAACTCGCTGAGGTGCAGCGGCACACTACCTTGGCCAAGTTCCGCTTCGGCACGCCGGACTACGATCGTTGGGCGGTGGTGTGGGGACGTGTCGAGGCGCGCAAGCCGGACGAATCGCGCAAGGCCGCGGCTAATTTGATCTACCGGGGCGAAGGCGTCATCTACACCATCACGCAATAACGTTATTCGACCGCCGCGAGCGCCTGCTCGAAATCCGCCAGCAGGTCGCGCCAGTCTTCAATGCCCACCGATACACGCACCAATCCATCGGTGACCTGTGATTCGGCCAGTTCCTGCGCGGACATGCCCGAGTGCGTGGTGCTTTTGGGGTGGCACACCAGCGTTTCCACTCCGCCCAGCGACACGGCGTTACGCGCGATGCGCAGCCGCCGCAGAAACTCAAAAGCCGCCGGCTTCCCTTCGGTGAATTCGATCGAGAAGAGGCCGCCCGGGTAAGCGCATTGCTTTTGGAAGATGCGCACCTGTTCGGGATCGCGGAAGAGCGTCGGGTAAATCACCTGGGTCAGCTTGCGATGACCCACCAGCGCCTCCGCAAGCCGTTGAGCGTTCTTGCTCTGCCGGTTCATGCGCAGCGACACGGTGGGCAGGCGCCCATCCAGCAGCCAGCACTCGTCCGGCTGGAGAATATTGCCGAACATGCCGCGGCGGCTGCGGATCTTCTGGATGGTGGGGGCAGAATTGCTGATCGCCACCCCGGCTACCATATCGCTGAAGCCCGAGAGGTACTTGGTGGCGGAGTACAGCACCAGGTTGGCGCCGAGCAGCAGCGGATGCTGGAAGGTAGGTCCGAGGAAGGTGTTATCGACCATCACCACGGGCCGCGCGGGATGCCGGTGGGCGGCTGCGGCGGCGCGCTCGATATCGGTCATGATGAGCGTCGGGTTGGCGGGAGTCTCCAGGTAAACGATGGCGCAATCGCCGGCCGAAGCGATCGCCCGGTCCAGCGCCGCTGCGTCACCCGAAGGCACCGGTACGCCGCGCACACCGAAAGGCTCCATGAAGCTGTGGATCAGTCCCGTGGTGCCGCCGTAAAGCGGTGTGGTGTAGACGATCGCCGCGCCGGGACGCGAGAATGCGAAGAATGCGGTCATGATGGCCGCCATTCCCGAGTTGAAAACTGCTGCTTCGACCGCGCCGGCCTCCAGCGGCACAATCTGGTCCTCCAAAATTTCGGCGTTGGGATGCGAGAAACGCGAATAGATTAAATCGGCACGCTCGCCGGGTGCGGGCTGGATCTTGCCCGTGGTGATCGCGAACGCATGCTCGGCGGCCTCCGGACTTTCAAACGCGTAGGTCGAACTACGGAACACCGCCGGCCGCGCCGAGCCGACGGACAGGCGGGGGTCAAATCCGCGGGTGAGCACCGCGGTGCGGGGCCGGACATCGCCATGGGACTTTTCATCGAACCGATCGGGCATGGAGCCTCCACTTCGAGTTTAGCCGATCGGTATCCACACCGCGAAGGTGGTGTTGTAAAACGGCGGTCCTGCTGTGGGAATTCTGTGCATATTATAGAAAGGTTGTAGCGCAACCTCCGCCGGTCCATGAGCGCCAAGGACTTGGGATGCGCGCGCGGCGGCTGCCTGAAGCCGCGTTTTATCCGCAGCCTAAACCGCTCAAAACGTGGGCGCGCTTTTGGGTCGCGGAGCGGGTTTCCAGGGGTTACGCTAGAACATTGTCATGTCACCGGAAACGGCAGAGAAGGGATTACCGACCAATATCGATGCCGAGCGATTCGTGCTCGGCTCCATCCTGCTGGACGATAGTTTCTACATTCAGGCGGCCGGCGCGCTGGAGAATGAGGACTTCAGCCTCGAGAAGCACCGGCGCATCTTCGGGCGCATGGGCGCCATCCAGGATCGCGGCGAGCGCATCGACCGCGTCACCGTCGCCAACGAACTGATGAAGTTCAACGAGTTGGAAGCTTGCGGCGGCCTGAGCTACCTGGTTTCGCTGGACGACGGGTTGCCGCAGATGGGCAACATCGACAGCTACATCCGTATCGTCAAGGAAAAATCCGTCCTGCGCCGCATCATCTTCGCCTCGCAGCACATGATGAATCGCTGCCTGGCGGGCGAAGAGGAGCCAGACGATATTCTGGCGGGGGCGGAAGAGACGCTGCTGCGGCTGGGCGAGGCGCGCGTCAAGTCCGGTTTGATGCATGCCGGCCAGATCCTGGAGAATTACGAGGGCGGCATCAACGCCTTCCTCGACCCCAGCAAGCGCATTAAGGGGATCAGCACCGGTTTCACCAAGTACGACGAGTACACCGGCGGGATGCATGGCGGCGATCTGATCATCCTGGCGGCGCGTCCTTCCATGGGCAAGACGGCGCTGGCTTTGAACATCGCGCAGCACGTGGTCCTGACGCCGCCGCAGAACAAGACGGTGGCGATCTTCTCGCTCGAAATGTCGCGCGAATCGCTGCTAACGCGCATGGTGTGCGCGGCTGCCCGCGTGGATAGCCAGCGTTTCCGCGCCGGCTACCTGACCCCCGAGGAGCGCCGCAAGCTCAACCGCAGCCTGACCGAGTTGGCCAACGCTCCGCTGTTCATCGACGACACGCCGGGCGTACACCTGATGGATATGCACGCCAAGCTACGTCGCCTGAAATCCGAGCGCGGCAAGGTCGACCTGGTGATCGTCGATTATCTGCAATTAATGACCGGGCGTGGGCGATTCGAGAATCGCGTCCAGGAAGTCAGCGCCTTGTCACGCGGAATGAAGCTGCTGGCTAAAGAGATGAACGTGCCGATGATGGTGCTCTCGCAGCTTAGCCGCGCGGTCGAAACGCGCCAGGGGGATCATCGTCCGCAGCTCAGCGATTTACGGGAAAGCGGTTCAATCGAGCAAGATGCCGACGTGGTGTCCTTCATTTTTCGCGAAGAGGTCTATCACAAAGATCGCGAAGACCTGCGCGGGCTGGCGGAGTTGATTATCGCCAAGCAGCGCAACGGTCCAGTGGGCACGGTGAACCTGGTGTTCCTGCACTCGCAAACCAAGTTCGAGAACCGCGCGGCGGATACAGGGGAACTGGAGGAGGAGTAGACCTCAGCGCGACGCGAACAGTTCCGCGCCACTGAATCCAGCCGAGGCGATGCGGTCGCGCAACGTGTTGAATTTCACCTTCGCCGCGGCCTCACGCAGCAGATCGGCCTCGGCCGGGCTGAACTCGCGCAGATAGCGGTCGGCGCGGTCGCGATAGGAGTAGCCGGCGTACTCGCAGGGTCCCGCGGCGACCACCTCCAGAAACACATCCCAAAAGCTCGATCGCTGAAACATCGACTTGCGCACCAGCGCTTCGCGCGGCAAGTCGACGGTTTGCCGCCCGCCCCGCAGCACGGCACGAATGCAGCTTGTGGGGTGGAAGGGCCGGCCGGGATCGGCGTCGGGAAAGGTGGCCAGCAGCGCGCGCAGGCTTCCCGGCTCGGCGTCCCATCCAGTCCAGCGAAAGCGCGAGGCGCCGCTCACCATCGTGCCACGCAGCAGGATCTCGCGGATGCGCGGCTCATCCTTCCCGGCCACGCCCAGCATGTGTTCGATCAGGTCGCGCAGCGCCAGTTCCTGCACGACCACCGGCGTGATCGAAATCGCCTCGGCGGTTTCGGAGCTGAGCTTCACGCGAACGGTCTCGGGCAGCGCCATGCCTGATTTCACGCTAGCATAGGTCCGTGACGCCTCTCGACAAGGTTCAAGCGGAGATCGACCGCTATGATCACGCGCTGCTGCGCTTCTCGGCACGCGAGCACGGAGGCGCGATCGAGCTGGTGATCGAGCTGAAGCAGCCCGTCGAGGGCATGCACACTTACTACGCGCCGCTGCATCCGCGCGACATCGAGCATCCGCAGTTCGCCTGGACGTTCCAGCGCTATCTATACGACTGCATGCACGACTACCTGGTCGAAATGTTCCGCCTCACACCGCAGAGCCGGGAAGCCCGCCGATGACCGCTGGGGAGTTGCTGGCGGCGGAGATTCGGGGCAACGGCCCGATTCCGTTCCGCCGCTTCATGGAAACAGCTCTGTACGCGCCTGAAGCGGGTTACTATCGCCGCGCGCGCGCATCCATTGGACAAGCGGGCGCCGATCCGTTCGGCAAGGGCGGCGATTTCTTCACTGCTGAACAAATCCAGCCGGTGTTCGGCATTCTGATGGCCGCGTGCATCCGCCGGCTTTACCGCCAAATGGGTGAGCCGCGCGATTTCACGGTGGTGGAGCTCGGCGCCGGCCGCGCGGAGATGGCCGAGGCGTTCTCCGAATGGCGCTACATTCCGGTGGATCTCGATTCCGGCTCGCTCCCCGGCGATTTGTGCGGCGTAGTCTTTTGCAACGAATTCTTCGACGCGCTGCCGGTGGATGTGGCGGTGTGGCGCGAGGGCGCCTTCCGCGAGCTGTGCGTAGCCCTCGACGAACGCAACGCTTTCGTGTGGCGCGAAGGTGGAGCGGCACCCGCGCCGGTCGCCGACTACCTGCGCCGCTACCTTCCTGCGCTGGAAGAGGGGCGCTGGTACGAAGCCGGTCTCGAGGCGCTGGCGTGGATCGAGCGCGCGGCCGCGGCGTTGCGCGCGGGCTATCTGCTGACGATTGATTACGGTTACACGCGCGCCGAATCGGTGCGGTTCCCGCTTGGCACGCTTATGGGGTACCACCGCCACACCGCGCGGGAGAACGTACTGGAAGCGCCCGGGGACCGGGACATCACCGCGCACGTGAACTTCACCGCGCTAGAAGAGCACGGCGCGCGCTGCGGCCTGCGCAGCTTCGGTCTCACCACGCTCGCCAGCATGCTGCTCACGGCCGGCGAGGAGGACTGTTTCGCCGCCGCGCTCGCCGCCACCGATCCGGCGGAAGAACTGCGCCGCCGCCTGCAGCTGAAGACGCTGCTGTTCGGGATGGGAGAGACGTTTCGCGTGCTGCTGCAGGGGAGAGGGGACTTGGGAACATCGGAAGGAGAGGCCCGGAAATGAAAAAGGCCCCGGAAGACCGGGGCCTGTCAGTCAGAACACTTGGTCGCCGTTCGGCGCTCCCACTACTTCTTCTTCTTGGTGGGCTTTTTCTTGGCGACTTTCTTGGTTGCGCTCTTCATCGATTGATTCTCCCTAAACATCAAATTTTGCGACTCGAAAATCGCAATGTGATTCATATATAAATTTGTTCGCGACGAAAGTCAAGGAAAAAATGCGTTTCGCGCCTCGATCGGCTCACTTTTACGCGTTGTGAGGCGAAGAGAGATCTCGACGCGCTCGGCGTTGGGAAAGATTCGACGCGGAGACGCGGAGGCGCGGAGCAACACGTGGAGGTCCCGAATCAATTTTCCTTCGCGCTTTTTCTCCGCGTCTCCGCGACTCCGTGTCGACCCGCTCCCTCTTGCTACCAAATTTTGTCTCTCCCTGCAAAACTTGATTGCGGTTTCTTCTCGTATATACAATGAGACGGCTCGTGATGATGTTTCTGCCCATCCTGCTGGCCCTGCGCGCTGCGGAAAGCGACGGACCTCTCGTGCTACGCCTGCAACGGCGCGATCCGCAGGCGCTGGCCGAGCTTTACGACCGCTACGGCAGGCTGGTGTTCTCGCTGATTCTGCGCGTGGTGCGCGACGCCGGTATCGCCGAGGACCTGGTCCAGGAAACCTTCCTGCGCGTCTGGAATCGCGTGCAGGGCTTTGAAGCCGGCAAGGGAAGCATCGGACCGTGGCTGCTGGCGGTGGCGCGCAATCGCGCCATCGACTATCTTCGTTCCGCCGGCGGCCGCGAACGCAACGCCATGGATCTGGATGAAACCACTCATCCGGCTCTCGCGAGCGATATGGAACAGAGCCTGCTCGATAGTGACCGCATCCGGCGTATCAAGGCGGCGATGGACAAGCTGACGCCGAATCAGCGGCAAGCGATCGAACTGGCCTACTTCGAAGGGCTATCGCAAAGCGAGATGGCCGAGCGCATGGGGCAACCGCTCGGCACCGTGAAGACTTGGGTCCGCACCGCGCTGCGCAGCCTGCGCGACGAACTCGGAACGGTGGTGCCGGCATGAATTGCAGCGATCTGCGCGACCATTACGAGTTGTTCGTGCTGGGGCTGGCCGACGAGCCGGAAAGGAGCGAGATCCGCGAGCATCTGAACCGCGGATGTGACATCTGTATGGCGGAAACACGCAAGGCCATGGAGTTGACCGCGCTGATGGGCGCCAGCGCGGCGCCCGTCGCGCCCTCGCCCAAACTGCGCCGGCGCATTCTCGCGTCCGTCGGGTACGAACCGCGCAGTTTCTTGTGGCTGCCGCTGGCCGGGGCCGTGGCGGTGCTCTCGCTGTTCGCCGCGGTCTACTTCAACGGTCGCGAGAACCAGTACGCTCAGGAGGCCGCCGGCCTGCGCGAACAACTTCGCAGGCAGACCATCGATCTCACGCGCCTCAACGAAGCCTTCGCGATTCTCTCCGGTCCGGAAACCACGGTCACTACTTTCGGCGCCGGTCCCCAACCGCCCAGGGGCAAGGTCTTCATCAACCCGCGGCAGGGTGTGCTGCTAATCGCTTCCAACCTGCCCCCCGCTCCCGCCGGTAAAATGTACGAGATGTGGATGATTCCCAAGGGCGGCAAGCCGGCGCCCGCGGGACTCTTCCAGTCGCGGGCGGATGGCGGCGCCATGCACGTTCAACTCGGCCCGGTGGAT
>Ga0335085_10008591_pt1 | contig 15565 bp, 14 predicted proteins | sample Lox_Sample_45_FD_206712 | JGI IMG/M metagenome (GOLD analysis project Ga0335085, IMG submission 206712) | Soil microbial communities from Loxahatchee National Wildlife Refuge, Florida, United States - Lox_Sample_4.5 | ecosystem: Environmental > Terrestrial > Soil > Wetlands | place: USA...
AACTGCTTTTTCAAGGCCGCGACCGTGCGCGGTACCAATCCCTTGGGGTTGGCTGCTTCCCGGCCATCCGGCGTCTTTAAGCTGTGTTCGATCGCCGGGAAAATGGCAAGGGCGGGGATACCCAGTTTCAGGCATCGTTCAGCGTGGGGCAGCAGTTTGTCGATGCTGTAGCGCTGCACACCCGGCATTGAGTTGACGTGTTCGGTGCGGTTTTTGCCATTGATGACAAACACCGGATAAATCAAATCGTCGCAGCTCAATCGGTGTTCACGCACGAGTCGGCGCGAGAATTCGTCGCGGCGATTGCGCCGCATGCGGCGCCGGGGAAATTGGCTGAGAATTTTCATGGCTGGTCGTTAACAATTTGAAACAAAAACGTTTTCCTTAAGCAGGGAACTCGGTTTTAGCATCACAGGTCTCATTGGCAGGCGATTCAGAATCGTCTCCCGCTTCTCCTCCCTGAGCGGGTGCCTTAATGCTAATTAAGGCTTCTGCCCCCGGTTTATTCCCCTTAACCGGGGGTTTTTTTATGAGCGCGCCAAAGTCAAAACAGCCGCTTAGCCTCGCGGTGCCGTCAACAATACCCATTTTATGAGTGCTCGAAAAGAGCCTGTATAAAACCCTGCCGGCCATATGGCAAAGGCATTTCGTCTTGACCCAACCTGCCGCCTGTGGCCATTTATTGCTATTCAGATTTGAGGGCGGCAAAACCTTCACGCGCGGCCGCGAATGTTTGCTCAATCTCTGCGGTCCCGTGGGCGATGGAAACGAAACCCGCTTCATACGCCGATGGCGCGAGATAAATGCCGTGTTCGAGCATGGTGTGGAAAAAACGGTTAAATTTCCGCTTGTCGCATTCCATAACTTCGCGGTAGCTGTTCGGTGGCGCGGCACGAAAATAGATGCCGAACATACTACCAACTGCCTGTGCCGAAAACACGATGCCGTATTCGCGCGCAAGCCCGGACAATCCTTCGACCAAGGTCAGAGTCGTTTTTGCCAGCGCGCCGAAAAATCCCGGGCGCTGTACAAGTTTGAGCGTCGCCAGCCCCGCCGCGACGGCGACCGGATTGCCCGACAGTGTGCCGGCCTGGTAAACCGGCCCCAAGGGCGCCACGCATTGCATGATATCGCGCCGTCCGCCAAAAGCGCCGACCGGCATGCCGCCGCCAATCACCTTGCCGAGCGTAATGAGATCGGCGGTGATGTCGAACAATCCCTGTGCGCCTTGCGGTCCGACACGGAATCCGGTCATCACTTCGTCGAATATCAATACTGCGCCGTGGTCAACGCAGAGCTTGCGCAGCGTTTGCAGGAATTCGCGGCTGGGCAACACCAAGTTCATGTTGCCTGCCACGGCCTCAACAATCACGCAGGCAATGGTTTTGCCGGCATGCGCGAATGCTGCCGCCGCCGCTGCGCTGTCATTGTACGGCAATACCAAGGTATGCGCGGCGACGTCCGCCGGCACGCCGGCAGAACTCGGGTTGCCGAAAGTCAACGCGCCAGATCCCGCCTTGACCAGCAATGCATCGGCATGACCGTGATAACACCCTTCGAACTTGATGATCGTGTCGCGACCGGTAAAACCACGGGCGAGCCGAATTGCGCTCATCGTCGCTTCGGTGCCGGAACTAACGAGTCTCACTTGTTCCACACCAGGCACGGTACGGCACAACAATTCCGCGAATTCGGTTTCCGCTGCGGTCGGCGCGCCGAAGCTCAAACCCTGGCTTGCTGCGCGCTGCACGGCTTCCACCACTGCCGGGTGCGCGTGGCCGAGGATCAGCGGTCCCCATGAACCGACGTAATCGATATAGCGCTTGCCGTCAGCATCCCAGACATGGGCGCCGCTGCCGCGCGCGAAGAAACGCGGCGCACCACCCACCGCGCGGAATGCGCGTACCGGCGAATTAACCCCGCCCGGGATCACACGCTGGGCGGCGCTGAACATTTCGTCGTTATGCGAAGTCATAGTTCTTTGAAGCAAATAAGCCGCAAAATCCACGTGCGGCGGCCTCGATATCGGTCGCCGTGAATAATGCCGAGATTACTGCGACGGCATCAGCGCCGGCAGCAATCGCCATGGGGGCATTGTGCAAATCAATGCCACCGATCGCGACCAGCGGCAGCGTCAACTGGCGTCGTGCCTCTTGCAGTAAATCGAGTCCAGGACGCACGGCAGCGGGTTTGGTCGGTGAAGGGAAAAAACTGCCGAACGCGATGTAATCTGCACCTTGCGCCGCAGCGTTACGCGCCCGTCCAAGATTGTCGTAACAGGATACCCCGATAATTTTTCCGGCACCGAGCGCTGCGCGCGCGTTTTTCATGGAGGCGTCATGCTTGCCCAGATGTGCGCCGTCTGCACCGACCCTTGCCGCGAGGGCAATGTCGTCATTGATGATGAACAAGGCAGCATATGTCTGGCACAGTGTTCGCAATGCACCGGCCTGCTCGAGTCGCGTGCGCGCGTCTGCTATCGTATTACGGTATTGAAGCGCCTGCGCACCACCAGCCAATACCGCACGAACCTGCCTGACCAGCAACCCGGTATCGGCATGATCCGGCGTGATTGCGTAAAGCCCGCTAATTTTCATTGATGGGATCATCTTCGCGCGCCCAGAATAGTCGGTCCGGAATGGATTGCCCCATGCCGGGGCGGAATGCCGCTTTCAGTGTTCGCCAGGTATATTCCTGCGCGTCTCTGACCGCTTCGCTGATGCCCAGTCCACTTGCGATCGTCGCTGCAATCGCAGAAGCCAGCGTACATCCCGAGCCGTGATAGTTGCCGGCAAGACGCTCCCAGTTGTCGCTGCGTACCATGCCATCATGGTTGTACAGCGTGTTGGTGACTTGGGGAGTGTTTTCATGCGTGCCGGTGATCAATGCATATTCACAGCCCGCCGCTATGAGGCGGCGGGCACATTCGGCAAGCGCGATTTCACCCTGCGGTTCATTTTCCGCCAGCGCCAAGCGGCGTGCCTCGATGCTGTTCGGCGTGATGATGGTGGTCTGCGGCAACAGCAGTTCATGCAGCGCGGCGACGATCTCGTCAGTGGCCAATTCATCGCCACGTCCCGACACGAACACCGGGTCGAGCACGAGCGGAATTTCCGGATAATCGGACACGACCTCAGCGATGACCGCAACGTTTTCGATGCTTCCGAGCAGTCCGACTTTAAAAACCGCGACCGGCATGTCTTCAAGCACGCAGCGCGCTTGGTCGGCGACCCATTCGGAATCAAGCGGCAATACGTCTTCTACGCCCATCGTATCCTGGATGGTTGCTGCGGTTACCACCGATAGCGGATGACAACCCATGCTTGCCAGTGTTATCACATCAGCCTGCAGCCCAGCGCCGCCGCTGGGATCGCTTGCCGCGAATACCAGCACGATCGGCGGCGATACAACTGGCGTGAGTTGATCCATCGAGAGTTTATTGTGGCGGAGCGAATGAAGCCGCTAAAATCGCATTTTAGCCCAAATTGTGCGTTTTCTCTGATGAGCATCAGTCCATACAGAACTTATATGTGTCTCATTTGCGGTTTCATCTACGATGAGGCCGCGGGGCTGCCCGACGAGGGCATCGTGCCGGGCACACGCTGGGAGGACATTCCGGTCAACTGGACATGTCCTGAATGCGGCGCGCGCAAGGAAGACTTCGAGATGATAGAAATTTGAGTGCCGCCAATGCGAGTTTTGCGCGCCATTGCATGGCGGCAAAGTTACGTGCGAGACAGCTTCGGTGAAACGTGGCGCGCACCGACGTAATCGGCGATGGAAACGAACTGCGCGACACCCAATTCCTGGGCGCGCGATCGCGGATCGATACCAAGTGCCGCGAAATCCGGCGCGGCGAGATATCCCTTTAGCGAGTTGCGCAGTGTCTTTCGGCGTTGCGCGAATGCAGCGGCAACCACCCGCGCAAAAAGCATTTCATTGCGCGCCGGCCAGGGCACAGGACATTGCGGGAGCAGTCGCACCATTGCGGACTCGACTTGGGGCCGTGGGACAAACGCCGTCGCCGCGACCTCGAATAGTTTTTCCATCGCGAACCGGTACTGGAGCATCACCGACAGCCGGCTGTAATTGCTGTCGGCCGGCGCGGCAATCATGCGGTCGACCACTTCCTTCTGCAGCATGACGTGAATGTCGTGGATGCCTGTGGAAAATCGCTCGAACTGGAACAGCAGCGGAGTCGAAATGTTATAGGGAAGATTGCCCACGATTCGCTTTTTCTTTTTGAATTGCGCGTAGTCAAATTCCAACGCATCACAAAGGTGTACGGACAGCTGCGGGTACCTGCGCTGCAGGTCGGCGGCGAGATCGCGGTCGATTTCCAGCGCGTGAAGTTCGCACCCTGAAGCGAGCAGGGGTCCGGTCAGGGCACCGTGGCCGGGGCCGACTTCGATGATCGTGTCATGGCGTTCGGGGTGCACCGCGGCGATGATAGCGGCGACCGTCGACGAATCGATAAGAAAATTCTGTCCGAACCGTTTGCGCGCTCGATGTTTCACCGGGATGTCGTGGTCTGACACGCAAGTGCGATGGCGAGATCGACCGCGGCAAACAGGCTGCCCGGGTCCGCCCGGCCGGTGCCAGCGAGTTCGAGCGCAGTGCCGTGATCGACCGAGGTCCGCACGATGGGCAGGCCAAGGGTGACGTTGACGCCGTGACCGAAACTGATGTGCTTGAATACCGGCAGTCCCTGGTCATGGTACATCACGAGTACACAGTCAAATGCGGCCAGCCGCTCGCGCTGGAATAGGGTATCCGCCGGCAACGGGCCGCATATTTGCCAACCCCCGCCGCGCAGTTGTTCGACCAGCGGCGCGATGATTTCGACTTCCTCGCGCCCGAGATGACCGCTCTCCCCGGCGTGTGGGTTGAGACCGGCGACGGCAATGCGCGGCGCCATGATGCCGAAACGCGCGACCAAATCATGATGGAGAACACGCAGCGTCTGTTCCAGGTTCTCCCGCGTGATATGGGACGCGATATCCTTGACTGCAAGATGCGTCGTTGCCAGCGCGACGCGCAGATCGTCAGCGACCAGCATCATCACGGCGTGAGGCGTTCGCGTCCGAGCGGCGAGAAATTCGGTGTGGCCGGTGAAGGTTATGCCGGCATCGTTGATTACGCCCTTGTGCGCCGGCGCTGTCACCATTGCATCGAATTGCCCCCTCAGGCAGCCGTCGACTGCGGCCTCAAGCGTGTGCAACACGTAGGGTGCGTTCTGCGGATCGAGTTTGCCGGCAATAACCGGTGCCGCAAGAGGTGTCGTCAACATCGGCGTGACGCCGAGCGCGTAGGTTTTTTTTTGCGCGGCACCCAATGTTATGCCTTGCCAAGGAAGACCGAGCAGCCGTGCGCGTTGCTCAAACAATGCCGGATCACCGACCAAGACAATGCGCGCAGCCAGCTGGCGCTGCGCCAGCATTACGCACAAATCGGGCCCGATGCCAGCCGGCTCACCGGCGGTGACCGCGATCAGGGGAAGATGGGACGCGGCAGGCAAGTTGGTGGCGGACATGCAATGGATGGATGCCGGGCAGTTTCCACCATAACCTAAAACTCGAGGTTTTTCTTACTTGTCGTCTAGGTGGTATTCGACGTACGCCTTGTCGCGCAGCTCGCGTACCCAATTCTGATAGTCCTCGTCGGCTTTTTGCGTGCGCAACGCCATACGCGCACGCAGCCGTTGTTGTTCCTTAGTCATGTCGGCGTCGCGGCGCTTGAGCACTTGGATCAGGTGCCATCCGAACTGGGTCCGCACCGGCGCGCTGATTTCGCCGGGCTTCAGCGCGTCCATCGCTTTTTCGAACTCGGGCACCGTGTCGCCGGGCGACAGCCAGCCAAGGTCACCGCCGCGCGTGGCACTTGCGACATCTTCCGACTGAAGTCGCGCCAGTTCCGCGAAATCCGCGCCCTGATCGAGTCGTTCCTTGATCCTCAGCAGGCGGTCTTTTGCTTCCTCCTCCGACACGATTTCATTGGTCTTGATCAGGATGTGCCGGGCGTGCGTTTGCTGCACGATCACCGGCGTATTTTGCCCGCGCCGGTCATTGACGCGCAGGATGTGAAATCCATTCGGGCTACGCAGAATCTCGGTCACCCCTCCAGGCTGCAGGGATGCCACGGCTTCGGCAAACACCGCTGGCAGCTGATCGGACTCGCGCCAGCCGAGCACGCCGCCCTGTGTGGCATCGGGCGCATCGGAAAAACTCGCCGCCACCTGCCGGAAATCAGCGCCGCTCCTGATCTGTTTGAGCGCTTCCTCGGCGCGCGCACGGCCGCGCTGTACCTGCTCGGGCGACGCCTGTTCCGGAACCCGGATCAGGATGTGCGAAAGATTGAATTCCTCGGCGTTATTGTTTTTTTCATGCTGGGTTTTCAGAAAGTTGTCGATTTCGTTATCGCTGATGAAAATCCGATTGTCGACATCACGCTCGCGCAGGCGCGCGATCAGGATCTCGTTGCGAATTTGCTCGCGGAACTTCGTAAAATCAAGTCCCTCTTTTTGCAGTGATTCCTGCAATTGCGCAACTGAAATGTTGTTGTTCTCGGCGATGCGCGTGATGGCCTTCTCAACCGCAGCATCGTCCACGGTCAAGCCGGTTTCCTTGGCTTGCTGCAGCTGGACGCGGGTGAAGATCAGACGCTCGAGCACCTGTTTTTCGAGCACATCGTGCGGTGGCAGCGGTGCATTCTGACGCTGAAGCTGCGCGGCCACGTTTTTGATTGTGTCGTCGAGCTCGCGCCGCGTAATTGCCTCGTCGTTGACGATCGCCACCACGCGGTCGAGCACAACCGGTGGGGTGGCGGACGTCGGCGCGGCCGCTTGTTGCGCGGCCGCTACAACGGGGATAAGTGCGATGATTCCGAAGCTGGCTACGGCCAGCGCGCGTCTTGAAATTACCTTCATTGCCTGAAAATATCCGGGTCAATACGCTGCCAGTGGATCAGTCGCCACAGGCGGGGCCGCGGGTTGTTGGGAATAGCCGCCGATACTGCGGCGCAGAAGCTCCAACGGATTAGAGCCGAATTGAGACACGCCGTTCAATTCGAGCTGGATAAAAATCGCATTTACCTGAGTCGTCGTCGACGTCGTAAAGCTGTGGGCCACGAGACGCAACGCCCAGCAACAGCCGTTGTTGTATTCAAAGCCGGCCAGACCCTCGAGCAGGGTGCGGTCCTCGAGGGAATAATTCCAGCGCCCCAAGACGCTCCAGCGCGCGCTAAGCGGCCACTGGGCTGAAATATCGATCTGCTTTTCCACGCCGGACAGGCCGTTGATGTTGGTCAGACCGAGAAAACTGCTCTCCGCGGCTGAAACATAGCGGTATCCCACATTCAGCACCTTGCCCGGCATGGGCGCATAACGCGTATCGAAAGACAGTCGCTGGGTTTGCGACAAATTGGTTGTGTATTGCCAGCCGAAATCGGTAGTCCAGTGCGGGGCAATCGTGCCGCTGACCAGCGCCAGCAGGTCCGAGGCGTTGCTTGCGCGTGCCGACACGCCGGGCAGCGTGACCTCTTGGGTGCTGAAATAATAGCGTTGCGCGAGCCCGACGCGCAGTCGTTCGATGCCGTCCTGCTGGAGAAAGCGCGAAGTGATGCCGGCGGTGAGTTGGTTGGCGTCATTAATGCGGTCATAGCCGCTGAATTGGTTTTCGGTAAACAACGTTGCGAAATTCAAGTCTTGCTGACCGCTGTCGAAATTCGGCAATGTATTCTGATTTCGCGCCGGGATATAAACATAATAGAGTTTAGGTTCCAGTGTTTGTGTCATGGGTGCGTCGTAGAATGAAGTGGCACGTTCGAAAATCAACCCGCTTTCAGTCGAGAAAATCGGCACGGTACGGTTCTGGCTGGCGGCCAGGGTTGTCGTCGAGGCGTCAAGGTCATAGTGAGTGTAGTTGACGCCAATTTTCGGGGTGAGGTAGGCGAAGGATGTCTGCAATGGCAGGCTCAGGCTGGGATAAACGACCGAACGACGGCCGTTGACCAGGGTCGGGTGAGTGAAATCCGTAAAATTGCTGTCAAGGTTGAAGTTCAGCAGGTCAAAGCTCTGGCGGGCAGCGGAAAAAGTCAGTTGCGGCGCGCGATTGTATGGCACGCCGACCGGCTGCAATGGATCGGGCTGCAAGGTCTGCCAACGCTGCATCAACGCACCGAAGCTCCAGATGCCATCGTTACCCCAGGCGCCGGTGCGATTAAGTGAGCCCTGGCGCGGCAACAATGTTATCGAGGTGGCCGTAACCTGGGTCGACAGATCGGTGAAGTAGGTATCATCCGAAACTTTTTCTATGTCCAGCGCGCCGCTCCAGCCGTTGTCCCAGTGCTGGGCGTGGGTCAAAAAAATGCCGAAACGGTTCTGGTCCTTGTCGACGCGGTCATTGGGCAATATTTCATAATGAAATTCGCCCTGGAAGGTGGGCTCGAGATAACGGAATTCGGTGTTCATCTGCAGCCCGCGCTTGGCCATGTAGCGCGGCGTCAGCGTCGCGTCATAATTCGGCGCAATGTTCCAGTAAAAGGGCAACGATACTTCGGCGCCGGAATTGCCGCTGCTGCCCGCCGTCGGCATCAGAAACCCGGTCTTGCGCTGTTTGTCGAGCGAGAAACTCAGATATGGCGTATAAAAGATGGGCACGCCCAGAAATACGATGCTAGCGTTGTGCGCCGTGCCGACTTGGCGTTGCTTGTCGATCTCGAAATCGGCGGCGCGGATGATCCAGTCAGGATCATTCGCGTCGCAGGTCGTATAGTTGCCATTGAGAAGGCGGTATTTGCCTTCGCCTTCGAGCAGCAGTTTGTCGGCGACGCCGCGGCCGCGCGTCGCTTTTACCAGTACTTCGTATTTGGGATTATCCAACTCCCCGCGTTCGGTGGCGAGGTTGAAACGCAGGCTGCCGCCGCTCAGCACATCGCCGTCCTGTTCGAGGCGTACGTTGCCGCGCGCGTTGATTTCATCTTCCGGATGGTCGTAACGCAGCCAGTCGGCATAGAAAGACTGACCGCGCCGCCACACCCGCACCGCGCCTTCCGCTTCGGTTTCCTGCTCTTGATGTCCCTGCAGCTGGTCGGCCTCAAAAAACAGCGGCAGTTGTTCGCGTTCGCCCGGAACAAGCGGGATCAGCGCCGGTTGCCACTTGAGACGCACCCCGTTGTCGCCACCGACCGCCGGGGAAGCGCCATCATCGGCGGCGGCGCAATGGCACCACAGCAGCAGAACGAACGGCGCGACGGGAAAGGCTTTCACGTTATCGTTATGGTTCGGAGGGAATGATAAAATCGCACAATTTCCCCAATAAGGCAATGCGCGAAGTGCCCCGGCAGCAGCAGCTTCGGCAATGGGTTGAGGCGCGATTGAATGCCGCGGTGCCGGCGCTTGAGCCAGCCTCGCAGGATGCCAGCTTCCGGCGCTATTTCCGGGTTCGGGTCGACGGCGGGTCGTTCATCGCCATGGATGCTCCACCCGAGCGCGAAGACTGCCGCCCGTTTGTGCGCGTCGCGGCCTTGATGGCCGCCGCCGGCGTACATGTTCCCGACATACTCGCGCAGGACCTGGAGCGCGGTTTCCTGCTGCTTTCCGACCTCGGTACGACGAGCTATCTGCAGGCGTTGAATGAAGGCAGCGCCGACGGTTTGTTGCGCGACGCGCTCGACGCGCTTTTGCGTTGGCAGCTGGCGAGCAGGCCCGATACGCTGCCGCCGTATGATGAAACGCTGCTCAGGCGCGAACTTGAATTATTTCCGGAATGGTATCTGCACCGCCACTGCGGTATGACGCTGGACGATACACGGCGACGGACGCTCGACGGTCTGTTCGCATCAATTCTTGCCAGCAATCTCGCCCAGCCGCGCGTCTACGTGCACCGCGATTACATGCCGCGCAATCTGATGGTAAGCACGCCGAATCCCGGCGTGCTCGATTTCCAGGACGCAGTATACGGTCCGATCACCTACGACGCGGCATCGCTGTTTCGCGACGCGTTTATCAGCTGGGACGAAGCGCGGATTGCCGGCTGGACCGCGTACTATTGGGAACGGGCCCGGCGCGCCGGGCTGCCGGTCGCGCGCGACTTTGGGGAGTTCTGCCGGGATCTGGACTGGATGGGAGTGCAACGCCACCTTAAAGTGCTCGGGATTTTTGCGCGCCTGCATTATCGCGACAACAAAACGGACTATCTCGAAGACACGCCGCGTTTCATCGGCTATCTGCGCGCCGCTGCCGCGCGCCATCAAGCGCTGCGCCCGCTGCTTGCGCTCCTCGATGTCGTCGAAAGCGCGGCGCCGGTCAAAACGGAGCGTACCTCCTGAAGGCAATCATACTGGCGGCGGGGCGCGGCGAGCGCATGCGCCCGCTGACGGATGCCATGCCGAAAGCGCTGCTCGTTGCCGGCGGCAAACCGCTGATTGTCCGGCACCTCGAAAAACTTGCCGCTGCCGGCTTCGAGGAGGCCGTCATCAATCATGCGCATTGCGGTGAATTGATCGAACAGGCGCTTGGCGACGGTGGCCGCTTCGGGATCCGCATCGCCTATTCGCGCGAGCGCGAAGCGCTGGAGACCGCGGGCGGCATTGCCAACGCGTCGCCACTGCTCGGCGACGCGCCGTTTGCGGCGGTCAATGCCGACGTTTTCAGCGATTATGACTATGGCCGGCTGGCACAGGCCGTCGCGCAGCTGGCGACGGAAAATTTTCTCGCGCGGCTCGTGTTGGTCGATAATCCCGAGCATCATGGGGCGGGAGATTTTGCGCTGCACGACGGGCGCGTGGTGCTGGCCGGCGACAAACTCACGTTCAGCGGGATTGCCGCCTACCGTCCCGAATTGTTTGCCGGCATCCCCCGCGGTACCCGCGCCCCGCTGGCGCCGCTGCTGATCAAGTGCATCAGGCATGGCGAGGCCGGCGGCGAGCACTTTCGCGGCTATTGGCGGGACATCGGCACGCCGGAACGCCTGGCGCTGCTCAACCGCGAACTTGCGGCGGCAGATACACACCCGTCGGCGCTATAATTTCCCCTATGTCCGGCCCCGAACTTACGACCACGGTTCCCGCCGTCTACGCTGAACGTCGCCAGCGTTTCGCGCGGGCGATGCAACACGGCATCGCCGTGATACCCACCGCGCCTGAACGGCTGCGCAACCGCGACTCGCATTATCCGTATCGTTACGACAGCTATTTCTACTATCTAACCGGCTTTCCCGAGCCGGAAGCGGTGCTGGTCATCGTTGCCGGCGAATCGCCAAAAAGCCTGCTGTTCTGCCGCGAGCGCAACATCGAACGCGAAATCTGGGATGGATTCCGCTATGGTCCGGAACAAGCGCGTATTCAATTTGGGATCGACGAGGGGCATCCGGTCAGCGTGCTCGACACGATGATGCCGCAACTGCTTGCCGATCAGCCCCAGTTCTATTGCCACCTTGGCGAGGACGACGCGTGGGACCGTCGCGTGCTGGGCTGGATCGAAACGGTGCGTACGCAGGCGCGCAGCGGCGTCACGGCGCCGACCGCGATTCGTGATGCGCGCGCGCTGCTCGATGAGATGCGGCTGATCAAGGACGCACACGAATTGGCGACCATGCGGCGTGCCGCACAAATCGCGACGGCCGCGCATCAGCGCGCGATGCGTGCCACCAGACCCGGCTGCGCAGAATACGAGGTCGAGGCTGAACTGCTGCACGAGTTCCGCCGCCACGGCGCACAGGCGCCGGCCTACACGCCGATCGTCGCCGGCGGCGCCAACGCCTGCGTGCTGCATTATGTGCGCAATGACGCCGTGCTCAAGGCCGGCGAATTGCTGCTGATCGATGCCGGTTGTGAATTCGACGGCTATGCTTCCGACCTCACGCGCACCTTTCCCGTCAGCGGCGAATTCACGCCGCTGCAGCGCGATCTTTACCAGATGGTACTTGCCGCGCAGACGGCAGCGATTGCTGCGGTCAGGCCGGGCGCGGCGTGGATCACGCCGCACGACGCCGCAGTGCGCGTGCTGGCGCAGGGGTTCGTCGATTTTGGCTTGTGTGCCGGCAGCGTGGATCAGGTCGTCGAAACCGGCGATTACCGGCGTTTCTATATGCACCGCACCGGCCATTGGCTCGGCCTCGACGTGCACGACGCCGGCGACTACAAACGTGACGGGCAGTGGCGCGCACTCGAACCCGGCATGATGCTGACGGTCGAACCCGGCTGCTATATCCGGCCCGCCGACAGCGTGCCCGAACGGTACTGGAACGTCGGCATCCGCATCGAGGACGACGTACTGGTTACCGCCGCCGGCGGCGAAGTGCTGACGCAGGCCGCGCCGAAGACGGTCGCGGACATCGAAGCGCTGATGCACGGATGACCGATTACGCGGATATCGTCATCGCTGGTGGCGGGCCGACCGGCTGCGCGCTGGCGCTGGCATTGCGCGGCTCGGGCTATCGCGTCTGCGTGGTAGAGCCGCGTACGGCGCCGCCGACCGATGCCGAGGACACGCGCAATCTGGCGTTGACCTACGGCAGCCGGCTGATTCTCGAACGGCTTGGCGTGTGGGAGGCATTGACGGCGACGCCGATCAAAACCGTCGTGGTGTCCCAACGGCACGGCTTCGGCCGCGCCGAATTTACGGCACAAGAGGCTGGCGTTCCTGCGCTCGGTTACGTGGTACGCCATGCGCAATTGCGCCGTACGCTCGCCACCGCGCTTGAACACAGCAGCGGCACGCACACGCTGTACGGCCACGCGGTGCGCGGCATCCAAGCAGATACGGCCGGCGCGCGTATTGAAGTCGCGACCGTGGGCGATAGACGACTGACGCTGGAAGCGAAACTGCTGGCGGTCGCCGACGGCGGCGCCCATGCCAACTGGGCGGAAGTAAAGGTGCATCGTTATCCGGAAGTCGCGCTGGTCTGCGATGTCGCTTCGCAACAACCGCATCTCAACCGCGCATTCGAGCGTTTCACGCCCGATGGGCCGCTAGCGCTGTTGCCGCTGACGCACGGCTGGTCGCTGGTGTGGATCACCGCGCCGGCGCGTGCGCAAGCGCTTGCTATGCTTGATGCCGCCGATTTTTGCCGTGAATTGCATTCTGTATGCGGGGTGCTTGGCGAATTCACTTTGCTTGGCCCGCGTCAGACTTTTCCGCTGGTTCTCAGATACGCAACCGCGCCGCACAGCCAACGTACGGTGCTGATCGGCAATGCCGCGCAAACCCTGCACCCGGTCGCAGCACAAGGCTTCAACCTCGGCCTGCGCGATGCGTGGGAGTTTGCGCGCACTCTTGTTGTGCGGCAGATGGCCGACCCAGGCACCATGGCGGTGCTTGCCGCGCATCATCGTACGCGTCGCCGCGACCGCATTGCAACCACTGCTTTCACGGATTCGTTGATCCGGTTGTTTTCCAATGACATCCCGTTGTTGCGCCATGCAAGAGGCATAGGATTGGTGACGCTCGGCGCGCTGCCGCCCGTGAAAAAATTGTTCCTGCGACGCATGCTGTTCGGCGCGCGCAGCTGACTTATATAAAATTCCAACACACCACTTTTCTTGGCGCGGGCGTGCGATTACAATGACGCCCTTTCCCGAAAATTTCCATTTGAAGGTTTGGTGTCTCGCGCGATGCGCATCGGCTCGTATCAATTGAGGAACAATTTAGTCGTCGCACCGATGGCCGGCGTCACCGATCGGCCGTTTCGCCAACTCTGCAAGCGTTTGGGGGCCGGCATGGCGGTGTCCGAGATGGTCGCCAGCAATTCGCTGTTGTGGGGTTCCGCCAAGACGCGCCGTCGCGCCGACCATGAGGGCGAGGTCGAGCCGGTCGCGGTGCAGATTGCGGGCGCCGACCCGCGCATGATGGCGGACGCCGCGCGCTACAACGTCGAGCAGGGCGCGCAGATCATCGACATCAACATGGGCTGTCCGGCCAAGAAAGTATGCAACGTGATGGCCGGCTCGGCATTGCTCAAGGACGAGCCGCTGGTCGGCCGCATCCTCGACGCGGTGGTCGGTGCAGTCAGGGTGCCGATCACGCTCAAGATCCGCACCGGCTGGGATCGGGTCAACAAAAACGCGCTGGCGGTCGCCAGAATCGCCGAGAGCGCGGGCATCCAGGCGCTGGCGGTGCACGGACGTACCCGCGCTTGTGGTTTCAGCGGCCATGCCGAATACGACACCATCGCCGCAATCAAGGCGGCAGTCGGCATTCCGGTGATTGCGAACGGCGATATCGCGACGCCGGAACAGGCGCAGCAGGTGCTGCAGCATACCCGGGCCGACGCGGTAATGATCGGCCGTGCCGCGCAGGGCCGACCGTGGATTTTCCGCGAAATCCAGCATTATCTGGACACCGGCCGCCGATTGCCGGCGCCCGAAGTCGCGGAAATTCGCCGCGTGTTGGTCGCGCACCTGCATGACCTCTACGCGTTCTACGGCGAGCACACTGGCGTGCGCGTCGCGCGCAAGCATATTTCGTGGTACACCAAGGGGCTGGCCGGTTCGGCGGCATTCCGTCACGCGATGAATCAATTGCCGACGGCGGACGAGCAACTGGCGGCGGTAAACGCGTTCTTCGATGATCTTGCGGGACGTGGCTGGCAGCTCGCCTACATTGACGAACCCGAGGCACTGGCGGCATGAGCGACGAGAACGAAATCAGCCGCTGTGTGCGCAAAGCACTCGACGGTTATTTCAAGGATCTCAACGGCGAAAAGGCGCATGGCGTTTACGACTTGGTGCTCAACTGCGTTGAAAAGCCGCTGCTCGAAGCGGTGTTGCACAAATACAAGGGCAACCAGTCGCACGCGGCACTCGCGCTCGGTATCAACCGCAACACGCTGCGCAAAAAAATGAAGCAGCACGGCATCCGGGGCTGAGCGATTCATTGCCGACTGGCGGCCGTCCATGAATAATCGGGGCCGCTTTCCGTTATGGCTGGCATCAAGACCGCGCTGATCAGTGTTTCGGATAAAAGCGGCCTCGTCGAATTTGCGCGCGGCCTTGCCGCGCTCGGCGTCAAAATCCTGTCCACCGGCGGCACCGCCAGACAACTTGCCGACAGCGGCGTCGCGGTCACCGAAGTGTCCGAACACACCGGTTTTCCGGAGATGCTCGACGGCCGCGTCAAGACGCTGCACCCGAAGATCCATGGCGGCATCCTGGCGCGGCGCGATCTGCCGGCGCATGTGCAGGCGATCGACAGGGCGGACATCGCGCCGATTGACCTCGTTGTCGTCAACCTGTATCCGTTCGCGCAGACCGTCGCCCGGCCCGGCTGCACGCTCGAAGAGGCGCTCGAGAACATCGACATCGGCGGCCCGGCGATGGTCAGAAGCGCGGCGAAGAACCACGCGCACGTCGCGGTTGTGACCGACCCCGCCGACTATCCGGAAATTCTGGGGGAAATGCGGGCGGGCGGCGGCGCGCTGAGTGCGGCCACCCGCTTCCGCCTCGCACAAAAGGCTTTCTCGCACACCGCCGCCTACGACGGCGCGATCAGCAATTACCTGACCGCGCTCGACGCCGACGGCAAGCGCGGCGAATATCCGGCGCGGCTCAATCTCCATTTCGATCTCGC
>Ga0335085_10008592_pt1 | contig 15564 bp, 13 predicted proteins | sample Lox_Sample_45_FD_206712 | JGI IMG/M metagenome (GOLD analysis project Ga0335085, IMG submission 206712) | Soil microbial communities from Loxahatchee National Wildlife Refuge, Florida, United States - Lox_Sample_4.5 | ecosystem: Environmental > Terrestrial > Soil > Wetlands | place: USA...
TGGTCGCGGCATCGAGCGGTGCCGTGGCCGCCTCCACCCCGCCGCGATCGATGAGCATCACCCGGGCCTCGAAGTCGAGCTGGCTCCAGCTGAGCACGCGTCCGTCCACCAGCGCCACCACCCGGTCCAGGACCCGCGCGTCGACCGGGCCCGCCGCGAGGAGCGCACCGAGGACGAGCAGCCATCCGGTCCACTGGCACGGGCGTCGCGGACGGTTAAGCTCCCTCGACTGCATGGCTGAGGACCTCTACCAGCTGCTCGGCGTCTCGCGCGGCGCGAGCGAGGACGAGATCAAGAAGGCGTACCGGAAGCTGGCGCGCAAGTACCACCCGGACGTGAACCCCGGCAACAAGGCCGCCGAGGAGAAGTTCAAGCAAGTGAGCGCCGCCTTCGAGGTCCTGTCCAATTCCGAGAAGCGAAGGATGTACGACGAGTTCGGCGAGGACGCCGCGAAGCTGGGGTACGATCCGAAGAAGGCCGAGGCGTACCGCGCTTACCGCGACGCCGCTGCGCGAGGTGGCGCCCCCGGCGCGGGCTTTCCGGGCGGCATGCCGGACGTCGAGGGCTTCGACATCGGAGACCTCCTGGGTGACCTGTTCCGCAGGGGCAGGGCCGGCGGGGGCGGTGGGATGCCAGGCGGGATGGAGGACCTCTTCGGCCGCGAGGAGCCGGAGGGCCCGGCCCGGGGCGAGGACCTCCACACCCAGGTGCGGCTGTCGCTGAGGGAGGCGGTCACCGGAACCGAGCGAAGCTTGTCGGTCACCCGACCGGGGCGCTGCCCGAAGTGCAAGGGTTCCGGGCACTTCGGCAAGCCGGAGACGTGTCCGACCTGCAAGGGCTCCGGGAAGATCCGCCAGGGCCGCGGCCCGCTCTCGATGACCAGCACCTGCCCCACCTGCCACGGCAGCGGCAAGATCGCCCCACCCTGCGACCGGTGCGGCGGCAGCGGCCGGGTGGATGAGACGACGCGGGTGACGGTGAAGATTCCCCCCGGCGTGCAGACCGGCTCGCAGGTCCGCGTTCCGGGACAGGGCGCGGCCGGCATCCTCGGCGGGCCGCCCGGAGACCTCTTCCTCGAGGCGCAGGTCGAGCCGCATCCCCTGGTCCGCCGCGAGGGCGACGACCTCTACGTCCCGCTGCCGGTGACCGTGCCCGAGGCGATGCTCGGCGCCCAGGTGCGCGCTCCCACCTTCACCGGCGAGGTGACCCTCACCGTGCCGCCGCACAGCCAGTCGGGCCGGAAGCTCCGGCTCAAGGGCCAGGGCGTGCCCTCGCTCAAGGGCAACGGACGGGGAGACCTCTACTTCGAGCTGCGCATCCAGGTGCCGGAGAAGACGACGGCCGAGGTGAAGGCCGCCGCGGAGACGCTGCGCCAGGGCTACCCGCACGACGTGCGGAGCGATCTCCGGCTCTGACACGGGTCAGCGGATCACGCGAGAGGCGAGCGACGGCTGCTCGGCGGCGCAGACGGCGAAGGGGACCGCCGGCTCCCCCGAGAGATCGATTCGACCGGACGTCCTCACCTCCCGCTCGAGCCACGCTTGGACGCTCGCGTACACGCTCGCGTATAGGCAGGGCGGCACGCATCGATGAGCTTGCGCAGCGACACCGGACGATGGCCGATGTCGTGGAACTGGTCCGAACACATGTGGGCGACGAAGCCACGGTATGCATGCGTCGCAAGCGACTCCGGCGTCGCGGTCCGGTCCCCCTTGCGTCCGACACGCCGTGACGTCAAAGCTCCGGGCCTCTCGATGGACCCCCAGTCGCACACCGTCACCGTCTCCACCCGCGGGCGCGGCCTGCATGACATCACGCGCGAGGTGACCGACTTCGTGCACCGGCTCAAGGTGGCCGCGGCCGGCCCGCGCACCGGCGTCATCACCTGCTTCATCCGGCACACGTCGGCCAGCCTGGTGGTCCAGGAGAACGCCGATCCGGAGGTGCTGGCGGACCTCGAGCGGTTCTTCGCCCGGCTCGTCCCCGACGGTGACCGCCTCTTCCACCACGCCGCCGAAGGGCCGGACGACATGCCCAGCCACGTCCGCTCCGCGCTCACCCAGACCTCGCTCTCCATCCCGGTGGTCGAGGGCGACGTCGCGCTCGGGACCTGGCAGGCGGTCTACCTCTACGAGCACCGCACCCGCGCCCATCGCCGCGAGGTCGTGCTCGTCTACGTCGGTCGCTGACAGGGAGAAGGAGCGAGCATCTCCGTGGGCATCCTCGACATCTTCGGCGGCGGCAAGAGCCCCGAGCGCGCAACCAAGCTGAAGGCCAAGGTGACCCAGAAGTACGGCGGCCCCGAGGCCCGTCAGAAGGCCATCCAGCAGCTCGGAGAGATGGACATCCCCGAGGCCACGGCCTCGCTGCTGGCACGGTTCACCATCATGGTCGAGCCCGCCACCACCGACTCCGACGAGAAGGAGCACGTCTTCGGCCTCATCCGCGCCCGCGGCGAATCCGCGGTCGAGCCGGTGCGCAACTTCCTCCGCCGGAGCGATCAGGCCAGCTCCTGGGCGGTGCGGCTCCTCCGCGACATCCTCCCCGCCGACGCGTACGTCACCGCCGTGGTCGAGCACCTCCACCATCTCTCCGAGGCGTACACGCGCGACCCAGAGAAGAAGCTGGTGCTCCTCCACGAGGCGGAGTCGCTGGACGATCCGCGCATCGCCCCCACCGTTCTCCCCTTCCTCGAGGACATGGCGGACGACGTGAAGATCGGCGCTCTCCGCGCCCTGGGTCCCAGGGCCTACCCCGAGGCCCGCGAGCCGATGCTGAAGCTGCTCACCGCACCCGAGACGGCCCGCCGGGTGCAAACCGCGGCCATCGAGGCCATCGCCCAGAGCGGGTTCGGAGTGCAGGGCTACCGCGAGAAGGTGGAGTCACTGCTCCCCGAACCGTTCTTCGTCGACAAAGCGGGCATCCTGAAGCGCCGTGGCGCCCCGGCGGCCGGTCGGCCGGAGTAAACCACCAGCCGTTCCCATGGCGCGCTCGCCCAAGACCCCTACCCGGCGGCGCTCGAAGGCGCTGGTCGAGCTCTTCCCGCACCTCGGTCCCGGGCAAGAGGGTCCTCCGGGACCGAACGCCGCCGCCGAGACGCTGAAGGAGATGGCGGACGCCATCCACCGCGCGCCCACGCTCGGCGAGTCGCAGAAGATCCAGCTCGGTCACATCGTCGCCCTCCTCCGGCCGCGGACCGCCTACCTCGCCGAATACATCCACCTGCGCGACCGGCTGGAGATCGCGACGGTGAAGGGGCGCAACGATCCGCGCATCGCCGCGGTTCGCCCCAAGGAAGGCCCGGTGGGCGAGGCCTTCGCCGAGAACAAGCTCGTCCGCGACGGCGACCTGGTCGCGCTGCCGCTGCAGGGCGCGGCCGGCCCGCTCGGCGCGCTGGTGCTCATCTCCCCCCGGGTCGACGCACCGGATGCGCTGCTCGAGGCCCTCGCCGCACAGGCCGCCGCCGCGTGGGACTACGCCCGCCTGCGGGAGGACACCGCCCGGCGCGAGAAGGACCTCCAGACCGCGCTCGCCGGCCTGAAGTCGATGGAGAAGAATCGCGAGGAGCTCCTCTCCAACGTCTCCCACGATCTCAAGACCCCGCTCACCACGGTGAAGGCCTACCTGGCCATGCTCGCGCAGGGCCGGATGGGCGACGTCCCCGAGAAGCAGCTGCACGCCATCCACGTCGCCGAGCGCAACGCGGACCGGCTCTTGAGGATGCTCAACGACGTCCTTCTCCTCTCCCGCCTGCAGACCGGGAAGATGCAGCTCACCAGTCGTCCGTTCGGGCTGAGGGCGCTGGTGGGCGACGTCATGTCCGCCCTCGCCAGCTCCGGAGAGCTGTCCCGCGTCCGCCTCACCCTGGTCCCCGCTCCCGAGGTCTTCGTGAAGGGGGACCGGGAGCGGCTCTTCGAGGCTGTGCACAACCTGGTCGAGCACGCCCTGTTCCTCTGCAGCCCCGACGGCGAGGTCCAGGTGGAGGTCGGCTCCGAGCCTGGCCTGGCCGTGCTCACCGTCCGTGACGACGGGATGGGCCTTCCCGACGAGGACCTGGAGGGGCTCTTCGACGCCTTCCATCGCAGTCGCACCGGGCCGGGGAGCAGCGTGGGGCTCGGGCTCCCCATCACCGCGAAGATCGTCCAGCTGCACGGAGGACGGGTGGAGGCCGACAGCGCCCCCGGCGCCGGCACCCGGCGGCGCGCCGTGCTGCCGGCATTCGCCGCGCAGGTGGGCGTCGCGGGGATCGAGGACGGCGTCGCCCCCCAGGCCGGCCACATCCTCCTCGTCGAGGACGACCGGGACTGCCGCGAGGTCCTTCAAGAATTGCTCGAGCAGGAGGGCTACAGCGTCGCCTCGGCCGCGGGCGCGGAGGAGGCCAGGGTGCTCCTCGAGGGCCTCCGCCCCGCGATGGTGCTCCTCGACCTTCGCCTCTCCGAGGAGGACGGCCGCAGCGTGCTCCGCCACCTCCGCGGCCAGCCCGACATGGCGGAGACGCCGGTCTACATCATCTCCGGCGCCTCCGAGGTCGCGTCCCTGAGCACCGGAACCGGGCTGGACCGGATCGACGGCTTCTTCGAGAAGCCCCTCCAGCTGCCGAAGTTGCTGGACACCGTGGCCTCGGTGGTGCGACCCGTTCGCTCCGTCCGATGACCCAGTTCCTCCACGATCGACTCCTCGACGCGTTCGCCTCCGCGCTCGCCGCTGCGCTCGGCCAGCCAGCGGAGACCATCCGGGCCCAGGTGAAGCCGGCCGAGCCCGAGCACGGCGACCTCGCCTTCCCCACCTTCCCGCTCGCGAAGCAGCTGCGGAAGGCCCCGCCCGCCATCGCCGCCGACCTCGCGGGGAAGCTGTCCGTCCCGGGGCTGCAGATCGCCGCCGCCGGTCCCTACGTCAACGCCCGCTTCGAGCCGCGGGCCTTCGTGGGAGGCCTGCTCGCCGAGGCACGGGGCGCGGGCGTCGGCTACGGGTCGAGCGACGACGGCGCCGGCAAGACGGTGGTCATCGACTACAGCTCGCCCAACATCGCGAAGCCGATCGCCTTCCACCACCTGCGAACCACGCTCATCGGGCACGCCATCGCCAACCTCTACCGGAGCCAGGGCTGGCGGGTGGAAGGCATCAACTACCTCGGCGACTGGGGAAAGCAGTTCGGCCTGGTGGCGGTGGGCCTTTCGGAGTACGGCGACCCCGCGCGCCGGGGGGAGATGGCCCACCTGGTGGACGTCTACGTCAAGGCCAACGCCCGTGCCGAGAAGGACCCGGCGTTCGACGAGCAGGCCCGCGCATTCTTCCGGAAGATGGAGGAGGGAGACGCCGGAGCCCGCGCGCTGTGGGCCGAGCTGCGCGAGACCTCCCTCCGCGGCTTCCTGCCCATGTACGAGCGGCTCGGTATCCAGTTCGAGCACATCGACGGGGAGAGCCTCTACGAGAACCGGATGGACGAGGTCATCGACGAGATCGCCCGCACCGTCGGGGTGAAGGAGAGCGAGGGCGCGCTCATCGTCGACCTGCCCTACGCCGAGGGAGAGCCCCCGGTCCTCCTCCGGAAGGCCGATGGGAGCACCCTGTACGCGACGCGCGACCTCGCGGCCGCCGAGGACCGCTGGGAGCGCTTCCACTTCGACCGCTCGCTCTACGTCGTGGCCCGGGACCAGGCGCTGCACTTCGCCCAGGTCTTCCGCGTGCTCCGGGCCATGGGCAAGCCCTGGGCGGACCGGTGCATCCACGTGTCGTTCGGCCGCATCATGGGAATGTCCACCCGGGCGGGCAAGCTGGTGCTCCTCAACGACGTGCTCGACGAGGCGCGCGCGCGGGCACTGGAGAAGGTGCGGGACAGCGCCGCCTCCGGACGCATCCACACCGAGGACCCCGAGCGGCTCGCCGAGCAGGTCGGTGTCGGCGCCGTCATCTTCGGCGACCTCAAGAACCGCCGGAACACGGACTACACGTTCGACTGGGACGAGGTGCTGGAGTTCGATGGCCACACCGGCCCCTACCTCCAGTACGCCCACGCGCGGGCGTGCAATCTCCTGAAGCGGGGCGGCGGCGCACCGGCGAAGGCCGACGCGGCGCTGCTCACGCTTCCCGAGGAGCAACAGCTCGCGCGGACGCTGGCCCGCTTTCCAGTCCAGGTCCGCGCCGCGGTCGAGCAGGACGAGCCATCCTTCGTCGCCCGGCACCTCATCGACGTCGCCGTCGAGTTCAGCCGCTGGTACACGCTCGGGAACCAGGACCGTGACAAGCGCGTGCTTCACGAGACCGACGCCGGGCTTCGCGCCGCGCGCCTCGCCCTGGCTGACGCGGTGCGCATCGTGCTCGCCACGGGGCTTCAGCTTCTCGGGATCGCCGCCCCCGAGAGCATGTAAGACTGCCCGGCGAGGGCCATGGCCACCGCGCTCGTGAAGCTCGAGGACAGCGAGCCCGCGCTCCGGCACGAGTTCGGCCCCATCGGCCGGGCGCTGGGGCGGCGGTACTGCCCCCACGTCCGGGTCGGTCCTGCCGCGGATGCCGAGCTGCGGCGTCTCGGGAGCGAAGGGTTCGTGGTCCACGTGCAGCGGACCGCGACCTGGGTGAGCTTCCTCTACCTCGCCTGGCTGATGGTGAGCCGCGGGCTGCCGCCCGTCCGCGCCGTCTTCAACATGCGGCGCTGGTTCGGCCGACCGTGGAGCCGGGTGGCCCAGCGCGGGCCGCTCGACGTGCGGCTGGAGTTCGCTCGCCGCAAGGGCGGCTCGGCGCTGGCATTCCTGCAGACCACCGCCATCGGGCGGGCCGGCGGGCGCAGCGGCCGCGAGGACCCCTTCCCGGATCTCGTATCGCTGGCGCGGAGGAGCGACCGGCCGGTGTTCCTCGTTCCCGAGCTCGTCGTCTGGGAGAAGTGGAGCGTCCGGCTGAAGCCGGCGTGGGCGGACTACGTCTTCGGCACACCGGAGGCTCCGGGCTTTCTCCACTCGGTGCTGGCGTTCTGGCGCAACCACAAGCGCGCGCAGTTCCGGGTGGGCACCGCCATCGATCTCAAGGCGTACGCCGAGGAAAACCCGGGGGATTCCGACGCGGTGGTGGCCCGGAAGGTGCGGGCCGCCCTCCGGGTGCACCTGGCGCGCGAGACGCGGGCGGTGTTCGGGCCTCCGTACAAGCCGCCCGAGCGGGTCATCGACGAGACGCTGCGAGACCGGATGCTCCGCCAGGTCATCGAGCAGACCGCGGCGCGGAGCGGAAAGGACGCGTCCTCCCTCGAGCGCGAGGCCCGGCGGCATCTCGACTCCATCGCCGCGCGGCTGCATCCGACCGTCGTTGCGCTCCTCGCCCCGATCATGAGCTGGATGTTCGACCGGATCTACGACGGCATCGCCGTCGACGAGGCCGGACTCGAGCGTGCGCTCCACGCTGCGCGGAACGGCGCTCCCATCGTCCTCTGTCCCAGCCACAAGAGCCACATCGACTACCTGGTGATGTCCTGGGTGCTCTGGAAGCGCGGCTACCAGATGCCGGTGGTGGCAGCTGGCGCGAACCTCTCCTTCTTCCCGCTCGGACCGCTGCTCCGGCGCGCCGGCGCGTTCTTCCTCCGGCGCAGCTTCGGAGCGGACCGGCTCTACACCGCCACCTTCAAGGCCTACGTGAAGAAGCTGGTGCGGGACGGCGTGCACCAGGAGTTCTTCCCCGAGGGAGGCAGGTCCCGCACCGGGAAGCTCCTCCCCGCGAAGCTTGGGCTGCTCGGCTGGGAAGTGGATGCGGTGCTGGACGGCGCCCGGAACGACCTGGCGTTCATCCCGGTGGCCATCGACTACGAGAAGATCGTCGAGGGCGGCAGCTACAGCAAGGAGCTCCTCGGTGGCGAGAAGAAGCCGGAGGACGTGGGCGCGCTCATCCGGGCGCCGAAGGTGCTCCTCCGCCGCTACGGCACCATCCACCTTCGCTTCGACGAGCCGGTGCTCCTGAGGGAGTTCATGCGCAGCCGTGGCCTCGAGCACCCCGAGGCCATCTCGGAGGAGGAGAAGCGAAACCTGGTCCGCGCGCTCGGCCACCGCATCATGTGGGGCATCGCGCGCGTCTCCACCGTCACCCCGCATGCGCTGGTGAGCACGGCCCTCCTCGCCCATCCGGGACGGGGCCTCCCCGCCTCCGCCCTCGCCGCGCGGATCGCCAGGCTCCGGAGCGTGCTGCTCGAGGACGGCGCGTCGCTTTCCACCGGCCTCGCCGGGGCGCCCACCGATCCCACCGCCCCCGGGCCGGTGCGCGAGGCGGTGCTGGGATTCGTCGAGGACAAGCTCGTGCGCACGGAGCAGGCGAAGGGCGAGACGGTGTACCTCCCGGTCGACGAGCGACGGGTCCAGCTCGCCTACTACAAGAACACCATCCTGAACCTCGTTGCCCCGCGCGCCCTCGTCGCCTCGGCCGCCCTGCGGGGCGTGCTCGACGACTCCGAGGCGTCGGTGAGGACCAAGGCGCTGTTCCTCTCCCGCCTGTTCAAGCTGGAGTTCATCTACCGCGTGGGCACGCCGTTCGAGGTCATCTTCGCCGAGACGGTGGACCGTCTGGTCGGCGACGGCCTCCTCCTGCGCACCGGCGGTGCCCTCGTCCCACCCGACGCCGCCGCCCGGGGCGTGCTCGCGTTCCTCGCGGACGTCGTGCGCGATTACCTCCAGTCGTACCTGCTCGCCGGCCTCACCCTCGAGGACCTGGCCGCAGGGCCCATGGACCGGAAGTCCTTCCTCCGCGCCGCGCTGGAGACCGGTCGGATGGAGTTCCTGCAGGGTCGGATCGACGCCGCGGAGGCCATCAGCCGGACCACGCTGGAGAACGCGCTGGCCTGGCTCGTGGACCAGGAGCTCATCGCCGAGCGCGAGCGAAAGCTGTTCCTCGGACCGGCCGCCGAGAGGCCCGAGCAGCGTGAGGCGTTCCGCGCCGAGCTCCGCGCGTACCTCGGCCGGTGAAGAGGGCCTAGCGGTGGGCGGTGGCGAGGAGCCCGTCGAGCTTCCGGGACAGCGTCTCGTTCGAGACCACGCCCTGGTACCGCTCGACCATCATCCCGTCCGCCGAGACGAGGAACGTGGCGGGGACCGTCTCCAGCTCCAGCGGGACGAGCATCTCGCTCTCGGCGGCAGCCACCGGCATCGTCCGGAGCCCCATCCGCTCCATCGCGACGCGGATCCGGCCACGGTCAGTGGCGAGCGAGACCGCCAGGAAGCCCACCCGGCCCTCGTACTTCCTGGCCAGCTTCTCCAGCTCGGGCAACTCCCGAGCACAGGTGCTTCAACCTGGCATCCAGAGGTTCACCAGCCACGGCCGACCCCGCATCGTCTCCGGGGTGACGCTCGCCCCGTCGAGCGCGCGAGCGCGGAACGACGACGGCAGGGGCCGCGGAGGGATGGACCGCTGGCAGGCGACGCCGAGGGCGAGCACGAGCAGGAGAGACAGGCGACGCATGCGCGTCATCGACGCTTTCACAGGCCGTCGAGGGCTGGCAAGGTGCGAGAGTGTCCGACGCACCGTCCGACGCACCTGAGATGCCGGTGCCCGCAGAGCGAGTCGGATGGCTCGCCCTGGTCGGCTCGCTGGTGCTGTTCTTCGTGCTCGGCGTGCCGCTGCAGATGGTGAGCGCGGGTGCGGGGATCTGGTTCACCGAGCTCTTCCTCTTCTTTGGATTCGGCTGGGCACTGCTGCGCTGGAGCGGCCGCGCACCGGCGCCGTACCTCGGTCTCGTCTGGCCGGGCGTCTGGCCGCTGCTCCTCGCCCTCGGCATCGCGGTCGCGAACTACTTCGCCGCCGTCATCCCGCTGCAGTTCCTCGCCCAGCTCGTCGCTCCCCGCTCCTGGGTGGAGATGTTCGACCAGACGCAGGTCTTCGAGCACCAGACCGGCCTCGAGCTCTTCCTGGCGATGACCGGCGCGGTCGCGGCGGCGCCGATCGGCGAGGAGGTCATCTTCCGCGGGCTCCTTCTGCAGGGGATGCTTCGCCGCGGCGTCCCGGTGATCCCCGCGGTCGTCGCCTCGGCCGCCATCTTCAGCCTCTGCCACGTGAACATCATTGGCCTTCCGGCCCTGTTCGAGCTGGGGCTGGTGTTCGGCTTCCTCTATGCGCGCACCCGGAGCGTGCTGCCGGGGATGGCGGCCCACCTCGGGAGCAACCTCACCGCGACCCTCCTCTACGTGGTGGGAAAGGGACAGGACACCGGGCCGGTGGACACCTCGGCTCAGCTGCCCACCGTGCTCGCGGCGAGCGCCTTCGGATGGGTCGTGCTCGCTCTTCTGCTCGCCGCCACCAGACGGATGCCGCAGGCCTGGGGTGAGCCCATGGCCCGGGAGGTCGTGCAGCCGCGCTTCCCGCTCTCCCGCGCAACGATGCCCTGGGTGCTCGCTGCATCGGTGTCGCTCGCGATCTGGGGGCTGGCGGATCGGCGGGGGATCGAGCTCGACCTGGTGGACCTCCGCGAGCGCGTCCCTCCCCCTCGCGCCGGGGAACCGGAGTGGGCGCGAAGCCGCCGCGCCAGGCTGGATGCAATGCGGAAGGAGGCTCGCCGGGGTGACGCCTCGGTGGACAGCTACGTGCGCGCCCGTCGCGAGCTCGCCCGCGCCCTGCAGCGAAACGTCGCCCCACCCGCCGATGCCACCGATCCCTGAGGACCCCGCGCTACAGCACCTTGTAGCCGCGAACGCGGAGGACGGGGCCGACCATGGAGATGCCCATCGCGCCGTCGTCGACGTCGCCGTCGATCTCCACCCGCTGGCCCTCCTTGAGCAGCGACGAGCGGCCTCCGGCGATCTGGTAGGTCTTCCCGTCCTCGCCGACGAGCACCCAGACGCCCATCTCGACGTCCCGGAACTCGACCGTCCCGCGCACCTTCATCGCCGCGCCTCCCTCCGGAGCATCGCCCGGCAGACCACCGCCGCCAGGACCCCGTTGAGTACCAGCCAGGGCCGGGCGAGGAAGGTGAAGGGAAGGTAGGCGATGCCCGGCGCCTTCGCCCAGGCCGCGTAGAGCAAGAAGCCCGCGAATCCCAGTGACAGTCCTGCAACGACGGGCCGGAGGGCTCGCCAGCGCAGCGCGAGGAGGGCAGCTGCCCCCGGAATCAACGCGCTGTACATGAGCGGGCTCGCGAGCCGTCCCCGCCCGAAGAGGATCCGCTCCCAGTCGGGCAGCGGGAACGAGAGGACCTCGGCCGCCGCGGGCGGATGCCCCACGAAGCGCTGCCAGAGGAGCTTCAGGAACCACAGACCCACCGTGGACACGAGCAGCGGCACGAGCGTGGCCGGGTTGAGCAGGACGTTCAGGTAGCCGGGTCGCGTCTTCGCCGTCAGCGACAGGAGCAGCAGGACGAGCAGCGCCGCGCTCCACATCAGCGGCGCCCAGTCGACCGCCGCGTCACCCTTCCCGAGGGCCTGCAACGCACCCAGCGCGTCCAGCCGGCCATGTCCAGCGCGGGGGGACCACGCGCCTTCCGAGCTCGCGCCATCGAAGAGCGCCTTCTCCACCTCGTCCGGCGTCCTCGCTCCGGCGGCGAAGAGCAGCGCGGCGACCCCGGCCACGTGCGGCGTCGCCATCGAGGTACCCTGGTACTCGGCGAGCACGGGCTTCCGGAAGTCGGCCCGGTCGATGGTGGCCTGGAGGATGCCGTTCCCCGGACCGAGCTTCGTGTTCCCGCCGGGGGCGAGGATGTCCAGGGCCTCTCCCCACGACGAGTAGGGCGCGAGCTGGCCGTCCGGCCCCACCGCGCCGACCGCGACCGCCCCCGCGTAGGCGGCGGGGTACGCGACCTGGCCGATGCCGGCGTTCCCCGCGGCGCAGACCACCACCGCGCCCTTCTGCCGGGCGTAGGCCACCGCCCGCTCCATCACCGCCGAGTAGCCAGGCCCGCCGAGCGACAGGTTGAGGACCTTCGCCCCGTGGTCCACCGCCCAGCGGATGGCGTCGGCGATGTCGGCCGAGTTGCCCATGCCCGCGCGGTCCAGGACCTTGAGCGGCATCAGCTTCGCCTCGAAGGCGATGCCCGCGACGCCCACCCCGTTGTTCGTGCGCTGGGCGATGGTGCCGGCGACGTGGGTGCCGTGCCCGTTGTCGTCGTTGGGGTGCTCCGTGTCGTGAACGAAGTCGAAGCCGGGGACGAACCGCGTTCCGGCCAGGTCGGGGACCTGCACGTACTCCTCGCGGTCCTCGTAGGCGATGCCGGTGTCGATGACCGCCACCACCACGCCCTTGCCCCGCGAGCGCTCCCAGGCCTCGGGCATGTGGACCATCCGGAGGTTCCACTGCTTCGGGAACTCCGGGTCGTTGGGGGTGAAGCCCAGCGCCTGCACCTGGACGAGTGGCTCGGCGTCCTCCACGTCCGCCTCTCCACGGATCCGGGCGAGCGCTCCCTCGACGTCCTCGACGCCTTCGGCGATGGCGATGCCGGACCGGGTCCCCTCCACCGAGTTGAAGTGGAGCGAAAGGCCCCAGCGGCGAGCGCGCTCGGCCACCTCCTCGGCCGGGGTCCCGTCCCGGAAGTCCACGACGAGCGCGTGCGGCACCGCGGACGCGCCGGACGTGCCGGGCGGCGTCAGCTTGGTGTGCGCGGGAGAAGGGGCACAGCCGAGCGCGAGCAGCAGCGCCGCGCCGCTCCAGGAAACCCACCACGCTGACCGCATCCAGGCTCCTTCCGCCCCGGGGAGACAGGGCACGCCGTGTGAGTCATACGGCCCGGGCGGTTTCCCATTGGGGCATCGACGCGATTCTTCACGATTCCGGATGCTTGCCGGCTCCCTCGAGCCAGCGGAGCGCCAGCCGTCCGACCTCGGGCAGGTTCCGCTGGAACCGGGCGTCGGCGCCGGGGACGACCTCGACCCGTCCGCCGCCCTCTCCCACGGATGCGACCAGCCCCGCGCGTCCGGGCTCGTCCTCGCCGACGATGCAGACGAGCGGCACTGCCGGCCGCGCGGCGAGGGCGCCGGGGGGCGGGCTGACCAGCGCCACGGCGACGATGCCCGGATGGGCGCAGGCCAGGCCGAGCGCCGTGAGCGCCGACTCGCCCACCGCGGCCACCGCCACCTCCACCGCGGCGGCGTTCTCTCGGAGGAGCCGCAGCGCTCCCGCCGCGTCCTCGAGCCGTGAGGCCGCATCGCCGCGTGCGCCCTGGCTCGCTCCCACGCCGCGGAAGTTGAAGCGGAGCACCGGGCGTCCTGCGCGCGCCGCGGCCCAGGCGAGCTCGGCGCACACCACGTGGTCCATGGAACCGGCCTCGGGGGGCGGCGGGATCACCAGCACCGGCGGCGACTTCGAGCCACGGTGCCAGAGGCCCTCCAGCACGAGCTGACCGACCGGGACGAGGGCGGGGCGCTCGAGGTACTGCCCGCGGCTCACCACGACGTCACCCGCAGCACCAGGAACTTGAGGTAGCGACCCTCGGGGAACTGCAAACGGATGGGATGGTCCGGTGGCTGGTAGCGCTCCTCGACGAGCGTCAGGTCGACGCGCGCCTTGAAGCCTGCCTCCTTCACCGCGCCCTCGAAGGCCTCGGGCGTCACCCGCGCCGAGCAGGAGGCCGTCACCAGCAGCCCACCCGGGGCCACCACCTCCAGCGCCTGACGGTTCAGCGAGGCGTATCCGTCGATGGCGGCCTCGACCGCACGCTGGCTCTTGGCGAACGCGGGGGGGTCGAGGACGACGACGTCGAACCGGCGGCCCTCCTCCCGCAAGGACGACAGGAGCGCGAACACGTCCGCGGCGAGGAAGTCGTGGGCGTTGGGGTCCAGGCCGTTCCGGCCGAAGTTCTCTCGCGCGAGCGCGATGGCGTCGGCGTCCTGGTCCACGCTGAACACCCGGGACGCGCCTCCGAGCGCGGCGTTGACGCTGAACCCGCCGGAGAAGCTGAAGCAGTTGAGGACGCTCGCCCCGCGCGACAGGCGCCGGACCAGCGCCCGGTTCTCGCGCTGGTCGAGGAAGAAGCCGGTCTTCTGGCCCCGGCGCACGTCGACGCCGAAGCGAACCCCGCGCTCGCGGATCTCCACCGGGTTCGCTGGCTCCTCTCCCCAGAGCAGATGCGCGCCGCCCTTCCCCTCCTCGTCGCCATCCTCGCCGGCGAGCTGGTCACGTCCGAGCACCGAGCGCACGCCAGGGAGCCCGCGGAGGGCCTCGACCAGCATGCCGCGGACGGGGGTGAGCCCGGCCGAGTAGAGCTTGAGCACCACCGTGCCGGCGTAGAGGTCCGCCACCACGCCGGGCAGTCCGTCCGACTCGCCGTGGACGAGCCGGAAGCTGTCGGTGTCGGTCCGGTCGAGCAGCCGGTCGCGGAGCTCCCAGGCCGAGCGGACCCGGCGTCGGAAGAACTCGCCGTCGATGGTCTCCCGCACGTCCCGGGTCAGCACCCGGACGGCGATGGGGCTCAGCGGATCGAAGTAGCCGCGGGCGACGAACTTCCCGCCCTCGGTGAGGTCCACCACGCTCCCGGGGGGGATGCGGGGCAGCTTCTCCACCGCCTTCCGGAACACCCAGGGGTGGCCGGCGCGGAGATGACGCCCGAGGCCGCGCTGGAGCTCGAGGCGGACCAGATTCACGGCGGTCCTCCCCTTGGACGGAGGACCGCGCGGGCCAGCTCCTCGAAGCCGGCGCCCTCGGGCGCGCGGGTGACGTACCGGGGACGATGCGCCAGCAGCCCGAGCACCGTCCGGACGTTGGCCACGCCGACGCTGAGGGGAAAGGCGGCGAAGAGCGGGGCATCGTTCAGGCTGTCGCCGACGTAGACCCAGCGCCGGTCGCGCGGAGCGAGCGAGGCGCGGAACACCGACCGGAGGAAGCGCCGCACCATCCAGGCCTTGTCGAACTGGCCGATCCACGCGTTCACGTGGACGCTGGAGCGCACGGCGTTCACCCCGCGCGCAGCGAGGAAGGCCTCGAGCGTCTGCGTGGCCTCCGGTCCCAGCCGGACCTCCTCGTTCACGTCGATGGCCAGATCCACCTCTGCATACCGGCTATCGGTGGACATGCGCGACCCGGGCACGGCACGCAAGGCCGCCCGGACCACCCGCGCGAGCCGCCGCCGCTCCCGAGCGCGGACTGCCGCGGGCCGGGCGTAGGTCTTCCGGAGCGAGCCGCGTCCGTCGAGCCGCACCGAGACGCCGCCGTTCTCGGCGATGACGCCGGCGACCGGCAGGGTACGGGCCCAGGCCTCGGCGAAGCCCGCCGGTCGCCCGGTCACGAGCACGACGGGGACGCCGGCGCGGTCGAGCCGCTCGAGGGCGCCGAGCGTGGAGGACCGCAGCCTGCCGCCGGTGGTGAGCGTGCCGTCCACGTCGGTGAAGACCGCCTCGACACGGGAGAGGTCAGCCTCGCGGAGCGGTCGGGGCTCGGTCATCGGCAGCGGCGCACCCTACAGCGGAAATCGATCGGGCTGCTCGACCTCGATCCCGCCTACCGCCGTGCCGCCCGGACGCGAGCGTCGACGCCCGTCACTCGCCCAGCGGCAGTCCGGCGAGCAGCGCGCGGAACTCGTCGACCACCGGACCGACCTCGTCCTCGGGGACGAGCGCGAGGCTCTGCTTCCGAGCCCGGCGGAGGAACTCGTCCAGCGGCTCGCTCCGCCCGTACAGGCCG
>Ga0335085_10008593_pt1 | contig 15563 bp, 14 predicted proteins | sample Lox_Sample_45_FD_206712 | JGI IMG/M metagenome (GOLD analysis project Ga0335085, IMG submission 206712) | Soil microbial communities from Loxahatchee National Wildlife Refuge, Florida, United States - Lox_Sample_4.5 | ecosystem: Environmental > Terrestrial > Soil > Wetlands | place: USA...
TGCCGAAGCCATGCCGACTTTCTCGCCGCCGTCCTTGCAGCGAAAACGGAACTCAAGGTTCCGAAGCGAACCCTCCTTGCGGGCACGCTCCACCATCCTCACTCTCTGCTCCGGATCCACCCAAAGGTGAATCCCCGACGCAGGTCTACCGATCACTTCGTCTCTTCTCCAGCCTGTCATTCGTTCGAACGTCTCATTCACATCGATATACTGGTGGTCCTTTATTCGTGACAGGCTGAGTGACATCGGACTTTGCCGAAAAGCCTTGGAGAACTGCTCTTCCGATTGCCTGAGAGCATCCTCAGCTTCTTTTCGGTCGGTGATATCGGCGATCACTGACAGGATGCAGGGCTCTCCTTCTATCTCGATCAGTTCTCCCGCCCCCAACCCAAACCTCTGAGTGCCGTTTTTACAACGAAAGCGTACTTCCGTATTGCGGACCGAACCTTTCTCGCTCAGCAGACGGACGAATTCATATCTTTCCGCAGGATTCACCCAGAGTTGAAGCTCAAGGGGCGTGTGTCCGATCACTTCGTCCCGCCGCCAACCGGTAATCTGCTCGAACGTTTCATTGACATCGAGGTAACGGTGGTCCCTTGCGCTGGTCAGGGTAAGAGCGAGCGGGCTTTGGCGAAAGGCCTTGGAAAACCTCTCTTCCGACGATTTGAGCGCTTCTTCTGCCGCTTTGCGAGGGGTAACATCCACCGCCATGCCAAGCATTCGCTCCGGGTCCCCGTGTTTCCCATTATGGAACTCCCCGGCGCTGGAAATCCACCCGACCGTCCCATTCGCCCGAATGATGCGAAACTCCTCCCGGAAGTAACCGTGCTCCTCCTGGGCAGTGCTCACCGCGCGCAGGACACGGTCGCGGTCATCGGGATGTATGTAGCGGCCGAGATCAACGCTTTGCTGAGCAGGGGTATCCTCCGGGAGGGAGAAAACCGTCCTTAGGTCTCCGAACCAAGTGCTGAGGCCTGTGGTGAGGTCGCGTTCCCAGACCACCGCCTTGGATGACATTAACGCCATCCGCAGCCGCTCGCGAGCGACCTCAGCTTCTCGGAAGAACCTTTGCCGGGTGATGTACTCAACGATCAGGAGAGCGAGCGCCAACAACCAAATCAGCAGGAATATCGCAAGCAGGCGAGCCACGTGTACGGCATAAGTCTCATCTCTGGTGAACAGTTCATAGACAGCCAAGAGGGGAATTATCACCACCACGAATGCGGCCAGGATGGGCAACGAATGGCTCCGCACGCGAGCCGAAAAAGCGTTGCTGGATTCAGTTTCCATGGTCACGCTTCAATTCGCTTTCGCACTGCCCAGTGACATGCCCGGGGACAGCTAGCTGCAATTCAATGAGGAGGCGGAATTTCGGTGCAAGGTGAGAAGAAATATAAAGAAAAGACAAGAGGGGCGAAGCGAAGGATGAAAATCCGCCCGTGCTATCCAGTTGCGCACGCGCTCACCTCGTTAACGAAACCCGGTCCATCCACCGTGGCACTGCCATCATTAACAATCTAACCGACTGACAGGACTGACAGTGAACCCGACCGTCTTGCATGTCTCGAAAACTTAGACGGTCGAATAGTAACGCGAGTCGCAGGCAATTTCCAGTGGATCGAGGCTTCGGGCCAGAGGTCTTTGGGGTCGGGTACCGATCCAGAACCAGCTGGGACCGCCGGGCAAAGCTGGCTCGTCGGCGCCGTATGCGGCCGCCTAAGGCTGGTCTGGACTCGAATGTGCAATCCCACTACTGACGAATCGCTCACCTTGGCGTACCGTTTCCAGAGCCATGAGGAGCTCGCTACCAGCTTGGGTCTTAAGCACATAGCCCCAAGCACCCAGGCCTAAGGCTGCCTGAACTACATCGCGGGAGCATTCTTGGGTCAGAAACACGATGCGCGCTCCGGGGACTAGCCTCGTGATCTGGCGGGCGGCTTCGATCCCGTTCATACGGGGCAGACCGATATCGAGCAGCACCACGTCCGGTTGGAGCATCTCGGATTGCTGGACGGCTTCGACGCCGTCTTGGACGTCTCCGACAATCTCCACGCTCGGATGCTTGCTGAGAAGGGATAGCACGAAACGCCGAAACGTCTGGTGATCATCGACGACCAGAATGCGGCACGGTCTAGACAGTGATTCTAGCGGTTGCACGTGCTCTGTCACGCCCTGGGTCCACGCCCCTGAAGAATGGGGGCCTTCTTATGCAAAAATTGAGAGTAACGCCGAGCAATCTGTGACAGATGCTCAATTTCGTAATTTACGTGAAAGATGGGGCGGGGGGAAGAGCACGAAAGGGCCAGCCGGTGGCTTTATCCGGGGGGATGGTCGAGGCGTATTACCTCTCCAGAATCCAATTGATACTCAGCTTCGATCACAGTCAATGCGCCCGCTTCAACACAACCGCGCAGAGCTGTACTGGCCGCCAGCATGGCGCAGGCGCTGCGGTGAATATTCTCTCGAATGACCGCCTCCACAAGCTCTTCGCCACCCCTTGCGAGCGCCCCGGCATGCCGCACCGCGGGCGCGATCCGGGAAAGAACGGTCCGGAGGTACCGTGTTCGTCGCTGTTGGGCCGAGCAGGCAGCAATTACCGCACCGCAGCGGGTGTGCCCGAGCACCACCAGCACTCCGGTTCCAAGCTGCTCAACTGCATATTCGATACTGCCAACCGCAATTCCATCGGCGACATTGCCCGCGGAGCGAACCACGAACAAGCCCCCCAGCGTCTGGTCAAAGACCAACTCCGGGGGTACGCGGCTATCGGAGCAGCCCAACACTGCGGCAATCGGCTGCTGTGAGAATCTAAGGGCGGCGCGTAAGTTGGGGAGGTTGCCAAACATGTGGACGCCCGCCACAAACCGCCGATTCCCTTCCATCAGTGCCCCCCATACCTCCTCGGGTCGGGGGTGTCGCTCCCGCAGCCGCAGTCGCGAGGAAAATCTCCCTAGGCTCGCCTGCGGAGACAAACGGCGACCGGAGTTATCCCTGATCGACGGTTCGGGTAACGTAGTCATAAGAGATTTCCCGGGCCTTACTCATCCCCGACGGGCGGCGTCAGAACTTCTGTGGTATCCACCGGTAATTCCAGTCTGGTGGTTTGTAACCTCTCGGCTTTTGCCGCTTGGGGAGAATGACCTTATCCATGCGGATCTTCTTCCAGGGCACGACACTGAGGAGATGGGCAATGCAATTGAGCCGTGCCCGCTCCTTGTCGTCGGTCTGTACGACATACCAGGGAGATTGTGGCGTATCCGTTGCGGCGAATAGGGCGTCGCGCGCGCGCGAATAGTCATACCAACGGCGATGGGATTCCAGATCCATCGGACTCAGCTTCCACCGTCGCATCGGATCCTCAATGCGCTTGAGAAAGCGCCGGTGCTGCTCTTTCTCGCTGACTTCAAACCAATATTTAACGAGGATAATGCCGTTGTTCTTCATCAGGCTTTCGAAACCGGGGCACATCCGCAGGAAGTCGGCATACTGCTTGTCGGTGCAGAAGCCCATCACGTGCTCGACCAGGGCACGGTTGTACCAACTGCGATCGAAGAGCACGACTTCACTCGCAGCCGGGAACTCCTTTATGTAGCGCTGGGCATACATCTGCGACTTCTCGCGTTCGGTGGGTGCGGGCAGCGCAACGTGCCGGAATACCCGGGGGCTCACACGCTCCATAATGCGGTGAATTACTCCCCCCTTGCCGGCGGCATCACGTCCTTCGAAGACGACTACAACCTTCGTCCCACTGGCCTTCACCCATTCCTGCATTTCAACCAGCTTGGTCTGCAGCTTGCGCAGTTCCTTCTCGTAGTCCTTTTTCTTGAGCTTAGGTTTCCCTTTGGCAGCGTTCTTTCCATTCTTCGTGTCGGCCACTGGCGCCTCCCTTTCCTCCGCAAACTTGGCGACCTCAGTAGTTTGCGAGTGGCCAACACCTTCGTTAACTGGCAATTCTGTCAGTTTTCTTGGCAGGTCTGAAGCACGAGGATTTGCATGGAGTTCCGTCCGCAACTAACGAGAGCACCAAAACACCCTCTCCAGGATGCTTGTATGGCCATCAGGGACAAGTGTTTACGTCGGCGCAGCGCATGCCTGTTTCTGCTTTTGTTTCTCGTCTGCCCTTCCCTTCGCTCCCAGGTGCTGGGCACTAAAACGGCCCCAGTCGAGGCGCCCTCCGAGGCGCCCAAGGACGCGCTTGGCCGCACCACCCCTCGCGGGGCGGTCATGGGTTTTCTCAATGCTGCCAGGCACGGAAACGCTGAAATTGCAGCCCTCTACCTGAATACTTCGCTGCGGGGCGAAGATGCCCAGGCATTGGCACGTCAACTGGCTGTGGTGTTGGACCGTCGACTCCCCCCCCGGCTGAACACACTCAGTGATGAACCTGAAGGGTCCTTGCGCGATCCTTTGCGGCCCGATGAAGACGTTATCGGTACCATCGAGACTGATAAGGGCCCGCTCGACGTTGTGCTGGAACGTGTCGATCGCGGAAAGCTCGGCCGGGTCTGGCTGTTCTCGCGTAAGACCTTGCAAAGCATTCCCGATGCCTACGATGAGCTGAGTACGCCGGCAATCCAAAGGTTTCTCCCTAACTTTCTGGTGGAAAAACGCCTGGGTGGAATCCAGCTATTTGAGTGGTTGGCCGTGCTGGTTGGTCTGCCGTTTCTGTATTTCATGACCGGACTGCTGAACCGGGTCATCAGTGGGAGTATTGGTGCCGCGCTCCGTCGTCTACGACGGGCTCCGGATCTGAACAACCCGCAGATTCTGCCCCCACCGCTTCGCTTGCTCCTGCTGGCCTGGATCATACGCTGGCTCTTGTCAAGGGTCGGTCTCCCTCTTCTGGCTCGCCAGTTCTGGTCCACCGCTACTGTGCTGATCGCAACCGCGGGCTGTGTCTGGTTAATCATCGTCTTAAACGGCTGGGGCGAACGCTATCTGGTGCGCCGCCGACCCAGCCTCACCGGATCCTCTTCCGTAATCCGTCTGTTCCGCAGAGTCCTTGACGGAGTGGCGCTGTTCGCGGGACTGCTGTTTACGCTCTATCACTTTGGTGTTAATCCCACCGCGGCACTGGCCGGCCTGGGAGTGGGCGGCATCGCAATCGCGCTGGCAGCCCAGAAGACGCTCGAGAATGTTATTGCCGGAGTGTCTCTGATTGCCGATCAGGCGGTGCGGGTGGGGGATTTTCTAAAGGCGGGAGACATTCAAGGAACAGTCGAGGAAATCGGCCTGCGTTCCACGCGTATCCGCACCCTTGACCGCACTATCGTCAGTCTTCCCAACGGCCAGATCGCCAACATGAGTCTTGAGACTTTTTCCGCCCGCGACAAATTCTGGTTCCACCCGGTCATAGGCCTGCGCTATGAGACCACCGCCGCCCAGTTGCGCCTAGTGAGGGACGGCATTCGCGATTTGCTGAACCAGCACTCGCGGGCTGACTCGGCCTCGGTGCGCGTCCGATTCTTGCGTTTCGGCCCTTCTTCGCTTGACCTGGAAATCGTCGCCTATATCTCTGCATCTGACTGGAGCGAATTCCTCGCAATACAGGAGGAACTGTTGCTGGGTGTTATGGACATCGTGGAAAGGACTGGAACGGAAATTGCCTTCCCATCGCAAACCATGTACCTGGCGGCCGACTCGACGCAAAGCATCGCCAGCCTCGTGGGTGGGAACGGCGGTAAAAGTGGACGACTACCGGTTAAGCACGAGCAGGAGTTGCACCACTGAACTACCCCCCTCGGCGATCAGACACCGAGGCGTTGACCTTCAGAGCCTTGTGGTGTTTGCGGTACTCATCGTGCTTCGATATCCCATCGGCGCCTGCAACCTCTCGCGCATTGCAGCCTGACAGTGGCGGGCAGCATCAACCAATTCTTCTTCTGGTAGTTGTTACAGTTCCTTGCCGCGGCCTGCACTCCTAGCATTAGCTGCTAAAGACGAGAACAGTGCCACCCAGCTCGCACCTATGCTCGCGTCTAGATTCGCAACTCACAAAATCCGGCATGGAGGTAGGAATGAATCGCGCTCTAGTCCTCTCGTTGGTCACATTTTTCCTGACGGCCAGTTCTTCGCTCGGACAGGATGTTCGCTACAATTTCGACAAGAACGCCGACTTCTCGAAGTTCAAGACGTACAAGTGGGTGATCCTCAAAGATGCCGCCAAAGTCAACGACCTGGCCGCCTCGCAAATCACGGACGCGGTCGACGCCGAGCTTGCTACCAAAGGGTTGACCAAAGTCACGCAGGACCCCGCGGACTTGTACATCGGCTATCAGGCGGGCGTTGGCCAGGAGAAACAATTCACTTCGTTCAGTTCCGGCTGGGGGTATGGAACTGGCTGGTACGGTGGGGGCTGGTACGGCCCAGGCGGAATGACCAGCACCACCACCACGGGATCGACCTCGACGATTTACGTCGGCCAGTTGGCGCTTGACATGTACGATGCCGCCAATCACGACCTGGTTTGGCGCGGATTGGTGAGCAAGACGATCGATGAAAAGGCTAAGCCGGAAAAACAACAGAAGAACCTCGCCAAAGCGGTGAAGAAGATGTTGAAGAATTATCCTCCGGGTGCTGGAAAGTAACTGGTGCCAGAGGAGTGAATGCAGGCTTTCGGCATTCCTGCGTCGGCATCGAGGAGAATGCTTGATGCGCTGGTTGCGGGAGATGGCTCGCCTGCTTGCCTGTGCCCAAGGGCAGCCACCGTTGTCTGGTGATTTCGATGGCCCTCAGGCCGTCTTCATTGCGCAGTGGAACAACCCCGCTTGCCCCCGAAGCCGGATCAGAAGGCTTCTCCTACGCCCATGCTCCATGTCCAGTTGTCCTTGCCGCGCGCGAAGTCGGAGCGCAGATTCACGCCATACGTTTTGCTCAATTGGAATCTTGCTCCGACACCGCCGGCAGGCAGAAAATTGTTAACCCTGAAAAACTGAGACCCGCCCGGAACGACCTCGCCCACCCCACCAAAACCAACGATCCCGAAACGCTTTGGCAAACTAAGCCGGTACTCCAGTTGAGTTGCAAACATGTAGCGGTCGAGATAGCGGCCGGCGGTGTATCCGCGCAGTTCGTTGTTGGTTCCGTAAATGCAATTCCCATAAAACGGCGGTTCTCCCCCGGTGCCACAGACGAACAGGTTGTACGCAAGAACCTGTTTCTTGCTCAGACTTGCATACTTATTGAAGGTGAACCGGTAGGATTGGAACGAATATTTGCTGCCGAGGCCCTGTGAAAAGAAGTCTGCTGTGAAATCAACCAGGCTCCCGCTGGTAGGGTAAAAGCGGTTGGGAGCGGTTTCGCGTTTTGCGTGAAGCCCCACGGCTCTCAGAATTGTCTCGAGCCCGATGTCGGGCGGAGGTTGGGGTTGAGTGTCTGGTTCGGTTGCCGAGCGGAGCTCAACTTGCGAACCTCCTGTCCAGAAGCGGGCTCCGACGAACAAATCCCACTTGATCCGGCGCAATATTTCTCCCCGAAACACTTGTCCCTTCTGTTGAAGCGGCAGCTTGCGGCCCGCATCGCCAGCCCCAATTCCAATTCCGTATAAGTCGTAGTTCAGGTTCCCGTAGGCATACATTCCGGTTACCCTGTAGGTGTTCGACATCATGAATAGATCGGCGAACGCCGCAAAAGCCCGACTGCCGTTATCGGTTATGAGACCTGCACCGCCAATGGCCGAGGGTAACGACACCATGTCGCTTTTTTGAAGCTTAAATATGTAGCCAACCACTGGAACGATGCCGGTTCCCAACGCCGGGCTTGAAATTGGCAGGGGTGCGACCACCAGGGTTCCACGGCGACTGGATTCCTTCTGTTTTTTCTCGGGTTCGCTCTGGTGCAGGTCTGACTGCGCGGATGCACTTTCGGGACATTTCCCGGATGACGCAGCCTCGCAGGTCGGGCGGCCGGTTTGGGCGGACGCGAGTGAAATCAACAGGACAGAACTTGACACGAATCTGCCCACAGTCTGCAAGGTGCGCCGATCAAGAGTCATGGCAGCTGCGAATCTGCAACGGGTACTCATTCGCGCAACTCAAGCTATCTGTCGTCCGGCCTGCCGCTTTGTGCCCTGGAGATAGGCGGCGACACCGGTGTCCACTCCGCGGAACAGTCGCTCTTCTCCAATCTGTTCCATGAAGCCGCTTCGTATGAACAGGTCTCGCACTGGGTCCGCTGCTCGGGCGAAGTAAAGTTCGGCACCGGATTGCCGGAATTCCTTCGTGAGCTGCATAAGCATTTCCAGCGAAGTCACATCGATTTCGGGGCTCGCTTCGAGATTGATCAGGACCGCCCGCAGCGAAGATCCTGCCTGTCGCGCGAGCTCGCGAAGCCGGTTATGGATCCGGTTTGCGTTCGCAAAGAAGAGAACTCCGTTGGGCCGGAAGATCAGGAGTCCTGGAATTTGCTCGGCTTCCGGGTACCGGTTCACGTCGACAAAGTTCTCCGACCCAGGCAGCCTGCCGAGCACGGAGTCCTGGGGAGAACTCAGTCGGTGCATGAGGGCGATCAAAGTCAGGCCGACGGCAAAGATGAGGCCTCTCAGAATTCCCATCTGCAACACCGCCAGCAATGCTACGAGAGCCTCCCACAGGCTTCCACTTCGAGCCTTGGCGTAATACTTGAGCGTACCGACGTCCGCCAGGTGAGATACGGCATGGATGACGATTGCACCGAGGACCGCTTCCGGCAGGTTATGAAACAACGGCAGCAAGAAAGCCAGGGTGAGGCCGACCGCGAGGGAGGCCACAATGGTAGCCAACTGGCTGCGTGCCCCGGAAGCATCATTTGCAGCCGTTCCTGACATCCCCCCGCCGACCATCATGCCGCCGAACAGGCCTGAGGCCAGATTGGCCACGCCCATCGCGCAAAGTTCCTGGTTGGGAACAATGTCGTAGTTGTTCTTAGCGGCGAAGGTCCGCGCCGCGGCTAGAGCTTCGGCGATGAGCACTAACACGATACCTATGGTTCCTACGAAAATGTCAGCGACCTCGTCTTCACTAACTCTAGGTAAGGTGAGGGACGGCAGGCTCGCGTGAATACTCCCGACTACTTCCACGCCGCGACGTTCCAGGCCGAACCAGGACACGCTCATGATTCCGAGCACCAGTACAACCAGGGCCGGAGGAAATCGTTTAGTGGCCGCACCCAGAAGGAACAGAATCGCCAGCGCGGTTGCGCCAACGGTCAAGGTCGGCGCATCGACGTCCTTTAAGGAAACGAGCACCTGCCACAGCTGATGAAAGAAGTTCCCCTGGCCTGCCGGAATCCCCAGGAGCTTATGTGCCTGCTTAACCATGATCGTGAGTCCCAGGCCAAATACAAAACCCTTCAGGACTGGCTTGGAAATGAACTCTGACACTGCACCCAGCTTGAGCAGACCTCCGAGCAGGAAGATCACGCCCGCGGCCATGGTGGCGACTGAAACAAGCGTCATGTATCGTGCCGGGTCTCCCGCGGCAAAGGGAGCGACCAAGGCGGCAAGCATCGCGGCTGAAGAGGACGTCGCGGTAACCGCCAATTGACGAGAGGTACCGAACATTGCGTATACGGACATGCCGATCAAAGCGGCATACAAACCCATCTGCGGAGGTACGCCGGCAATCCCTGCATACGCCATCCCTTCGGGAACCAGCAGTCCGGCCAGGGCAATTCCCGCAACGACATCAGTTCCGAGCGAGTTCCTGGAATATCCAGGCAGGCCCCCCAGGATGGGCACGAATCGTGACATGACTTGTCGATCCCACATGGAGGCTTTCCGGCTTCAAGACTGGAATTCAGCCCGTCACGGAGACTGTCACGTGCGGCTGTGCGACCAACCTAAAGCTGGCGGCAGGTGTCATCCACTGCAAGTTTTGCCAGTGCTTCCCCGGCCCTGGCCTGCTTTAGAAACACGCGGGCACCCGATCGCATTTCTATCCGTTTCCATAGCCGCACTGTTGCTTTTGCCAGTATGCAGGGCTGGCGACAGCCCCTAGCCTTTGGTCGTCGAATCGCGCCCAATCTCTTTCGCAGCAGGAGAAGGAAATGCGTGCCCGCAAGCTGATCGAACACATGAAGTTAAACGCCGAGCGCATGTCCGAACACGCCCTTCAGTTGGTCCGCAACTCCGAGAAATGCAGAGAGATATCGCTCAAGGTGCCCGCTATAGATCAAAAACAAGCCATTCTCGAGACCTACCGGGACCTGACGGATTGGCTGGCCAGCGAAACCGATTCCAGTATTCGGGAGCGTTATGTCGCCCTGGGATTGCGGCGGGCGCAGCAGGGTATTCCCTTTGCCGACCTCTTCTGGGCAGTGTGCCTGGCCCACGAATATTTGTGGGAATACATCCAGCAGGAATGCTTGCTCGACGAACCAGTCGAGTTCTGGGGCGGGGTTAATCTGCTGCGCTCTCTAACCCAGTTTTTTGACCGGGTCCTGTACTTCGCCCTGCTTGGCTATCAACGGGCAAGCAAGGATGAGTTCACGGCAGCGCCGACTGCGTTTGCCAGTTAAGGGGAGCGCTTGTGAGGCTACCAGCGGCAGCGAGAATCGCCATTGTGTTGAGTGTGGCTCTGTGCATGGCGACGGGAACCCTAGCCGCCGAAGAGCACAGTCTTTCGGCGAAAGCGGTGGAGATTGCGCGCCCCTTCAACTTCCCTATCACTAACTCCATGCTCGTCAGTTGGGTGGTTGCTTTGGGACTTATTATTTTTGCGCAGCTGGCGACGCGAAGGATGAAACCAGTTCCTTCCGGTTCCCAGAACTTCCTGGAATGGCTGGTCGAGGGACTGTACAAATTCATGTCGGGAATGATCGGCCCTCACCTGGCCGAGCGTACATTCTGGTTTTTCGCCAGCCTTTTCCTCTTCATCCTAACGGCCAACTGGGCCGGCCTCGTTCCAGGTGTAGGCACTGTCGGCTGGGGCCAGCGCAGCGCCCAAGGCTTCCAGATCGAGCAACCCCTGCTGCGAGGCGCAAATGCCGACGTCAATATGACGCTGGCCATGGCGTTGGTCTTCTTTGCCGCCTGGATTTTCTGGTCATTTCAAGAGGTGGGCGTCCGGGGATTTTTCAAAGAACTGTTCGGCCCCAAAGGCGAGAGTGAAGGAATCCTCAAGATTCTCATGGTCGTGGTGTTCTTTGCGGCGGGTTGCCTGGAGGTGGTATCCATCCTGTTCCGCCCCATTTCGCTCACCTTTCGTCTGTACGGAAATATCTTCGCGGGAGAGAACTTGCTGGAAACCATGGGCCGGCTCATACCAGGTCTCGGCTGGCTCTTGCCGATACCGTTTTACTTTCTGGAACTGCTCATGGGCCTGGTTCAGGCACTGGTTTTCATGTTACTCACGGCTGTATTCACCATGCTGATGTGCCAGCATGAGGAACAGCCACCGACAGTTTCGCACGCTTGATGGATTAATAAACGGCGGCTTGACCGTGTTCAATCGCGGGAGTCCCCGGGAAAGCGAAGGACGCATATATGACCGGAAGCATCCATGTTGGCTTGGCGGCGCTGGGCGCTGCCATTGGTGTAGGGCTGATCGGAATGAAGGCTTCGGAAGCGGTTGGACGAAATCCGGTAGCCGCAACAAAAATCCTGGTCCAGTCCATCCTGGCCATCGCCTTTGCAGAAGCCATCGTGTTTTATGCCCTGTTCCTGGTGAAGTAACCGACGGCGCGAGCAAACAGGTTGATGGGTATCCAGGGTACTCGAGGGATGAGTCATGAATCCTCTGGTTTTGCTGGCCTCCACCGATAGCGGAGGCCAAATCGAACAGATCGCCAACACCTTTGGGGTGGATTGGCCACATCTGGTCGCCCAAATCATCAGCTTTTGCATTGTTTGCATCCTCCTCCAACGCTTCGCCTATAAACCGGTTTTGCAGATGCTGGAAGCGCGACGCCAGCAGATCGCAGAAGGGATAGCCGAGGCGAAAAAGATCAAGACCGACCTCGCCGAAACGGAAAAGCAGCGCCAGCAGATCTTGCTGCAGGCCAATACACAGGCCAACCAGCTGATCGAGGAAGCACATCAGGCTGCGGCCCACGTTCAACAGCAGGAGACCCAGAAAGCAATTGCTGCCGCTGAACAGATCCTGACCAAGGCGCGCGAAGCCGCCGCCCAGGAGCACGCTCGCATGCTGGCTGAACTGAAACGCGAGGTAGGCCAGTTAGTCGTCCAGAGCACTGCCCTGGTAACCGGCAAGATCCTCACCAAAGAGGACCAGCGCAGGATGGCCGAAGAAACCGTGAAGCAGTTGGTGACGGCCGCTTGACAGCGGTCGGGAAGTGATCACGCATGAAAACAGCGAAGCAGATTGAGCGCGAAGCAAGGCAGTGTTTCCGTCTTTGTCTGGTGGAGGGCAGGCTGGATGAAAATCGAGCCCGCATCGTGGTGCAACGCATCGTCGAATCCAGGCAACGCGGCTACCTGCAGCTGCTCGGGCGCTTCCAGCGGTTGATCAGGAACGAATATGCCCGCCGTTCCGCCGAGATACAAAGCGCACTCCCATTGTCATCGGAACTGAAAAACAGCGTTCAAACCGGATTGACCTCAGTCTACGGCCCGGGATTGTCCTGGCTTTTTACTGAGAACCCGGCTTTGATCGGCGGAGTGCGACTTAAGGTTGGCAGCGATGTTTACGATGGATCGGTCCGCTCCGCATTAATGGCCTTGGCAAGAAGCTTCGGGATCAGCGCTGAAAACGGACGGAACGCAAGAGCCTGACCGGCTCCGGTGTTTTTGATTGGACTTTAGGGGAAGGCAACATGGCTGACCTACTGAAAGAGCTCGAAGAGCAGATTTCAACTGCCCGGATTACGACCACAAAGCAAAACGTTGGCGTCATCCGAGAAGTCGGCGATGGCGTGGCGCGAGTAGAGGGACTCACCGACGCCATGCTCAACGAAATGCTCGATCTTGGCCACGGCATTACCGGTTTGGCCCTGAACCTTGAAGAGACCGAAGTCGGGGTCATTATTCTGGGCGACTATACCCAGTTGCAAGAGGGGGACGAGGTTCGGACCACGGGCAAATTGCTGCAAGTCCCAGTGGGCAAAGCACTCCTCGGCCGCGTGGTGAATACCTTGGGAGAGCCCCTCGACGACAGAGGCCCGATTAAAGCTGACGTCTTCTACCCCGTCGAAAAAATCGCCCCCGGCATAATCCGGCGCAGTCCAGTCAGGCAACCGGTGCAAACCGGAATTATGGCGATCGATGCCATGATCCCCATCGGCCGTGGCCAGCGTGAACTGATCATCGGCGACCGTTCTACGGGCAAAACCACCGTTTGCATCGACACCATGATCAGCCAGGCCCGGCTCAACAAGGCGGCCGAGGCCGCCGGCGACAAAAGCTATCGCCCGCTGTACTGCATTTATGTGGCGATCGGGCAAAAGCAATCGAACATTGCCCGGCTTATCAATGTCCTGGAACAAGCCGATGCCATGCCGTACACCATCATTATTGCTTCCCCGGCGTCGGATTCGGCGACCAATCAGTATCTGGCGCCGTTTGCTGGGGCCGCGATGGGCGAGTGGTTCATGGATAACGGCATGGATGCCCTGATTATCTATGACGACTTGTCGAAGCACGCGGTCGCCTACCGGCAGGTTTCCCTGGTGCTGAAGCGGCCATCGGGCCGCGAAGCTTACCCAGGCGATGTGTTTTATCTTCATAGCCGCTTGCTGGAACGTGCTGCGCGGGTTGGTGAAAAGTATGGAAACGGCTCACTCACCGCGCTGCCGATTATTGAAACGCAGGCTGGAGATGTCTCGGCTTACATCCCCACCAATGTCATTTCGATCACTGACGGTCAGATCTACCTGGAGACAGATTTGTTCTACCAGGGCATGCGCCCGGCCATTTCAGTGGGGCTCTCGGTCTCACGCGTAGGATCCGCGGCACAACTCAAAGCCATGAAGCAGGTCGCCGGACAGCTCAAGGGTGACTTGGCACAGTTCCGCGAACTGGCCGCGTTCGCACAATTCGGTTCGGAACTGGACCCGAAGACCCAGGCTCAAATCGATCGGGGCAAGCGGATCATGGAGGTTTTCAAGCAGCCGCAATACGCCCCCATCCCGGTCGAAGTCCAGGTAGCCGTGATCTGGGCGGTCCAAAACGGTTACGTCGATGATGTGCCGGTGGACCGGGTGAAGGAATTCCAGCTTAAGCTGACGGAATTTCTGAGCACGCGGAAGACAGCACTGCTCCAGACAATTGGACAACAGAAGACGCTTAGCCCTGAACTGACCGCCGAACTCAAAGCTGCGACCGCTCAGTTCAAGGAGTCCTGGCGATGAATGCTGCTTTACCTTCCTGCTCGTCGTGAGAGATCGATATGAACAGCCCACGCGATTTGCGCCGCAGGATCCGTTCCATCACCAGCACCGCTCAGATCACCAAGGCGATGCAGATGGTTGCCGCCTCCAAGATGCATAAGGCGCAACAGTCTGCGTTGGCCAGCCGCCCGTTTGTGCGGATGATCTACCGCATTCAACGCGAAGCCACTACTCGCCTGGGAGATTTCACGGATCCCTTGCTGCAAGTCCGGCAGGTTCGCCACCGCGCGGTGATTTTGATCGGCGCCGACAAAGGTCTCTGCGGACCGCTGAATAGCAACGTCTTCCGCCTGGCTGCAGAATTTGACCCTCAATCGACTGTGTTCATCACAGCCGGCCGGAAAGCGGCACAGTTCATTGCCCGTACCGGCCGGAATCTACTGGCCGAGTTTCCCTACGCAGATACTCCGCGATTTGAAGAAGCAAGGGCGATTGCCGCCTTTGCCCGGGACCTTTTCCTGAAGCGAGAGGTCGATGAGGTCAAGGTGGTCGCGACCCAATTTATTAACACCCTGACCCAGTACCCTCTCTGCCTGGAATTTCTGCCCATAGGCGCCGTCAAAGGGATGGGGATACCGGCGGTGAAATTCGAAGACGAACTTGCGACTGATACCACCGAGGCGTTGTTCGAACCCGGTCCCGAGGCGGTTCTCGGCTTTCTGCTTTCCCGTTACCTCGACATTTATATCTACCAGGTTTTGCTGAATGCCAAAGCCAGCGAACAGAGTGCACGCATGGTCTCGATGAAAAACGCAACCGACAATGCCGAGAACCTGATCAGGGAATTGAGGCTGGAATACAACAAGCTACGGCAGGGTAACATCACCAGGGAATTGCTCGAAATTGCCGGTGGACAGGCCGAGTGAGTCGACAGGCATCGCGGTCAGAGATCGCAACAGGCGGGTGTGAATATGAATAAAGGCAAGATCGTAAAAGTTCTTGGGCCGGTCGTGGACATCGAATTCCCGGATGCTTTGCCGCCCATTTACAACGCTTTGACGGTTGAATACGAAGTACTGCGCCAACCCGCAAAGATCACGCTTGAGGTCCAGCAGCACCTCGGTGACCGCTTAGTTCGTGCCATCTCCATGTCCGGCACCGATGGTTTAAAACGCGGCTTTGAGGTAACCGACAACGGCGCCCCGATCTCCATGCCGGTCGGCGAAGGCGTCATGGGCCGAGTCTTCGACGTCTGTGGCAACCCGGTGGATGAGCGTGGTCCGGTCGCCGCCGAGAAGTAC
>Ga0335085_10008594_pt1 | contig 15563 bp, 13 predicted proteins | sample Lox_Sample_45_FD_206712 | JGI IMG/M metagenome (GOLD analysis project Ga0335085, IMG submission 206712) | Soil microbial communities from Loxahatchee National Wildlife Refuge, Florida, United States - Lox_Sample_4.5 | ecosystem: Environmental > Terrestrial > Soil > Wetlands | place: USA...
CATCGCGAGGACTATCTCGGCGGCTACAATTCGTACCGGCGGCGGATGCTGCGCCTGGGGCACATCGCCCTCGCGGCGCTCGGCATGATCAACCTCCTGTACGGGCTGTCGCTCGGGGCGGGCGCATCGGCCGGCTGGCCGGGCGGCTTGCTGCTGGCGGGCGCGATCGCCATGCCCACGGTGTGCGGGCTGGCGGCGTGGCGCACCCCGTGCCGGCACCTTTTCTTCATCCCGGTCACGCTGCTGCTCGCGGCCGTGATCCTCATCCTCGTCCGGATCCGCGCGTGAAAATCGGCCTCCTCGCGATGAGCGGCGTGCGGGCGCACGACAAGAAGCTGCTGGAGCTCGGCCTGACCCTCCCGGGCTTCGTCGAGCGGAGCAAGATCATCGCCTCGCTCCCCAGCCTCGGGCTGCTCTATCTCGCCGCCTGCACGCCCCCCGGCCACGAGCAGCGGTATTACGAGGCGGAGTCCGACGGGGCCGAGCCGTCCGAGCTCTACGACTGCGACCTCGTGGCGATCAGCACGTTCTCCGCGCAGATCTTCGAGGCCTACGCGATCGCCGACCGGCTGCGGCAGCGCGGCGTGCGCGTGGCGATGGGCGGCCTGCACGTGTCGGTGCTCCCGGAGGAGGCGCGGCAGCACGCCGATTACGTGGTGGTGGGCGAGGGCGAGAACGTCTGGCCCGCGGTCGTCGCCGCCGCGGCGGCCGGCGCGCCGCCGGCGGTCTTCCGGGCGGCCGACCACGGGGCGGTGGACATCGCCCGGCTGCCGGTGCCGCGCTACGACCTGCTCCACGGCCGCGCCTACAACCGCTACACGGTCCAGACCACGCGCGGGTGCCCGTGGCGCTGCGAGTTCTGCGCCTCGACGGTGATGCTGCAGGCGCCCTACCGGCGGCGGCCGGTCGACCAGGTGGTGCGCGACATCGAGTTCATCGAGCGGCTCCACCCGGAGGCGTTCATCGAATTCGCCGACGACAACACCTTCGTCGACAAGGCCTGGGGTCGCGCGCTCTGCCGGGCGCTGGCGCCGCTGAACGTGAAATGGTTCACCGAGACCGATGTCAGCGTGGCGGAGGACCCGGAGTTGCTGGAGCTGATGCGCGCGGCGGGCTGCCGCCAGGTGCTGATCGGCCTGGAGAGCCCGACGGCGGGGCCGCTGGCCGGGCTGGAGCAACGCGCGGACCGCAAGGCCCGCTGGGCGCCGGGCTACGCCGAGGCCGTGCGGACGATCCAGGGCCACGGCGTGACGGTCAACGCGTGCTTCATCCTGGGGCTGGATGGGAGCACCCCAGCCGATTTCGAGGCCATTCTGGAGTTCGCCGAGAACGTGTGCCCGTTCGACGTCCAGGTCACGCTGCTGACGCCGTTCCCGGGCACGCCGCTGTACGACCGCCTGCGGCGCGAGGGCCGCCTCCTCCAGCCGGGCGCGTGGCAACTGACGACGCTGTTCGACGTGAATTTCCGGCCGACGGGGATGACGCCGCAGGAGTTGCGGGAGGGCATCTATCTCCTGGCGGAGCGGCTGTACGGCGACGAGGCCACGCGCCGCCGGCGCAAGGGATTTTTCGCCCAGTACCAATCCGAAAGGAAAACCCCATGAAATCGTTGCTTCCCGTCCGCCTCCTGTACGCCCTCGCCGCCGCCTATGACGGGCTGCTGGGGCTGGCCTTCCTCGTCGCCGGGCCCCGGATCTACGGGCTCACGGGCATCACCCCGCCCAATCACTGGGGCTACGTCCATTTTGCGGCCGGCGTGCTGGTGATCTTCGGCTACATGTTCCTGTCGATCGCGCTCGCGCCGTTGGCCAACCGGAACCTCATCGTTTACGGCATCCTGCTCAAGGTCTGCTACGTGGGCGTGGTGGTCTGGTATTCGTACGCCGGCGGCATTCCGCCGATGTGGAAGTATTTCGCGGCGGCGGACACGCTCTTCGGCGTGCTGTTCATCTGGAGCCTGTTCGCGCTGAAGGCGGCGGCCTCCGCCTCGCCGGCGAAGGCCGGGCCGGCCGCGGCGTGAGGCCCGCCCGGCCCCGCCCGCCGCTCAGTGCGCCGCCGCACCGACGAGCCGGGCCTGGTCGGGATGCGGGCCGAGCCAGCGGACGGCGCCGCTGTCGAGATCGTAAACGGCGCCGACCACGCGCAACCGGTTTTGGGCGACCAGGGTGCGCACAATCGCGCTGCGCGCGAACAGGGTCGCGATCGAGTGCCGCACGTTGGCCTCGACCGCGGCGGTGACGAGGGCCGCGCCGGTCAGCCCCGGGTTCGCCTGGCGCGCCTGCTCCGCGGCCGGGCGGATCGCCGCGAGGACGTCGACGAGATCGCCGTGCACCGGGGCGTTCTCGAGCGCGGCCTTGACGGCGCCGCAGCCGGTGTGGCCGAGCACAACGCAGAGCGGGGCGCCGAGATGCTCGGCGCCGTAATCGACCGCCGCGGTCTCGTCCACTCCCGCCGTGTTGCCGGCCACGCGGACGACAAACAGGTCGCCGAGGCCCTGGTCGAACACGATCTCGGGCGGGACGCGCGAATCTGAGCAGGAGAGGATGATGGCGAACGGGTGCTGCCCGCGGGCGACTTCGGCGCGCCGCCCGGCATCCGGTGCGGGCCGGAGCGGGGCGCCGCCGCAGTAGCGGGCGTTGCCGTCCACCAGCCGACCCAGCGCGGCGTCGGCGGACAGGGCGGGCTGGTCGGGCGGGGCCGGCGCGGCGATGGCGGCGGCGGCGAGCAGGGCCAGGGCGCCGCCGAGGAGGAGTGGGGTATGGCGCGAGTGCACTCGCGGCAATACACCAACTATGCGGCGGAGTCAAAAGCCGCGGGCCCGATCACCCCGGCTTCGGCGGTGCGGTGGCGGTACTGGCCGCCGGCGACGCATCACCCGCCCGCGGCGCGAGGATGTCGCGGGCCGTCACGGTCACGTGAATGGTGGCACTTCCGCGGCGAAGCGTGAAATCCACTTTCGTGCCGGCGGAGACGGATCCATCCGGGCTTTCGTTTGGAAACTCGAGATCGATGTACTGCCGCATGTTTGTGACCGGCGTCGCACCAACCTGCAACAGGGCATCGCCATCCTGGATGCCCGCCTCCGCCGCCGGCGTGCCTGCCGCGACCCGGGCCACCGGATTTGTGGCAAGGGCGGCGCCCGGAACAAACGTGACGCCAAGCCGGTTATGGGGATACGGCAACGGTGGATCGCTGATGCCGGCGGCATAGGCGACTTGGTTCTTGCCGTCGACAACGAGGACCATCCTCGCCAACGCGGCGAGCCCGATGGCGATGAAGTTCTTGCTTGCGAGCTGTATCGCGTAGGCCGGGCCGGCTTCGCCGATTGGGACATCGTGGAGGGGAAGCGGGCCGATGGCGTACGAGTCCGCCCAGCACTCCTCCCGACTTTGCAGGAGATCGCCAAACATGGATTTCAGGGTCAGCGTCATCGGTGCGGATGGGTGGTTGGCGCGCCAGGCCTTCCACAAATCGGGCGGCAGGAGGATGCCGTCCGAAGCTCCCGTGTCGACCGCCAGGTACCGGATGCCGTCGGGGTTGGCCGGCAATTCCAGAACCAAGGTGTCGCGCTTCAGGACCGTGAAGCGCACCATGGATTTCACCGGGTCGGGAACATCGTCGAACGGACCAAAACGCCGGTTGGCCAGGTCGAAACAGAATATCTTTTCGCTGATTCCCGGCCAGCCGAGCACGCCGTCGAAGGCGTCGCGTCTGGATATCGTGTCGGACGGGACCTTCACCACCGGCCAGGGTCGTTTGGGCTCTGGACGGCCCAGAAAATCCATTTCAAAGGGTTCGCTCCACCCGCCAAGCGCCTCTCCCGGCTTGACCGGGCGATCCGGGAGCGGGGCGGAAAGGCCGATGCCCAGTCGCCGGATGCATGCGTCCGTGACGATCAATGGCACAGGGCTGCCCGTATCGATCGCGACAGCGACGGCGACGCCGTTGATCTTCACGGACCAGGGGCCGCCGTTCATGTCGGCCACCCAGAGTCGCTCCAAATCGCCGGGTTCGGCGCCGCGGCCAAACAGAGCGAGCGCGAATGCGAAACTGCCGGCGAGCGATATGCGCCACAGGCGGCCGGCGGATGCCTTCAACGACGTCGTCATTTGCCGCCGGCCGGCGTGGCGGGAGGCGCCGCCTGGGGCGGCGGCGAGTGGCGGCGCTGCTGGGCGGCCTGCTGCTGCTGGTAGAGGTTCTGCAGGGCCTGGAGCTGGGCCGGCGAGAGGAAGCCCCGCGCTTGGGCCGCGGCCAGGATGTCCGGGGTGATGTGCCCGATGCTGTTTTCGCTCAGCAGTTGCTGCAGCTGCGCCACCTGCGCGTCGTTGAGCGGCTCGGTGCCGTTGAGCGCCGCCTGCAGGCGGACAATGGAGTTGGACTGCCCCGCCGTCACCGTGGCCGCCAGGTACTGCGCGTAACCGGAGTCGCCGAGCAAAACTTGGATCTGATTCTCAATGGCGTCCTGCTGCGACGCGACGAGGGAGGCGAAGGCGGCGCGATTCTGGAGCGCCGCGCCGCCCTGCTGCGCGGCCGCGGCGGCGAGGTCATTGGCCACCATTTGCTTGTCGACGAGCAGTTTCATGAACCGGTCGGCCTGGTCGGGCGTCAGGCCGAGCTGCTTGGTCAGGGGGGCATAGAGGCGCTCGAATTTCTGACGGGCGTGGTCCGCCTGCGCCGCCGCGATCGCGGCGTCCGTGCCGGCCGGGTTCGCGCTGGGCGGCGGCGCCTTCAGCCTGGCGATGGTGCGTTGCGCCTCCTTCAGGTGGGATCGGAGTTCGTCGACGTGGGCCTCCAGGTCGTGGAGGCGGGCCGCGGCGTCCCGCGCGCGCTCATGCTCGGCCTGGGACAACTGCTCCAGGTCGTGGATGCGCCGGTCGAGTTCCTGTGCGTGCGCGCGCGCCTGGGTGTCGCTGGCGGTGGCCTGGGCGTGGTCGCGGGTTTGCGTCTCGCGGGCGGTTCGCAGCTGCGCGCGCAGGTCGGCGAGCGCCGCGCGCTCGCGGGCGTAAAGCACCAGCGCGCCGAGCAAGGCGAGGGCGAGGAGCCCGATCGCAAGGGCGCGGGGATTCTTCATGGCGGGCCGGAGGGGTGGGGAAGCAACGTCGCCGCCGTCAGATGGCCGGCGGCGGCTGGTCGGGCTTGAGGTAGGCGGAAGCCCGCCCGGCTGCAACTCCCATTGGGCGGGCGTGAGGCCGGCGGCCGGGGGGCGCCTCACGGGCCGCCTTTGTTCTCGATCAGCGCCCGGGCCTCCGCCTCGTTCGGCGCGGCGACGCGGTGCACGCCGAGGTTGGTCTCGACCTCGTAGATGTTCACCCGCCCGGCGGAGCGCACGAGCGTGACGCGCCTGACCTGCTCGGCGGCGTCGGGCGCCTCGAGCCGGCCGATTGGCGTGAGGCTGCGGGGCCAGGCCAGCATGCCCTCGGCGTTCGCCACCGGCAGGTCGAATTCGTAGAGCACGTCCCAGGAGTTGATGATGTGGAACGTGCCCTGGTTGGTCTGGTGGTTCCAGGTGAAGCCGTTGATGACGATGGCGTGGCCCTCCTTGCCGCCGTCCCAGCCGTGGGCGGCGATGAACTTGGGCGGGAGCGCCTGCCAGATCTCGTGGGTGAGGGCGGCGAACACCGGCCGCCCCTGCCGCACCTGGTCGAGAATCCAGCCGAACACGTGGTCCTGGCTGACGGGCTCGTGGAGGGCCGCGGCGGGCGCGTAGGCGTGCACCAGCTGCTCGAGGGCCGGCCCGTAGCGCGGGCTTTTCCACGGATCGTCCGGGTCGGCCGCCAGCCCCTCGATCTTGTAGACGTCGGGCATCTTCACGTAGTAGCCGGCGATATCGAGCCAGTGGATGCGGGCGTAGAGCGCGCAGAACGAGGCGGTCTGGTTATGGAACACGCTCGGCGGGCAGAGCTGCACCGTCTCGATCGGGCCCTCGGTCTTCGCCACGAGGATGGTCTGCTTTTCCGGCGCGGTGGTGGCGACGGTGACCACCTTGGAATTGCCGTGGGCGAGGGGATGCTCCGCCGCCAGGCGATCGAGCCACGCGCGGTCGGCCGGCGACAGCTCGGACAGCGGCAGCAGGCTCCGTCCGCCGTCGGCGGCGACGATCACGGCATAGGTGGCGTCAATCCGGGCCGCGACAACGTTCTGCAACTTCGGGTTGGCCGGTGCGCCCCCGGGCTGGGCGCCGAGCCGCGCCGGGACGAAGGCGGCGGCGAGAAGGCCGCCCGCGGCCAGGAGGGAGCGGTTGAGGCAGAGCCGACGCAGAAAGCGGAGGAAAATGTGGAGTTGACCCATCGCGAGGCGGATATGGGCGGGAGGATGAAGCCCGCCATTTTTCATGGCCAGAGAAATGCCTTGGGGATCAGCAACGACGCTGAACAGCACACCCCGGCGTTCTGCCTGTCGGCCGAACGCCACCCCATCGGAGAGGGGATTCGGTTCTGTGGCGCTTGCAGGGTCCCCTCTTTGAAAGGGGTGCCGGACACGGCGGGGTGTGTGATGCGGAACGCGCGATGAGGTCGTTCCCCCGGATGGACAAGTCCCACACCAGCCTCCATGATGGCCCCTTCGCCCAACCGGCGCCGGCCGGGGAGTGGCGGGTTTGGGAGCCCCGCTTGTCATATCCCTTCAGCGTGAAACTCAGCCATTTGCCCTTGCCGCGCATCCGCCGCCTGCCGCCGCCCGCGGCGGGCCGGGCGCGCCGGCGCCGCACCCGCCGCCATGCCTGACCCCAGCGAGCCAGGCCGGGATCTCGCCAGCCTTTACCGGGCGACCATCGCGCCCCTGCGGCGCTATCTGGCGCGCATGCTCGGCGACGACCACGAGGCGCAGGACGTGGCCCACGACGCCTATCTGCGGGTGCAGCCGACGATCGACCGCCAGGCCGCGGAAAAGCCCGAAGCGCTGCTTTACACCACGGCCCGACGGCTGGCGCTCAACCGGCTCAAGCGCCGGCGCATCGCCCCCTTCACGCGCGAAGCCCTCGAGCCCGAGGCCACGGCCGCGCCGGGTCCCGGCGTCGTCCAACTGGTGATGGCCCGCCAGGAGCTGCAGCAACTGGAGGCCGCCATCGGGCGGCTGCCGCCCGGCTGCCGCGCGGTGCTCCTGCTGCGCAAGGTCGAGCTGCTCTCCCACCAGGAGATTTCCGAGCGGCTGGGCATCGCCATCAGCACGGTGGAGAAACAGCACGCCCGCGCGCTGCGCCTGTTGCGCACGCTGCTCACCCCCGAATCCGCCCAACCTTCGATTCCTCTCCCCAACCCCGCGGCCAAGGAGGCCCGCCCATGAATGCCTTTCCCGCCAATGCCGATCCCGTCCTCGAGGAGCAGGCGGCCCTCTGGGCCGCCCGGCTCGACGGTTCCACGCTCACGGCCGAGGACCGCACCGCGCTTGACGCCTGGCTCGCCGCCAGCCCGCGGCACCGCGCCCTGCTCTCCAGCTACTGCCAGTTCTCCGCCGACCTCGAACAGCAGCTGCCGGCCCTCGTGGCCGCCGGCGCCGTCGATCTGCCCGCGGGCCCGGCGCCGCGCCGGGCGGGACGCTGGCTCGCCTGGGGCGCGGCCGCCACGCTGGCCGCCGCGGCGGCCGTGACCGTGCTCCTCTGGACCGGCCGGCCGCGGACGCAGGTGGCGAACCTCGCCACCGCCATCGCGCAGCGGCAGAACTTCACCCTGGCGGACGGCACGCGCCTCGAGCTGAACGCCCGGACCAGCCTGGCGGTCGACCTCACCGCCCGGGAGCGGCGCGTGCGGCTCGCCGGGGGCGAGGCCTTCTTCGCCGTGCAAAAGGACCCGGGCCGGCCGTTTCTCGTCGAGACGCCCTACGGGTCGGTGCAGGTGACCGGCACGAAATTCGGCATCGCCGCCGATTCGCCGGTCACGCTGCAGGTGACGGTGGTCGAGGGCACGGTGCAGGCCCGGCCCGCGGGCGCCGACGGCCGGCCGGGGGCGCCCGTGGCGCTGACGGCCGGCGAGCAGCTCAGCGCGGGCCCGGGCGGCGTGCGGGTGCGCACGCTGACGGCCGCGGCGCTGGAGGACGCGCTCGCCTGGCGCGAGGGGCAGATCGTGTTCGAAAACACGCCGCTGAGCGAAGCGCTGGCCGCCTTCGCCCGGTACCACGGCCTGGGCCTCACGGCCACGCCCGAGGCCGGCCAGCGCCACATCGGCGGGCGTTTCAGCCTGGACGATCTCGACGGCTTCCTGACCTACCTCGAGGACAGCCAGCCGGTCCGCGTGACCCGGAATTTGAACGGCACGGTGCAGGTGAGCCTGCGCGCCGAGCCGTAGGCAGGCCGAGTCATCCGCATGCGGCGAGTTGCCGATCATCGCCCCGTTCGCCTCAAATTCTCCAAGTGGAAAATCACACACCCCGGCCTGCGGCCACCCCTCTCGAAGAGGGGATCGATCGCCCGCGGCCCATCAAATCCCCTCGGCCCAGAGGGGTGGCGTTCTGCTGGCCAGCAGAACGCCGGGGGGTGTTAATGAGATGTCGTCAACTTTGAATTCCATAACGCGGCGTGCCGCCGAGCGGCAGCCCCACAACGACCGATCTGGAACCGGATGAGGCTCAGGCGCGTCCTGCTGATTGGACTTGTGGTCCTGCTCCCGGCGCGCGCCGGCGCGGAGCCGGTGGATTTCAACCTGCCGGCCCAGCCGGCCGCCGAGGCCCTGCTGGCGTTCGCCCGCCAGGCGAAGGTCGAGATCCTGTTTTCCTTCGACGACCTGCGGACGGTGCGCTCCACGGAGGTCATCGGCCGCTACGAGCCGGAGGAGGCGCTCAGCCGCCTGCTGCGGGACACCGGCTTCCTCGCGCGCCGGAACGAGAAGGGGAAGTTCGTCATCATGCGCGCGACGCGCCCGACCGGCTCCATCCGGGGACGGCTGCTCGGATCGGACGGGCGGCCGGCGCGCGGGGTGCGGGTGACGATACCTCAGACCGAACAGGCGACGGTGACGGACGACCGCGGCGAATACACCTTCGCCGCGGTGCCGTCGGGGGTCTATCGCCTCGACGCGTCCGGCGCGGGCTACCAGCCGCAGGAGATCGTGGACATCCGCGTGCTCGCCGGCCGGGTGACCATCGTCGACGCACGCACCCTGCCGCTGGCCGACGAGGTCACCCACCTCGCGCCCTATGTCGTGACCGGGGAATCCGATCGCAGCCCACTTTACGACGGCAGCGGGGCCTATCTTGGTCCGCGGGTCGCCGCCGGGAACCTCGACCTGCCGCGCACCGCCAACGACGCGCTGCCCTTCGCCATCTACGGCCGGCAGCAGATCCAGCGCAGCGGCGTGGTGAACCTGAACGATTTCCTCCAGCGGGAGCTCGTGGACAGCGACGCCGGCACGCGGTCGCTGGACCAGGACGCGGGCCGGCTGCAGCCCAACTACGCGGTCGGCAGCACGAACCTGAACCTGCGCGGCTACGGCGATGACGAGACGATCGTGCTCGTCAACGGCCGGCGCCTGCCGGAGATCGTGACCAGCGGCTGGGCGACGATGCCGCCGGACGTGAACTACATTCCGCTCAGCCTCGTGCAGCAGGTCGAGGTGCTGCCCTCGTCCGCCGCCTCGCTCTACACCGGCAATCCGGTGGGCGGCGTGATCAACATCGTGCTCCGCCCCGACCCGGAGGGCGAGGTGACGGAGGTGAACACGACCTACACCAACGCCCTGCGCCGGTTCGACGCCCCGCAGGAGTCGTTCTCGCTCCTCCACGGCCGGACGCTGCTCGGCGGCGCCCTGCGCCTGCGGGTGAGCGCCAGCTTCATGCGCACGATGCCGGCGACCGAGGCCGAGCTGGGCTACATCCGCGCCAACGTCCAGCCGCCGGCCGCGCCGGACAGCCCGATCTTTCGGGCGACGCCGAACATCCGCAGCGTCGACGGCGCGGGGCTGTTCGGGCCCGGCACCCCGCCGGTGACCTCGGTCGCGCCGGGCGCCGACGGCAGCGGCGGGCTCGCGGCGTTCAACGCACGGCAGGGGGTGCGCGACCTGGGCCTGTTCCAGTCCACCGGCGCCCTGACCGACTCGCCGAACAGCCTGGACTTCCCCTACGGCCGGCGGCAGCACCGCAGCACCTACTTCGGCTCCGCCACCTATGACGTGAACCCCTGGCTGCAGGTCGGCGTGGACGGCACCTACGGCATGACCGTCGTCGACCGCGGCTACGAGGTGCAGACGGCGGACCTCACCCTCGCCGCGGCCTCGCCCCTCAATCCGTTCGGGCAGGACGTGCGGGTGTCGCTGAACGAGACCGCGCCGGCGCTGGGCGAGGACTACAGCGAGGCGCGGATCGAGTTCGGCTCGGCCGTGCTCGGCCTGCTGCTGAAACTGCCGGCCGACTGGCGCGTTTCGACCGACCTGCAGTATGCCCACAACCTCACCAAGTACCGGGGCCTCGCCGGCGTGGATGCCGCGCGCTGGCAGGCTCTGGTCGACACCGGCGTCTACAATCCGCTGCGCGACACCCAGGTGCACGGGCCGCCGGCGCCGTACTACGACCAGGTGCTGATCTACCAGGGCGCGCGGAACCATTTCGTGACGCTGGGCAACTACGACACGGTGGACGCCTCGGTGCGCGTGACGAACCAGTCGCTGCGCCTGCCCGCCGGCGTGGGCGCGGTGAACTTCGGCGCCGACTATCGGCGGATGCACCTGGCGGACTACACCGCGGTGCAGCGCTACGGCGACGGCTCGCTCGCGGCCGACCCGGTTCACTGGGAGGGGCGGATTCTGCAGCGCTACAGCGTCTTTGGCGAGGCGCAGGGGCCGGTCGTGCCCCGGGCGCGCCTGCCCGGCTGGCTGCATCGCGTGGAGGCAGACCTGGCGCTACGCTACATCGCGGCGGCGGCGGCCAAGGAGCGCTACTGGGCGCCGACCGGCGGCCTGAAGCTGGAGCTGGCCGGCGGGTTCGCCCTGCGCGGCAGCTTCATGCTCTCGAGCCGTTATCCGACCCCGTACCTGAGCAAGCAGGCGGGCTTGGGGGTCGGCCCCGGCGGCGGCGAAATCAGCCAGGTGCAGATCACCGATCCGCTGCGCGGCGAGCAATACGACGTGACCGCGCAGGCCGCGATCAACCCGAACCTCCGCCCGGAGTCGGCGGCGACCCAGTCGGCGGGCGTAATTTTCCAGCGCGGCGAGGAGCACCGCGTGCGGGTGGCGGTGGACTTCGTCGACACGCGGAAGGTCAACGAGGAGATCTCGCTGGACGCGCAGACGCTGATGGATCTGGAGTCGCAGTTCCCCGGACGCGTCACCCGCGGGCCGCTGCAGCCGGGCGACACCCATGCGGTGGGCCGCGTGACCTCGCTGCTCACCGGCGATATCAACGCCGCGCGGCGGCACTCGCAGAACTGGAACGCGGCGGTGGACTACGCGTGGACGAAGTGCGCCGGCGGCGTCCTCGGCCTGCACGGGCGGCTGGTGTGGTTCCAGCGGTTCACGCGCCAGGTCTACCCGGACTCGCCGCCGGTGGACGAGCTGCGGCAGCCGGACGGGTGGGTGACCGGTTTCCTGCGCTACCGCGCCAACTTCGGCGCCGATTGGATGAAGAAGGAATGGGGCTGCGGGATGGAGGGACACTACTACGGTCCGCAGGTGCTACCCCAAGTGGAGTGGGCCAGTCAGGGCAGCGACCAGATCGACCGCTGCTGGCAGTTCGACGCGTTCGTGCAGGGCGACCTCGGCCGGTGGCTGCCGTGGAAGAGCTCGCGCTTCGGTCTGCGCGGACAGCTCCGGGTGAACGATCTCTTCGGCGCGCACCTGCCGCACTACACCAGCGATCCCTCCGGCGCGGGCGTGCAGCCCTACGGCGACTGGCGGGGGCGGACCTACTCGGTGTCGCTGACGGCGACGTTCTAAGATCAGGTTGAGGTTTCAGGTTGAGGTTGAGGTGGGAAGTCGGGGGCGGGGTGGACATCCGGGCGTGGCGGCGAAGGTGGGGCGCGACCGCCGGGCGCGCCGAACTGCGCTGACAGCGGCTCGAATCGCCCGAGGCCTCGGATAGCGGATTGGGGACGACCGACGGTCATTGGTAGGTGAGGCCGAAATTGAACCCCGCTGGGAGGACTCCCGTTGCTGCGACGGCCAATCACCGCTGCCGGTCGCTCCGCGCCCGCGATCCACCTCCTTTCCCTGCCAAATGAAAACGCATTTCCTCCTGGCCGCCGCGCTCCTGACCGCCATCGTCCATGCCCAACCCGGACCCTATTTCACCCTGTCTTCCGGCACCGCGACCTTCAGTTCCCAGGCGACCAACGGCCAGACCAAGCGCCGCGACGCCGTGGGCGCCGGCTTCGCGCTGAACGGGGTATTCGCCGTCGAGGCGTCGTATTTCCGGGTGCAGGAAGCGCGCGATGCGGCGGAGGATCTGGCGGGACCGGGCTTCCACAATCCCAGTCTCTTCGCGGTGACCTCGGGCATGAAACTCAGCGGCTATGCGTACGGTCCCGTGCTGCGCTGGAAGGTGTCGGATCGGGTGACCCTGTTCACCAAACAGTCGGCTGTCACGATCAAGGCGGACGAGACCGACTGGTTCAACACCGGCTCGGCAACCCACCGGAGCTACACGGTGCGGGCCTATCAACCCAGCGTGGGGGTCGATGGTCGCCTCAGCCAGCGCGTGCCGGTGCGGCTCGGTCTCGAAGTGAGCCGTGCGCTCACCGACCATTATCCGGTCAAGAACCTCACGTGCGTCGGACTGAATCTCTCGTATGGATTCTAGCGGGCGGATGTACTCGGTGTCGCTGACGGCGACCTTCCAAGGTCGGGTTGAGGTTTCAGGTTGAGGTTGAGGTGAAGATTCGGGGGCGGCGTAGGGGTCCGAGGGGTAGCGCAGGCTTCCAGCCTGCCAACTCGGATTACGAATCCGCCGCCAAGGGTGGCCGCGTTCCCCGGCGCGGATGGCGGATTTCGGCTGCCCGGTGGGCAAAGCTCTCGGTGGACGGGAGGGGCGTCGGCCGGAGGATATCCACCCCGGGATGATCCCTTTCGAGGCGGAATTTCGCATGAGGAGATGAAGCCCATACCAACCATGATTCCCGCCATCGTCCTCGCCTTTCTCGGCGCCTTGTATGCGCGCCACCTGGCCCTGATCAGCGACCTGCTGCTGGCGGGCATCGTCCTGGCCCTGCTCACCGCGCTGATCGCCACCGAGCCCGAGGAATGCAGGCCGCCCCCCGCCCGGCGCCGGACCGTTTCCAGTACGGCACGGTCATGAAATCTCCCGGCGGCACCGGGAATATTCACTTTGAATGGCGGGTCTGGCGCGACCGGTTGTCATTTCAGGCAGGAGAACATTATGTCTTTGCCCGCCGCGAACTCCCAGGGACGCAACGCCGCGCCGGCGCGGCCGCCCGATGCGGCTGGCGACCAGGAATTGCGCGAACTGCTCAAACGCTGCAGCCCGGCGACCTACGAGGCGGCCCGCCGCTTCCGCCAGACCGGCGATCCCGCCTGCCTGCCCGCCATCATCGTCGGCGTGATCGGACACCACGTGGAGCCCGACCTGCGCGCCAAACTGCAGGAGCCCGACGACAACCTGCGGCTGATCGAGGACCTGGGCCTCGATTCGCTCACCCTGATCGAGGTGGCGATGCTCGCCGAGGATGTGCTCCGCATTTCCATTCCCAACGAAGATCTGGCCGGCCTCCGCTCGCTCGGCGACGTGAAGCAGCTGGTCCTCTGCCGGCTCTGCAATCTGCCCGCGGCCGTCCCCGCAGCGCCCGAATCCGGCCCCTGGCTGGTCGCGGACAAGGCGCCGGGGGCCACCTGACTCCCCAAGCCAGGGGACGACCATGACCCGCCACGCGGCCGCGCATGAGTTGTTCTGCGGCGGCGGCCCCCGTTGCCGGTGAAACGCGGGACGCGCTCCATTGCGCGACGCTTATGCCGGCCGAAAGGGAGGTTAATACGCACGGGCACCCTGACGACCCGCTCGTACTGGATGCAGCCATCGATCACACTCGCGCCGGTCCAGCTCCACTCATCCCTCCGCGGCGCGCATCGAGAGATCGCGCGCGGGCAACCTTGGTCTACCCCCATGAAGTCCTCCTGCTCCGCTCGTTGCGTCGTGCTGCGCATTTTTTCCGTTGGGTTTCCCGCCGCCGGCCGCCCCCGTGTCCTCGGGCACGCCGTTTGTACGGCGGTGGCATGGCTGGCGGCGTTGGCCGTGACCGGATCGCTGGGCGCCCAGTCTGCCAACGGCGGTCACGGCCTGCAGGGCGCCTACTTCGCCAACCGCAATCTCAGCGGCTCACCGGCATTCACGCGAGTCGATCCGACCATCGACTTCGACTGGGGTTACGGCTCGCCGGGCGCGAATGTGCCGGGCGACGATTTCAGCATCCGCTGGACGGGACAGATCCAGCCGCGGTTCACGGAAGCCTACGTCTTCAAGGGCAATCGCGACAATGGCTTCCGCCTCTGGATCGACGGGCAGTTGATTGTCGACCTCTGGAACAACGAATGGGGTGTCTACGAAAGCCGCCCGATCGCACTGCAGGCCAACCGGCGCTACGACATCAAGATCGAGTACTACGAGGACTACGGCGGCGCCAATGTCGCGCTGAAATGGCGCAGCCCCAGCCAGGCCGAGGAGGTGGTGCCCGCCGCCTGCCTGTTTCCGGCGGCCACCCCCACCGGCGCCACGAACGGTCGCCGCCCGCAGCTGGACCGCAGCCAGTGGTTCGCCACGCGCGGCAGCTGGAACGATCACTTTGGCGAGGGCAAGCCGTTCGACGCCTCGGGCATCGCGGTGGCCGATGGCGAGCTCACGCTGAACGCCGATCAGACCGACCAGGTGGGCGTGCTTTACAGCCGGCCCGTCCCGGTGCCGCCGGGAAGCACGGTGATCATCCGGCGCCGCATCTTCGTGCACACCGCCAACCGCGAGTTTGAGGGCGCCCTCATGGCTTACGGCGTGGCCGACCCCGGGCTCTCGGCGGCCAAGCCGCCGATGGACCAGAGCCTGTTCTACATCGGCTACCGCAACTACGACTACCAGACGGACCAGAACCTTTTCACCCTGGCCGATGGCCGCGTCTATCCGCCGGGCCCGGGCAAGTTCGCCGGCGGCACCGCGCCCACCACCGCCCCGCTGTGGGATCAGTGGTTCAACGAGGAGGTGCGCTACAACGCCGGCACCGGCGACACGGTCTATTCGATCAACGGCCAGGAGCGCATGCGGCTGAAGGCCCGGCCGCTCGACCAGCCGTATCTCAAGCTCCTGCTCCACCCGTACGGCTGGTACACCGGCCATTACCTCCGGATGAGCGACTTCCAGATCGCCGTCGAAACGAGGACCCCGGCGCCGCCGACGGGCGAGGGCACCGGGCTGCTCGGCGCATACTTCGCCAACCCCGATTGCGCCGGCACGCCGAAATTCACGCGCGTCGATTGGACCATCCGATTCATCTGGGGCCACGACTCCCCGGGCGACGGCGTGCCGGCCGAGAATTTCAGCGTGCGCTGGACCGGGCAGATCCGGCCCCGCTACTCGGAGGCCTACGTCATTTGCGGCTATCGTGACGACGGCGTGCGCGTGTGGATCGATGGCCGGCTGATCATCGA
>Ga0335085_10008595_pt1 | contig 15562 bp, 10 predicted proteins | sample Lox_Sample_45_FD_206712 | JGI IMG/M metagenome (GOLD analysis project Ga0335085, IMG submission 206712) | Soil microbial communities from Loxahatchee National Wildlife Refuge, Florida, United States - Lox_Sample_4.5 | ecosystem: Environmental > Terrestrial > Soil > Wetlands | place: USA...
AAACCAATAAGGTCCACGGTAGTAGTTGACAAATCGCCCTAGTACCTCCCCGGTGCTTCTGTCGGCGACAACGTTCTCGAAACGCGTGATTTGGTGCGCGACGGGTGTGTGGCTATCGAGCGTCTTGTACTCGTACTGCGCGGTAGGATGGTCCAGCGTGGTGACGCGCCATGCGTCGACTCTGTTGGGGGCCACGGCAACGTAGCCTTTACCCTTCGTTGGTCGGACGATGTACTGATCGGCCGACCGCTCGCTCTTACCCGGGTTACTGTTTTTGTACCATTCAAGCGCTTCGTCGCGCTCCTTTTCGCTTGCGCGCTCGACGCGCGTCAGCGTTTGATAGACGGGATCTCGCGATTCGACGTATTCGTACCCGTATGCGGCAATCTGCCGCGGACCCCAAGCGGTGGTGTCGTCGTAAAACCCTTTCACGTCGACCGTCTTATTGACAAATATCCCCGCATCCTTCCGGCAGCGTTGGCCGAAGTTGTAGGCGATCCAGAACTCCTCGGTCCAAGGCAGGACGGCGACTACAAGGGCGGAGATAGTGGCGAAGCGCGCTGTGAACTTGCGGTTGAATAGCTTCGTCCAGATTAGCCAGATGAGGGGCGTAACGACGACACAGTAGGCCGCCAAGAGAGCCATGCTGAAGACGCTGAAGTAGAAGAAGCGCACCGTCACATTCCGCGGCAGGGGACGACGATCTCGTTCACGACCGCGAGCGCCAGCGGCGCTCCATCTCGAGGTAGGTGAAGGACGCGGTCCAGCCGATCATGACGAAGCCGGTGAGGCTCTCGGTGCCGGCGACAAAGCGGATCGGGCCGACCGGCGAGAGGTCGCCGAAGCCGACGGTGGAGTAGACGGTGGCGGAGAAGTAGACGCAGTCGAGCAGCAGGTCCTTCGCCATCCCCTGGATCACGCCCGCCTCGGGCACGGCCTGCAGCAGCCAGTAGCCGAAGCCGAACAGCCAGATCTCGGCGATGTGCAGCGCGAGCGCGCCGAAGATCGCGTACAGCACCGAGCGGCGATGGTGGCGGATGTGCAGCAGCTTCCGGCTCATCCACTCCAGGCCGCCGTAGTGCAGCGCCACCGTGCCGGCCACCGCGGCCGCGGTGATGGCGACCACCACGGCGTTGACCGTCCAGTTGTCGTACATCGTCTACTTCGCGCGCCAGCCGCCGTCGACCACCAGGCTGTGGCCGTTGATGTAGGAAGCCTCCGGCGAGACGAGGAAGGCGACGGCGTTGGCGACGTCGTCGACCGTGCCGCGCACGCCCGCCGGCACGACGGCCCTGAGCTGGTCCTCGTTCACCGCGACCCCGCGCCCGCTCATGTCGGGCACGCCCGGGCCGAGGATCGCCTGCGAGTGCGCCCTGAGGCTGGTGGGGATGGCGCCCGGGCAGACGCAGTTCACGGTGATGCCGCGCGGCCCGTAGGCGACCGCCATCTGGCGCGTCAGGCCCACCACGCCGTGCTTGGCCGCAATGTAGGCGGCGCCGCCGCCGGTGCCGTTCAATCCCGCGACCGAGGCCATGTTGACGATGCGTCCGCGCCCTCGCGGCAGCATCTCCTGCAGCGCGCGCTTGCAGCCGAGGAACACTCCCGTGAGGTCGATATCGAGCACGCGCCGCCAGGTCGATTCCTCGAGCTCGTCGACGTTGAAGTAGCCGTCGAGGATGCCGGCGTTGTTGACCATGACTTCGAGCGGCCCGAGGTCGGCGACCGCCGCGGTGACCGCCGCGTCGATCTGCGCCGCGATGCTGGTATCCGCCTGGTACGCCTTTGCAGAAGGCGTTCCCCTCACGGTCTCGCGTGCGCCCGCGAGCTCGAGATCGACGGCGGCGACGGCAAACCCCTGCTGCGCGAGCTTCTGCGCGATTCCGCGCCCGATTCCGGAGCCCGCGCCGGTCACGACCGCCAGTGCTCTCGGCTCGCTCATGTCACGCCTTCAGCGCCTTGTACCGGATGCGTTTCGGCCGCGCCGCCTCCTCGCCCAGGCGCTTGACCTTGTCGGCCTCGTATTCCTGGAAGTTGCCGGGGAAGAACACCACCTGCGAGTCGCCCTCGAACGCGAGGATGTGGGTGGCGATGCGGTCGAGGAACCAGCGGTCGTGCGAGATGACGAGCACGCTGCCGGCGAATTCCAGCAGCGCTTCCTCCAGCGCGCGCAGCGTCTCGACGTCGAGGTCGTTGGACGACTCGTCCAGCAGCAGCACGTTGGCGCCGGAGACGAGCTGCTTGGCGAGGTGCAGCCGGCCGCGCTCGCCGCCGGAGAGCTGGCTCACCGGCTTCTGCTGGTCGGCGCCGCGGAAGTTGAAGCGCGCCAGGTAGGCGCGCGAGGGCATCTGGAACTTGCCCACCGCGATCGTGTCCTGGCCGTTGCAGACGTCCTCGAACACGGTCTTGTCGCCGGCGAGCGCGTCGCGCGACTGGTCGACGTGCGCGATCTTGACTGTTTTTCCCGTCTTTATCTTTCCCGAATCCGCCTTCTCTTTGCCGATCAAAAGACGAAACAACGTCGTCTTGCCGGCCCCGTTTGGCCCGATGATGCCGACGATCGCGCCCGGCGGCACCTTGAACGAGAGCTTGTCGAAGAGCAGGCGGTCACCGAAGCCCTTCGAGACCTTGTCCAGCTCGATCACCTCGTTGCCGAGCCGCTCGGCGACCGGAATGAAGATCTCTTGGGTCTCGTTACGCTGCTGATGCTCGTACTGCGACAGCTCCTCGAAGCGCGCGAGCCGGGCCTTCGATTTCGCCTGCCGGCCTTTCGGGTTCTGGCGCACCCACTCGAGTTCCGCCTTCATCGACCTGATGCGCGCCTCCTCCTGCTTCGCCTCGGTCTCGAGGCGCTTCTCCTTCTGCTCCAGCCACGAGGAGTAGTTGCCCTCCCACGGGATGCCGAAGCCGCGGTCGAGCTCGAGGATCCAGCCGGCGGCGTTGTCGAGGAAGTAGCGGTCGTGGGTGACCGCGACCACGGTCCCCGGGAAGCGCTGCAGGTACTGCTCGAGCCACTGCACGCTCTCGGCGTCGAGGTGGTTGGTCGGCTCGTCGAGCAGCAGCAGGTCGGGCTTGGAGAGCAAGAGACGACACAGAGCAACCCTCCTTTTCTCGCCTCCAGACAATATTTCTATTCGAGAATCCCAAGGCGGCAATCGCAGAGCATCCGCGGCGATCTCGAGCTCCTGCCCGGCGTCCGCCGCGTTCACGATCGCCTCCAGCCGCGCCTGCTCGGCGGCGAGCTTGTCGAAATCGGCGTTCTCCTCGGAATACGCCGCGTACACCTTCTCCAGCTCGGCGCGCGCCTCGGCGATGCCGGCGCCGCCCTGCTCCACGCTTTCGCGCACCGTCCTGCCGGCCTCCAGCGCCGGCTCCTGCGGCAGGTAGCCGACGTTGATCCCCGGCATGCGGATCACCTCGCCCTCGTAGTTCTCCTCGACGCCCGCCATGATCCTGAGCAGCGTGGACTTGCCCGAGCCGTTCAGCCCCAGCACCCCGATCTTGGCGCCGGGGAAGAAGTTGAGCGAGATGTTCTTGAGGATCGCGCGCTGCGGCGGCACCGTCTTGCTGACGCGCCGCATGGTGTAGACGTACTTGGCCATAGGGGCGCGATTCTCCCACGCCCCGGGAGCCTCACGCGCGCGGCAGCGCCCCTTTTTCTCCCAGGTCCCAGAACAGGCCCGCCATCAGCCGCAGCGCGTCGCGCGCCACCGGCGCCAGCATGTGCTCGTTCGGCGCGTGCTGGCTGCACGCCGCGTAGGAATGCGGAATCCAGACCGTGGGCAGCCCGAGCAGGTTGGCGAAGATGTCGTTCGGCAGCGCGCCGCCGAGGTTCGGGAGTACCGCGGTTGCCGTTTGACTGGTCTTTTCCAGAGAACTCTTTACGAAAGCAACCCACGGATGGGCGGGGTCCAGACGTGTGGCCTTGAAGAAGCCGTCGCGGGCGGCGCTCGCCTTGACCATCGGGAAGCCATGCGCATCGAGGTGCCGCTGCAGCGCCGGCACGATGTCCGCCGGGTCCACGCCGACCACGTAGCGCAGCTGGCAATGGCAGCTCGCGCGCGGCGGGATCGCGTTCACGGGCTTGTCCGGGTTGCCGCAGGTGAACGCGAGCACCTCGAAGCTCGACCAGCCGAAGACGCGCTCGGCGGGCGTCAGCCCGGGCTCGCCCCAATCGGGATCGATCGCGGGCGCCCCCGCTCCGCCGTCCACCTCCAGCCCGGCGAGCGCCTGGCGCACCGCGGGGGTCAGCGTGTCGGCGCGCCACTCGCGCACCTTCAGCTCGCCCTTCGGGCCGGTGATCGTGGCGAGCGCGTGCGCCAGGAGGATGCCGGGATTGGCGAGCAGCCCGCCCCAGTTGCCGGAGTGGTGGCCGCCCTCGCGCAGGTCCACCGTCAGATCCATGTTCATCGCGCCGCGCGTGCCGAGGAAGATCGTCGGCTGCCCCGGCGAAAGCCTCGGGCCGTCGGACGCGATCAGAACGTCTGCTGCAAGCTGCTTCCTGTTTTCTGCGCAGAATTCTCTCAGCCCGGGCGAGCCGACCTCCTCCCCCGTCTCGATCAGCACCTTCAGGTTGAAGCCAAGCCTGCCGCGCGCCTCGAGCGCCGCCGCGAGCGCGGCGAGGTTGATCGAGTGCTGCCCCTTGTTGTCCGCCGTGCCGCGTCCGTAGAGCCGCTCGCCGTCCTGCTTCAGGGTCCAGGGATCGAACCCGGGGCGCCAGCTCGCCTCCTGTCCGCGGATGACGTCGCCGTGGCCGTAGCTGAAGACCGTCGCCAACGCCGGGTCCTCGATGCGCTCGGCGAGCAGGAACGGCCCGCGCCCGGAAATCGGGTTCTCGAGGATGCGGCAGCGGCAGCCGAGCCGCTCGTACGAGGGCTGCAGCTCCTCGGCGAGGTAGCGCCGCAGCTCCGCCTGCCGCTCCGGGTTCTGGCTCTCGGTGCGGAAGGCGACGCGGCGCGCGAGGTCGGCGAAAAAGCCGCCGCCGTCGAAATAGCGCTCCACCCCTGCGATGGCGTCCGACCGGCTCATGGCCGGCCATTATCCATCAGCCGCCCTTCAGCTTCTTCGCCGCCTCCATCATCGGGCTGAGCACGTCGATCGGCACCGGGAACACGATGGTCGAGGCCTTGTCGCCGGCGATCTGGGTCAGGATCTGGAGGTAGCGCAGCTGCATCGCCTCCGGGCGGTGCGACAGCGTCTCCGCGGCGGCGAGCAGCTTCTCGGCGGCTTGCTGCTCGCCCTCGGCGTGGATCACCTTGGCGCGCCGCTCGCGCTCGGCCTCGGCCTGGCGCGCGATGGCGCGCACCATCGATTCGTTCAGGTCGACGTGCTTGATCTCGACGTTCGCCACCTTGATGCCCCAGGGGTCGGTCTGCTGGTCGAGCGTGGTCTGGATATCAACGTTGAGCTTGTCGCGCTCGGCGAGCATCTCGTCGAGCTCGTGCTTGCCGAGCACCGCGCGTAGCGTGGTCTGCGCCAGCTGGCTGGTGGCCTCGAGGAAGTTCGCCACCTGGATGATCGCGCGCTCGGGATCGACGACGCGGAAGTAGACCACCGCGTTGACCTTCACCGAGACGTTGTCGCGCGAGATCACGTCCTGGCTCGGCACGTCGAGCACCACCGTGCGCAGGTCCACGCGCACCATCTGCTGGATGCCCGGCACCACCACCACCAGGCCCGGGCCCATGACCCGCTGGAAGCGCCCGAGCAGGAATACCACGCCGCGCTCGTACTCGCGCAGGATCCGCAGCGAGAGCACCAGCAGCACCACCGCGAGCACGAGAAAGCCCAGTCCGAAGCTGAACATGCCGAGTACCTCCCGTAATAGATCGCCCGGCGGCTCGATCACGGCGCCGCCGGCCCGCCGCCCTCGGGCCGCACCTCGAGCACGAGGCCGTGCATCGCCACCACGCGCAGCCGCGCGCCGGCGCGCAGCGGCACCGCCGAGCGCACCCGCCAGCGCTCGCCGTGCACCCACGCCCAGCCCTCGCCGGCGAAGTCCTCCAGCGCCTCGCCGCCGGCGCCGATCATCTCCTCGCGGCCGCTCACCACCGGACGGCGATGCGCGCGCAGGAGCATTCCGACGACGAAGAACACGAACGCCCCGCTCGCCGCGGTGATACCCGCGATCAGCGCGTACGGAATTTCGAACTGCGGCATCTCGGTGTCGATGAGCAGCGTCGAGCCCACGGCGAACGCGATCAGGCCGCCGATGCCGAGCGAGCCGTAGGCCGGGAAGAAGACCTCCGCGACCATGAACGAGACGCCGAGCAGCATCAGCGCCAGCCCCGCGAAGCTGACCGGCAGCAGGTGGAAGGCGTACATCGCGAGCAGGATGCAGATCGAGCCGGCGACCCCGGGCAGCACCAGCCCCGGGTTGGCGAGCTCGAAGACGACGGCGTAGATGCCGAGCAGGATCAGCACGTAGGCCACGCTCGGGTTGGTGATCGTCCCGAGCAGCCGGGTGCGCCAGTCGGGCGCGTACTGCACCACCTCGGCGCCGCGCGTCGCGAGCACGCGCTCCGCGCCGCCGGCGCTCACCTTGCGCCCGTCGGCCTGGGCGAGCAGGGAGGCCGTGTCGGGCGCGATCAGGTCCACCACGTGCATCTTCAGCGCCTCGGCCGCGGGCAGGCTCACCGCTTCGAGCACCGCGCGCTCGGCCCAGTCGGCGTTGCGCCCGCGCAGCTCCGCGAGGCCGCGGATATAGGCGGCCGCGTCGTGCGTCGCCTTGCGCATCAGGGTGTCGCCGGATCCGGCGGCTCCGTTGCCGCCGTCCTTCTTGGACCCTTTCTCCTCGCCGCCGCCGCCCCCGCCGATCGACACCGGCGAAGCCGCGCCGAGATTGGTCGCCGGCGCCATCGCGGCGATCTGCGCGGCATACAGGATGAACGTGCCCGCGCTCGCCGCGCGCGCGCCCGAGGGCGCGACGTAGGCGGCCACCGGGACCGGCGAGGCGAGCATGTCCTTGATGATCTCGCGCATCGAGGTGTCGAGCCCGCCCGGCGTGTCGAGGCGCAGCACCACCAGCTGCGCGCCCTGCTGCCGCGCGCGCTCCAGCCCGCGATGCACGAAATCGGCGGTGGCAGGCCCGATCGCGCCCTCGATCGGCACGACCACCACCGGCGCCGGCGCGGCGAGCGCCGGCGACACCCAGAGCATCGCCAGCAGCAGCAGCCCGCGCGAACTCATAGCCCGACTATAGCGCTTTGGCGGCTAGAATCGCGTTTCTCACCTTGCATCGATGAAGCCAGAGCAGCCGCCGGCCGACGCGATCCACATCCGCGGCGCCCGGCAGAACAACCTCAAGAACCTGACGCTCTCGATCCCGCACGGGGAGCTGGTGGTGGTCACCGGCGTCTCGGGCTCGGGCAAGTCCTCGCTCGTCTTCGACACGCTGTACGCCGAGGGGCAGCGCCGCTACGTCGAGACCTTCAGCCCCTACGCGCGCCAGTTCCTCGAGCGCATGGACAAGCCGCAGGTCGACGCGATCGAGGGCATCCCGCCGGCGATCGCGATCGACCAGACCAACCCGGTGCGCACCTCGCGCTCGACGGTCGGCACGATGACCGAGCTGAACGACCACCTGAAGCTGCTGTTTGCGCGCGCGGCGACGCTGTTTTGCCGGAAGTGCGCGAAGCCGGTGGTGAGGGATACGCCGCAATCGATTTACGAGGATCTTGCGAGGCAATCGAAGGCGGGCGGCGACCCCCTCCTCGTCATCGCCTTCCCCGTCGACGTGCCGGGGAACTTCACGGAGAAGGAGGTGCTGAAGCTGCTCGAGGCGCAGGGCTACACCCGCGTCCACGCGCGCTCGAAGGACCGGCTGGAGGTAGTGCAGGACCGGGTGCGCCTCGGCTCGGCCGAGCGCCCGCGCGTGCTCGACGCGCTCGAAGCCGCGCTGCGCGTCGGCCAGGGCCGCGTCAGCGTCTACCCGGAAAAACAGGGTCAGACCCCGTTCTCCGGCGGCGGCGATGCGGAGAAAACGCGGCCTGGCCCCGTTTTCAGGTTTTCCTCCGGGCTGCACTGCGCCGACTGCGACATCCCGTACGCCGAGCCCACGCCGGCGGCGTTTTCGTTCAACTCGCCGCTCGGCGCCTGCGAGGCCTGCCGCGGCTTCGGCCGCGTCATCGGGGTCGACTTCGGCCTGGTGGTGCCGAACGAAGCCCTGACGCTGCGCGACGGCGCGATCAAGCCCTGGCAGTCGCCGAGCTTCCGGGAATGCCAGGACGACCTGGTGAAGTACGCGAAGAAGCGCGGCATCCCGCTCGACACGCCGTTCGCCGAGCTCGAGGCAAAGCACAGGCGCTGGGTGCTGGAAGGCGAGGACGACTGGGTCAGCTGGCGCAAGTCGTGGCCCGGAACCTGGTACGGCGTGCGCCGCTTCTTCAAGTGGCTGGAGAGCAAAGCCTACAAGATGCACATCCGCGTGCTCTTGTCGAAGTACCGCGCCTACACGCCGTGCACGGCCTGCGGCGGCACCCGCCTGAAGCCGGATGCCATGCTCTGGAAAGTAAATGGCTTTTCCATTCATGACTTGATGCTTTTGCCGTTGGGGAGTGTCAAGGGCTTTTTTGATCAACTTCAACTTCCCAAACCTCTCGATGAAGCGACGGACCTTCTTCTCGGCGAGATCCGCACGCGGCTGCGCTACCTGTGCGACGTCGGCCTCGGCTACCTCACGCTCGACCGCCAGTCGCGCACGCTTTCCGGCGGCGAGGTGCAGCGCATCAACCTCACCACCGCGCTCGGCACCTCGCTGGTGAACACGCTGTTCGTGCTCGACGAGCCCTCGATCGGCCTGCACCCGCGCGACATGGGACGCATCATCGAGGTCATGAAGCGGCTGCGCGACGCCGGCAACTCGCTGGTGGTGGTGGAGCACGACCCGCAGATCATGTTCGCCGCCGACCGCATCCTCGACATCGGCCCCGGGCCGGGCGAGCGCGGCGGCGAGATCGTGTTTTCGGGCCCGCCCGCGCAGCTGCGCGCGGCGCGCACCCTGACCGCGGAATACTTCTCCGGCCGGAAGCAGGCCCTGGTCGAGAGCAACGCCGGCTCGCGCCGCGACGCGATCCGCATCCGCGGCGCCGCGCAGCACAACCTGAAGGGCATCGACGTCTCGATCCCGCTCGGGCGGCTGGTGTGCGTCACCGGCGTCTCGGGCTCGGGCAAGTCGACGCTGGTGCAGGACGTGCTCTACGCGGCGCTGCGCAAGGCGATGGGCAAGCCGACCGAGGCGCCGGGCGCGCACCGCGCCCTCGAGGGCGCGGCGCGGATCGCCGACGTGCAGATGGTCGACCAATCGCCGATCGGCAAGACCACCCGCTCCAACCCGGCGAGCTACGTGGGCGCCTTCGACGGCGTACGGAAGATATTCGGCAACTCGCCGCTCGCCCGGGAGCGGAAGTACTCGCCCGGCACGTTCAGCTTCAACTCGGGCAACGGCCGCTGCCCGGCGTGCGGCGGCAACGGCTTCGAGCACGTCGAGATGCAGTTCCTGTCCGACGTCTACCTGCGCTGCCCGGATTGCGACGGGCGGCGCTTCCGGCCCGAGGTGCTCGAGGCGACCGTGAGGGGCAAGTCGATCGCCGACGTGCTCGAGCTGACGGTGTCCGAGGCGCTCGAGTTCTTCGAGGACGAGGCAGAGATACGGCGGCGGCTGGAGCCGCTGGTGGCGGTGGGCCTCGACTACCTGCGCCTCGGCCAGCCGGTGCCGACGCTGTCCGGCGGCGAGGCGCAGCGCCTCAAGCTCGCCGGCCACCTCGCTGAGGCGAACGCGGGGCCAGACCGCGTTTTGCGCGGCGCGAAAACGGGATCCGGCTCCGATTCCGGGGGCACGCTGTTTTTGTTCGACGAGCCGACCACCGGACTGCATTTCGACGACGTGGCGAAGCTGCTGCGCGCGTTCCGCCAGCTGATCGCGGCCGGCCATTCGCTGGTGGTGATCGAGCACAACCTCGACGTGATCCGCGCCAGCGACTGGATCATCGACCTCGGCCCCGAGGGCGGCGACGCCGGCGGGGAAGTCGTGTGCACGGGTACGCCGCAGGACGTGGCGAAGGACCCGCGCTCGCACACCGCGCAGGCATTGCGCGACTACGAACTTTCCTTTGAAAAAGATCTCTCCATAAACTCAAGGGCGCGGGAAGATGCGGGCCGCTACCTCGGCAATGCCATCCGCATCCACAACGCGCGCGAGCACAACCTGAAGTCGATCGACGTCGAGATCCCGCGCGGCCGCTTCACCGTGGTCACCGGCGTCTCCGGCTCCGGCAAGTCGACGCTGGCGTTCGACATCCTGTTCTCGGAGGGCCAGCGGCGCTACCTCGAGTCGCTCAACGCCTACGCGCGCCAGTTCGTGCAGGGTGCCTCGCGCCCCGACGTCGACGCCATCTTCGGCATCCCGCCGACGGTGGCGATCGAGCAGCGCACCAGCCGCGGCGGCCGCAAGAGCACCGTAGGCACGCTCACCGAGGTGCTGCACTTCCTGCGGCTCGCGTTCGTCAAGCTGGGCGTGCAGCACTGCCCCGACTGCGAGGTGCCGATCCAGCCGCAGGGTGAGGACGCGATCGCGGCGCGCATCCTGAAGGAGTACCGCGACCGGACCGTCACGCTGCTCGCGCCGCTGGTCGTCAGCCGCAAGGGCGTCTATACCGACCTCGCGAAATGGGCGCGCGGCAAGGGCTACGACCGCCTGCGGGTCGACGGCAGGATGCTGCCGGTGCAGCCCTTTCCCCGCCTCGACCGCTTCAAGGAGCACAGCATCGAGCTGCCGGTGGCCACCTTCAGGGTCTCGGCGTCCTCCGAAGGCCAATTGCGCGCGCAGCTGGGAATCGCGCTCGAATACGGCAAGGGTCTCGTCGAGATCGTTTGCGGGAAGAGAACCCAGGCGTTCTCGACCAAGCGCGCCTGCCCTTCGTGCGGCCGCAGCTTCGCCGAGCTCGACCCGCGCCTGTTCTCGTACAACTCGCGCCACGGCTGGTGCCCGGCGTGCGTCGGCACGGGCCTCGAGCTGAAGGACGTCGGCTGGGACAAGGAGCGCTCCAATACCGGCACCGAGGACCACGTGCTCGACTCCTGGATCGAGTGGCTCGAGGTCGACCAGCCCTGCCCCGCCTGCCGGGGCCGGCGCCTCAACCCCGAGGCGCTCGCGGTGCAGTGGAACGGCCGCAGCATCGCGGACTACGGCGCCCTGCCGGTCGACTCGCTGCTGGCCTTCCTCTCCGGGATCGCGCTCGCGGCAAGGGAGATGGAAATCGCGCGCGACCTCCTCGCCGAGCTGAAGAGCCGCCTGGAATTCCTGCGCCAGGTCGGGCTCGGCTACCTGACTCTCGACCGCTCGGCGCCGACGCTTTCGGGCGGCGAGGCGCAGCGCATCCGCCTGGCGGCCCAGCTCGGCTCCAACCTGCGGGGCGTGTGCTACATCCTCGACGAGCCCACGATCGGCCTGCACCACCGCGACAACCGCATCCTGCTCGAAGTGCTGGAGCGCCTCGAGGCGAAGGGCAACACGCTGGTGGTGGTGGAGCACGACGAGGACACCATCCGCCGCGCGCACCACGTCGTCGACCTCGGCCCGGGCGCCGGGCGCGACGGCGGCCGGGTCATCGGTGAGGGCACCGCCGCCGACCTGATGCGGCTGCCGGAATCGCTTACCGGGCGCTTCCTGCGCGAGCCGCTGCGGCATCCGCTGCAGCCCAGGCGCAAGGTGGGCAGGAACCTCCCCTGCCTCGAGATCGGGCGGGCGAAGCTGCACAACCTGAGGAACGCGAGCGCGAGGATCCCGCTGCAGCGCCTCGTCGCCGTGACCGGCGTCTCCGGCTCTGGCAAGTCCACGCTCGCCCGGGACGTCCTGTTTGCCTCGCTGCAGGCGTCGAGGCCGATCGGCTGCGAAGCCCTCTCCGGCGCGAAGCAGGTGCAGCGCGTGCTGGAAGTCGACCAGACGCCGATCGGCAAGACGCCGCGCTCGTGCCCCGCCACCTACGTCGGCTTCTGGGACTCGATCCGGCGCCTGTTCGCCGACACCGCCGAAGCGCGCATGCGCGGCTGGAGCGCCAGCCGCTTCTCCTTCAACACCCGCGGCGGCCGCTGCGAGAGCTGCGAGGGCCAGGGGCTGAAGAAGATCGAGATGTCCTTCCTCCCCGACGTGCGCGTGGCGTGCGAGGCCTGCGGCGGGCTGCGCTTCAACCCCGAGACGCTCGCCGCGCGCTGGCGCGGCCGCACGATCGGCGAGGTGCTGGCGATGAGCGTCGACGAGGCCGTCGATTTCTTCGCCGCGCACCCCGCCACGCACCGCGCGCTGCGCCTGCTGCAGGACGTCGGGCTCGGCTACCTCACCCTCGGGCAGAGCAGCCCGACGCTGTCCGGCGGCGAGGCGCAGCGAATCAAGCTGGTGTACGAGCTCTCGAAGCCGAATGCGTCGGGCACCCTCTACGTCCTCGACGAGCCCACGGTCGGCCTGCACATGGCCGACGTGGAAAAGCTGCTGCGCGTGCTGCACCGGCTGGTCGACGCCGGCAACACGGTGCTGGTGATCGAGCACAACCTCGACGTCATCGCCGAGGCCGACTGGATCGTCGACCTCGGGCCCGAGGGCGGCGCCGGCGGCGGCCGCGTGGTGTTCCAGGGAACGCCCGAGATGTCGTCCCGGGGTGACGGCCATACCTGCCGCGCGCTTGCGGAATTTCTCACGCAGCGCGGGAACTCCGCGGTGCGAAAATAGTCTTGATGGCAACGAGGTGACCCGTCATGAGATTGCTCGCGCTTGCAGCTTCGTTCTTCCTTCTCGCCGGCGCAGCCGGCGCGCAGTCGCAGCAGCTCGGCCCCGAGGAGCTGGTGCGCAGCGTGACGCAGGACGTGCTCGATGCGATCCACTCCGACAAGAAGCTGCAGGAGGGCGACCGCAAGAAGGCGCTCGCGCTGGCCGAGGAGAAGATCCTGCCGCACGTCGACTTCCGCCGCGCCACGCAACTCGCGGTGGGGCGCTCGTGGAAGCAGGCCACGCCCGAGCAGCAGGAGCAGCTGGTGAACAGCTTCCGCTCCCTGCTGGTGCGCATCTACTCCAACGCCATCGGCGTCTACAACGGCCAGACCATGAAGGTGCTGCCCACGCGCACGCCCAAGGACGCGATTGAAACCACGGTGCGCAACCAGTACCTCAGCCCGGGCAGGCCGCCGGTGAACGTCGAGTACGCGATGGAGAAGACGCCGGAGGGCTGGAAGATCTACGACATCACGGTCGGCGGCGTCAGCCTGGTGCTCACCTATCGCGCCGAGTTCGACAACATCACGCGCACCTCCGGCATCGACGGCCTGATCAAGATAATGCAGGAGAAGAACGCCTAGCCGGCGCCGCGCTCGGCGAACTCCCGCCAGAAGAGTTCCGACCGCCGGCGCGCGTAGCCGGTCAGGCAATCCTTCAGCGCATCGTCCCTCGGGACCGCGAAGATGACGTCGTCCACCACCTGGACGAAATGGCGCCTGCCCGAGTCCGGCAGCGCGGCGAGCACTTCGGGGAGCGTCGGCCATTGCGCCGGCTCGAGCGGCTCGGGGGGCGCGCACAGGAACAGGCGGGCGTCGTCGATCAGGATGATGTCCTCGTACCGGTGCGACAGGCAGGCGAGCTCGCCGAGCAGCGGGCACTCGTCGCCCTCGCCGGCGGTCTGGCCGCCGGACCAGTGACCGTCCAGCCAGAACACCGTGGTCTGATCGCCGAGATCGCGCAGAATCTCGGGCAGCAGCCGGCGCGAGTCTCCCAGGTGCGCCGTGACGCCCGCGAGCTTGCGCAGCTCGGGCGCGTACGCGTCGTAGAAGATCTCGGCCCGCTCGATCGTATCGACGCGCCCGAAGTGCCCGGCGGCCCATCGGGTCGTCGCACCGGCGTAGGTGCCCGTCTCGACGAATGCGACCGAGCCGTTGAGCTCCGCCAGCTCGAGGGTGATCTCGCGGGGGACGCCCATCGTGACGATGCCCATCCTCTTCTGCCTCGCCGCGCGCGCCTCAGGGCCAGCGCGCCGGATGCGAGCCGAGCGGCGCGGGCGGCCGATCCCAGCGCGGCGGCGTCTCGGACAGCTGCAGCACCGGCTTGAGAAAGGAGATGCGGCCGAACGGCGAGTCGCGCTCCTCGGTGAGTCTCGCCAGCTCGGCCGCCGGCAGGTCGTCCTCGCCGCGCGGCGCCGAGCCCCGGTCCACGATCCACTTTCCGGTGCGCGCGAGCGACACCCGGACCAGCCAGCTGCCGCCCTCGCGCGCGCGGCGCGCGAGCGCGACCAGCGCGCCGAACGCCATCAGGTAGCCGCTCACGTAGTCGATCGCCGAAACCGGCAGCAGCTGGGGCTTCTCCCCGCCCTGCTCCTGCGCCATGCCGCTCACGGTCTGCACGATGCTGTCGAAGCCGCGCCGCTCGCGCCACGGTCCCTCGGTGCCCCAGGCGCTCAGCGTCACGTAGACGATCCCCGGGCGCAGGCTCGCCGCGTCCTCGGGCGAGAAGCCGCGCGCCGCGAGCGTTCCCGGGCGATACGACTGCGAGAAGATGTCGGCCCGCGCCAGCAGCTCGCGCAGCGCTTGCCTTCCCGCCTCGGCCCGCAGGTCGAGGTGCGCGGCGAGCTTGCCGATCCCGGTGTCGATCTCCATCGGGCCGGAGTCCGGCAGGTGCGCGGCGGTGATCTTGAGCACGTCGGCGCCGTGCTCGGCGAGCGTGCGCGCGCAGGTCGGGCCCGCGAGCACGCGCGTCAGGTCGAGCACGCGCACGCCGGAGAGCGGGCGGCCGCCGGAAGGCGGCGGCTCCGGCCGCGACTCGGCGATCTTCCGGATCTCGAGCAATGGCTGCCTCGAGACGGCGGCCGCGTGCGGATGCGCCGCCCACTCGGCGGCGCCGCGCGCGAGGCCCGCGCAGCCGCCGGCGGCATGGATCGCTTCCTCCAGCTCCAGGCCGTCCCAGCCGCGGCTCGCCTGCTCGGCCGCGGCGCGGTCCTCGCCCACGCCGAGCACGCGCGTCGCCGCGGCGCGGTGATTCGCAAAATTGCAGTGGATGCTGACCCAGCGGCCGCCTCGCACCGGGTAGTAGCCGCTCAGCGGATCCCACGGCCCCTTGGGCGGCTTGCCGTCGACCTTCAGGTAGCGCGCGCTGCGCAGCGAGGCAGCGGCGTGGCGCACGTCGACGCCGACGTGCTGCAAGCCGCCGCCGCGCAGGCGCCAGAGGTCCCGCACCGCGACGCCGATCGCGCCGAGCGCGGCCGCGCCCGCTGCGCCGACGCGGTATGGCGTGCGAAACACCGGATCGTCGCCGTCGAAGGCGACCTCGTCGCCCGCCGCCGCGGCGATTCCGGCTTGCTGCAGGATCTCGCCGAGCGCGTTGCGGATGGGCATGGCAGCGTCTAGTCTAGCGGAATGAGAGAACCCCAAGCCAAGGTGATCTACCTCAAGGATTACGCGCCGCCGCCGTATCTCGTCGAGCGCGTCGCGCTCGACGTCGACATCCGCGCCGGGGACGCCGTCGTCAAGGCGACGCTCGCGCTGCGCCGCAATCCGGATTCGAAGCTGAAGGACGCCCCGCTCGAGCTGGACG